>JACCDG010513447.1_pt1 | contig 19949 bp, 29 predicted proteins | sample 7442471 | NCBI WGS metagenome assembly JACCDG01 (sample SAMN15323444, study PRJNA562643) | freshwater metagenome | isolation source: river surface water | place: USA:Blue River Watershed | collected 2017-08-17 | reverse complement strand
CACAAGCAGAGAAGAGGCTGAAATAGAGTTAAAGAAGCTTGAGCTAGAGTTTATTAGAGAGTGGGTTCACGGAAATCCTGATTTTTGCCCATTCTATGATAAGTATGATTTAGGTATAGAAGATTGCGAAGACGAAGATGTGTGGAAAAAGATGTGGAACATGTCTTGCAAGGAGATATATGAAAAGTATCCTAATCTTAGAGGTTACGAGCTTGTAAGTATATAATGGAATTTTTTTAATTATGCTGGTATAAATTAATTATGCTTACACCCGCTGATTTTAATAAGAAGATTGATCTAGTACTAAAGAGTGCTAAGGGTATGGATCCCAATGGTTATATTGCAAGTGCGGTAAGTAATACTAAGTATGAGTACAAGGTTAAGTATGAGCAGAATCTTAAGGATAGCAAGCGTAATGCAGCAGCTAAGAAGCTAAAGTTCCCCGGTGTTAAGCTAAACATTGTTGTTGATAAGAAGAATCTAGAGTTTAATTCTGATATTGAGGGTGTTGTTGTTTGCAGCGAGTTTGTACGAGTGGTTAAGAAGCTATTCCCCCGTATTGAGACTACCCCTGTAAATGTGTTTACACTATGGAGTAAGCTTGAGGTACATCATGGTTACGGTTATAAAGACAAGGCGACTGAGATTGCTAAGAAATTGAAGCTAACAAAAGCACAGGTTAACTTTGTAAATCAGCAGTACCCTAACACTGTTCAGTACTACGCTGGAGAGTAGTTTTTTTAACTTATTCTTTTGTTTCTATTGAAAGATTAGGCTCAAAGCATTTAGCAGCATCTTGTGCCTTAGCCATAGCTAAAACATTGCTCTTATCCTTGGCAACCCAATTCCAAAAGTCTGCTGTCTTTCCAAACTCCTCTCCTTGGCTATAATCATATAGTCCCTTTGTTCCAATAGCTCCTGCGCCAACGCCAGCAACCGCCGGACCAGCATGTCTAGCTACATTCTTTACAGGATGTCTTATTAACTCTGCGCTATCTACAGCTCTCTGTCCAAGAGGGCCATTCATAACCTTTTCTTGCCATCCACTATAATCTTTTGGGGATAACTGTTTCACAGTAGTTCTTGCATTATTGCTTAAACTTCTAACATCCTTAACTGTTTTATATAAATGTCCCAATCCAGCTATTTTAGCAGGCTGGTTCTGTTTATGAGTTAACCCACCCGCTGTGGCAGCTCCCAATGTTGCACCTACTGCTGGCATCAATTCTTCTACGCCAGACTGTAGCATACCATGACCATTAAAAGCCTTTCCGAGCCTACTTGCTGCTGGTAATACTTTCTGTAGTCCCATATGTCCCAAAGCACCTAATCCATATCCAGCACCACTTGCAGCTAATAATGCCTGGCCTGGACCTATCGGTTCTCCAGTTGCAAGAGATCTACCCACTGAAGCAGCGGAACCACCTAGATAACCTAAGGCTGCTCCTCTTAATGGATTCTTGTGTCCTACTGCAGCACCTATAACAGCTCCAGATAGAGGTATACCCTCATCAACTAAACCCTCCTTAAATCCATCCCAAGACCAAGCTAGCTTTCTAGTATTGTAGTCTCCATACCCTCTATTAGCCATTAAGAAGCCAAGTTCCTTAGCCTTTTCTGGATCTTCAACCTCGTTCTGCATTCTATCTCCAGCTAACTGCTTAATTCTATAATTGTCCCTTAGTCCCTTATATCCTTCTATAACCTTATCTGTAATACCACCAGCACCGCCTGCTCTGACGGCTGGATTCATATAAATAGAATGCATCCCCTTAAATGTCTCTTTAACAGGACCCTCTTTCAATCCTTGTAGTATCGGTTCAGCTAGTGCAGGAACTCTATTATTTAATAGCTTACCACCACCGTAGCCCAAAGCCCCACCACCTAAAGCTCCAGCTAGTCCTCCTGCAGCACCTCTCATCAACCTATTCTCTAGAGAGATATCAGAGTCATATCTATCACCAGCGGAAAAGCCAGCATGAGCACCAGCAACACCACCAATACCAGCTAAAGTACCAGCTAATGCTGAAGGGGGTAGACGAGCTGCAGTCTTGTAAGTATCATAAAGCTTTTTTCCGCCATATATAGCTAAGCCCCCCACTAATCCTTTTCCAACAGTCTTACCAACTTCTCGTGCAGCAGTTAGTTTAGGAGAGGTTTTAAAGCCAATTCTTGTTTCCATGGCTTTGCCAAGATCCTTTAGATGTCTGCCTTCGGAAGAAGTCATAGTCTCAGCCGGCAATTTCTCAACAATATCTATTTTCTTATTTATATGATTATCATTCCTAGCCTGCCACAGATCTAAAATTCCAGCAGTTTTACTGGGTATAGACTTTTTTTTTAACATAGCTAGCTTTTGCATTAAAGCTTGTTTAGCCATTGCTTGCCCCGCACCAGGCATTTGAGGTTTTGACTGCTGTGGCTGACCTTGACCCATCTGCCCACCCTGAGACTGCTGGCCACCACCTTGCTGAGGAGCTTGCTGCCCTGGCTGTCCGCCCTGGGCACCACCAGTTAATCTAGCTGGAAAGGGGCCTAACTGCTGCTGTCCAGCCTGACCCATAGCTTGCTGTGCCTCCTGTGATATCTGCTTGATAGCCTCGTCTATCTTCTTCTGATCTAGCTTGGCCATCTCATCATATATCTTCTGTACTTGTTTAGGGTCCATTATCTTAGAACCGGCCTGAGCTTCTACCTGGTCTATTCTAGCTGCAATCTCTTCCATCTTTTCAGGCTGTGCATAGGGTACTGCATTCTGTACCTTCTCCTGACTATTCATTTGACCATACATAGCAGTAATTTCCTCCTTAGAACCAGGCTGAGGATTCTGCTGCATTTGCTGCATCTGCTGTTGTCTCATCTGCTCTGCCTGTCCTGCCTCTATCTCATCCTTATGCTGATCATTCCATAATAGCTGCTCATAGTTACCATTTTCACCAGCAGGCATTTGAGGAGGAGCTGTTGGTGTGGGACGATACATTGTCTCTCCATTCTGACCCTGCTCGACTAGTTGGTTAAGCATACTAGGATCTTGTAGTATCTGCTCACGTAACTGTGGATTCTGCTGTAGTACCTGCTGCGATGGGTCTTCGACAGCCATTTCAGCAATCTTATCTAAATCTGGAACAAAATGATTAGATGCTAGAGACCTAAGCAAAAGTAACTCTTCAGGAATAGCATATGTTGAAGCAGTCTTCTGTAATTCAAAATAATTACTACCTGCAACCTTGGAGAAAAAGGCTTTCTCTGATTCGTACATACCACCGCCACGTTCTAGATAGCTGTCTAGTATTGTAAAATATCTAGCCTCTCCTAGTATGTTGTCAGCTTCGTCACTTAGCATAAAGGCTGCCTTATATAGCTTCTCTTCAGTAACAGGTCTGCCTGAGTTCCATCTATCTATAGTCGCTAGTGCAAGGTCTCTATCCATAGAATAATGATAGCCTAGTGTTGGGCTACAACGAAGATATTTATTTATGTTTAGTGGTATAATAATCTTATGATAGATACAGAGCGTTGTTTCAATTCAGGCGATAAAGGCTCAGACGATATTGTATCTACTACTCAGCTAACTCCAAATCAAGTACTAGAAGCTATCACACAGTATTTGATTAGTCGGCGTTTGGTTGTAGTCAGTCTTGACTCCGAGCTGCAGAGTGTGACGCTAAAGACGAAGGCCAGCTCTAGCTACTCATACAATGCTTACTCAGGCTGCAGGAACAGCTAGTTTTATTTTTTAATTGGTATAATAAACTAATGAAGAGAATCACCTCATTCTTGAAGGTATTTGCTATTACTATATTTGTTGCGCCTATTGTAATGCCTATGGGAATTGCTGCGGGACTCAACAATAGCAATAATATTGGAGATGGTATCATGTTTATTGTAGGGATTCTTGGTACAGCAATCATTGTGGCCATGGGTGCCACATCGGGATTGGCTGCTTTGGTTGGCCTGCCCTTCTTCAAGATTTTTCTTGCTCTATACCTACTTGGCTGTGCAGTATTTGCATATGCAGTAACTGCGCCGGATAAAAAGTAATTTTTTAGGTATAACTAACCAATGGATAATGAGGAGAAGCTGGATCTAATTATTAAGCTCTGTGAGGCTGATGTTAGTATGAAATCTAGAGAGCTTATTACAAAGACGATAGAATCTTTGAGCCCTCAAGAAGTGGACCAAATAAGAAATTTAGTAAAAGAAAAGATTGCTACTCGTATTGCAGATGATTTACGTGCATATAACTATGCAGGCCAGTTTGCATCTATCCCTAATTTTAAGGAACAGTTACATACAGCAATACAAACAGAAATTAGAGCTGCTGTAGCACTGCAAAAGCCTTTGGTAGAAAAATCCATTAAAGACCTTATGCCTAGTTACCTAGCTGAGGCTAATATTAAGGCTGTTATAAAGTCCTGGGCCGCAGGCTTAAAATAAAGAAGTAGTTTTATTTTTTAATTGGTATAATATATTAATGCGCAAGATTGGATCATTTCTAAAGACTTTTGCCTATACTGCTGTATGTGCTCCTCTTACGCCCTTCTTTTTTGCAGTTGTGCATCTTACCCTTGGTGCTCCTATCAATGGTAGTGGCGCTGGCGCTGCTATCTTTTATGGTAGTCTTGCCCTTGTTGCAGCTATCACTGTTATTGGTGCTGCTGGTGCAGCTCTTATTGCCTTCTTATTGCAATTTATAGGCATTCCTATGATTGCATCCTTCCTTGCCTTATATTTTCTAGGATGTGCTATTTTTGCTTACTACACCACGAAGTAATTTTTTAGTGGTATAACCTTTGTATGCCTATGAGTTCTGGTAAAAAGGCAGAGCTAAAAGAATTTGCTATTAAGCGACAGAAAGAACTAGAAATTATGCTAAAAACAGCTAATGAGATGATTAATAATGACCTACCTGGAATATATGCTATATACCATCCAGAAACATTTAGAACTTATATTGGTCAGGCAGTCAATATAAAATTTAGATGGGAGTCCCATCTAGGATTACTAAAGAAGGGCAAACATTACAATAGAAAACTACAAAAGGGGTGGAAAAGTGTAGAGTCTGGATTAAAATTTGTAATACTAGAGAAGTGTACAGTAGAGGAGTTAAATGATAGAGAGCACTGGTATATAAAACACTACCGTACAAAAATAACTGGATATAATGTTAGAAGAGGTATTAAACCAAAGAAGGAGGAAAAGAATGCTATATAATGAAGAAATAAATGACATTAAAGATAGACTGAAGCGGTTGGTCAGTAAATTAGCATATGAGCTATGCTATGAAGAAGAGTATATTAAAAGAGTACTTAAAGTAATAATAAATGTTTCCGATGACTTTGAGGATTTAGATTATAATCCAGAACTATATGACAAAGTTAGAGTGGAATTAAATGAGCCTACAGACGAAGATCTTATCGAGCGTAGAGTTACTATAAGAGGAGGAGTGATTGAAAGAGCTTAACGAGATTAACTTGGAAGATTACAAAGATATGCCCTGCGAGTACTGTGAAACAAATAATTGTGATTACTGCAATGAGGATGAATGCCCTTGTTGCGGGTCAAAAGACTATTTTATACCAACACGCTTCAATCTTCAGTTCACAGTGAAAGGATATGAAAATGGTGACTACTTCAATAATATAGGTAAGTGGGAAGAGAATCTTCAAGAGTTTATGGACACAGATGAGGTTGACTTCTTTTGCTCTCCAGATCGTTATCAAATTGAGATAGCGGAAGCAGTAACGATAGTGGACTATAATAGAAAATTCTCTAAATTCTTGAGTAGATATCCTGAACTTACTTATGCATATTACTATGACGTCAGGCACTAAATGAGTGGTAAACTAAATAAGTTTTCTTATGAAGAACTAATTAATAGTGATATAGAGTGGTTACTAACTAATACACATAACTGTTTGGAGAGGCAGCATATAATAGCTATTATAAAAGATAGTGTTAACTCTTATTATCTTCCTGCTGGAGATTGTCCAGCAAATCCCATACCAGGCAAAGCACACAAGATAAATGGAGATGGCTGTTGTGCTTATTGTGACTGTGACTGCTACCCTTGATAGCCAATATTTTTAGGTATAATATATTTATGTTAATCATAGATTACAAATATAATATGAGATTAGGTAGTGGTTGCAGATGTGTATATATAGTATCAGAACATCCAATAAACAAAAAGAACGAGATTAAGAGATATAAAAAGAGTAAGAATAAAGCCAGTAGATATGAGGTCAATAGGATTGCAAGAAGATATTTATGGGGTTGTATTAAATTAAGAGGCAAGGTAGACAGCTATGATCTAGATGTAGCTAACAGAGTAAGAAGTAATAGAGGAGGGCTTCGTCAGTACTATGCTGGAGACTTAACAACTAAAAGGCATGCCTTTATACTTAAGGAAATCGCTATAAAAGGCTGGAAGCATGCTACAGTAAAACAGCAACTTATTTACTTTGGAGTAGAGGAGTAGAAACATATTTTTTAAGGTATAACTAATTTATGATGAGGCTAGTAAGCTATAAAGCATCTAGTGCTGATTACTGCAAGGGCTGCCTTATGCAAAGTTGGGATAGCCATTTTGAGATAAATAGTGTTGAGTCCTTAGATGAAGCGGTAAGAAGAGCCGTTGAGCTAGATTCTCAGCTAGAAGATAGAGAGGGTGGGTATGATCATATGTTACTGGGCTGGAATGAGGAGGATGAAGATGATGGGACAGATCCAGATTTAAATGACTTTCCTGAGTATGACGTAGCTTGGAAAGCTATGAGAGCTAAGAAAAAGAAAGAGGAGAAAGAAAAGCAAGATAAGCTGAATGCATTAGCAAAGGCAAAGGATGAGGCTTATGAGAAGAAACAGTTAATGGCACTTGCAGCTAAATACCCAGATCTTGTAAATAAGCCTTAATTTTAAGGTATAATAAAATCATGTCAGATAAACAGAAGATTTACCTAGTATCTAGTGAGCTTGGTAGAGAGGCTTTCTTTGATTACGACACAGCATTTAATAGATTTAATGATTTATTAGATAAAGAGAATGGTGAGCGGTTATATAGATATATACTAGAACAGACTATTATCCAGTATGTGCTACGACCCACAAATCCATCGTATAAGTTCGACCATGATGTAGATGAGCCTTTGGTGTATGATATTTCACTACGAAGTATCTGGTCTCGGCTTCCATCTGACTTAAGAGAGTTTCTATTTAATATTGCTGTTAAAAGGATTTCTTGTTGTATTAATAAGTTAAAGCCCACGCCAGTGTTAGATACAACACATTATGCGATTGATAGGCGAAATATAGATTATGCTTTCCATACTATCCCAGTAGAGCCTTCTCCCGTAGACAAGTAATTTCCTTTTAGCCCCTTTATACAATAATATAAAACTATGGCTACACGAAGCTGGGAACCAAACGTAGATTATGTTAATCCTTCTGTCGATGACTCACGCTTTATTACATCAGAACAAATTCTTTTAGCCGCCGGACCTCCTCGTTTAGCACAGGTAGGTGGGGCTATTGCTGCTGGTGCGGAACTAACTACCAATCAGTCATCTGTTCCATCATTTGCTTATCCTATAGGTGCAGTACAGTCCTTCTCTGTATCTCAGTCCATGAACCTAATGCGCTTCTTTGAGGTAGGTTCAATACGTTCATACTTTATCCCTGGCAAGAGAATAGGACAGCTATCTCTAGGTAGAGTTCTGTTTCACGGACCATCTATGCTACGTGTACTTTATGCTTACTATCAGGATTTACTCCCTCCAACTGTTATTCAATCTTTGTATCCAAGCAATGCCGTTATTAAGAATCCTCACAACGTAATACTATCTCCTGGTAGTAATAATATGTATATCAATCTAATGTCAGACTTATTTAGCCAGCCATTCGGTATGCTAATGTATATTAGAGATAGCAATGAGGCTGTTTATGGTGCAAGCTACTTTGAACAGTGCTACGTTCCTAACTATTCAACTGGCTTCGACGCACAGGGTATAGTTGTACAAGAGAACTGCGGTATCCAGTATGAGCGTATTGTACCAGTCGGTGTCGCAGCTCTAGATCTAATCACAGACTCTGCAAATATTATAACTGGCAGATAGTTTTTAACTAACAAGGCTAAGACGGAGTGATCCGTCTTTTTTATTGGTATAACTATTGCATGAATAATACTCTTATGATGCCGAGCTTTAAAATAAGAATTTATGAGGTAGTCGATATTGTACCTGTAAACCAATATAATGAGAAATACGAAGTAATAAAGAGATATACAAACGAAGAAGCTGCCCGGGACTATATAAACAATAATCCTGAAAAGAGATACCTAGAAGTTCAGATAAACGATATGGAGATATATAATAGATTTATTAAGGAGTAGTGTGTTGATGATAGGAACAAAGGTACGAGTTATTAAAATAATAGACGACGTAGTGGGCGAGGATGACAAAGAGGAGAAGCGCTTAAATCTATTCATTGGTAGAATAGGCTTTGTTGTTAGTGTAGATGAAGGCCCTGGTATAGGTCAACCTAAGCTAGATCCACTATATATAGTAAAGTTCGATAGAATTAAATGCAGAACACAGGTTACTGACTGCTTCTGGATAGAAGAATTGGAGGTAGCATAATGAAACGGCTAACTCTATATTATGTAATGGAAAAGGACTGCTGGGGAGATTCCGACCATGATAAGCTAATTAAAATTTACGATAACTTACCTGAAGCTCAAAAGCATTCAGAAGCATCAAAAGATTATTATGTTGAGGTAAGGGTATTTGAAATTCATGTTGTATACACTAGTTAATTTCTTTTAGATTACTGGTATAATACTGCTATGCACTTAAAAGAGATAATTGTACGTACTAACATACATACCTATCCTGTTGGTAAGAATTGTAAGGTAGCAATTGATGCTAATAAACTGACTATGTTTAATAGAGGTGTAGGAGCTCCTAAACTAAATAGATGCAGTGAGTGCTTCTCAGCTGAATTTATCAACACAAAGTCTTATAATGTAAATGCAAAATGCTGGCACGGTACTAACAACCGTACTATGCGAAACAATCATAGATGCATTAAGAAGGGCGATAAGTTTGAGGATACTAATCTAAAAGAGTGGATTTATCTAGGCAACCACTTTACATACGATGCTAGAAAGAATATGTGGCTTGATGGGTATCTCATCAAGCATGCAGATGAGGAGAAGGGCGACTATATCTTTGTAAAGGAGTTGAAGGTTAGAAAGATTGTCGGTCATACAGACTTAGGCACTAATGTCGAAGAGATAAAACAGGCTATTAAAAAGAAGTGCAAGACCTATGAGGATTACATTAAGTATGGGCTAGTTTTAAATGTTTCTACTGAGAAGGGGTATATTGACCCATACTTTATGAGGAAATAAGTATGGCTAAAAATAGTATTGAGTGGAACAATACTAACAAATCACTACCACCAATAGGTGTTGTTGTCCTAGGAGCTAGTGATACCTCTGGTATGATCATCATTGAGCTGTGGAAAAGAGCTGAAGATAGCTGGAGTTTGTTCTGTTACAATAATGGATGGATAGAGATGAATGTTAGTCCAGATGAATGGGCAGCTCTTGGTTTTGCAGGGTTAACGCAGAAATAGATGTTTGGTTTCTATAGGCACAAAAAGGGTGGATTGTATTTTGTACTTGGCATTTTCAAACATACAGAGTTCAAGAATAAGAACTATGTTGGGTATATAGGTAGATCTGGGTGGTGGGTAAGACCTAAGATAATGTTTATGGATGGACGATTTGAGAAGGTTAGTCTGTGGGAGATATTATTTGGAAAATAAGTACACAGAAGCCTATACTAAACTATTCGAGGCTGAATGTGGCTACTTAAAAGCTAATGGATGGAAGGAGCTTCCTAAGGGGGAATGGGAGCCTCCAGTAGGTAAAGATTGGATACATATACATAATTATGGGCATGGGCATGCAGTTAATAGTCAGAAGTTTTGGGATAGAGAAAGAGCTAGACTTGGTATAAATTAATTATTTTAGGTATAACAATAGTATGAGGAGAAGACACAAGCTTTGGTATTGGCATGAGGCACCCCAAGGATTTTGGTGGGTAGGAGGGATGTTAATTCCATACGAAAAACTTAAAGAGTTATTTCCAGATGGTTACTCAGCTAGTTCTCAACGTACTATACGTACACTAAAAAGAGCAATTCGTTCTATTAATAGATGGGGCGGCTTACTTTGTAAGGCAATACCCGGAAGAGGAGGTTGGTCTATTCCTATAGAATGGGGTAGTTGGGACGATGACGGAAGTAGAGCTAGAAAAGAATTCTCTAAGATAGATACAACTAAGCTATATCATCATCAACCATTAAAGTTTCCAGAGCCAACAGAGCTTTTAGGTGTGTGATTTAATTTTTTAATGGTATAAGCTTTATATGTTAAAAATACTTAGATCTATATGCTATCTCCTGTGTTTTTTAATTCTGTGCAGCTGCCAACCAAAAACAGCTGAATTAAAGTCTAATATAGATATGGCTACACAGAGCTCTACTTATCAACAAAAGTGGGGCTTTGCTACTTCTACAAGTACATTAGAGAAGCTATTAAATGAAAATGAACTAGCGTTTAGAGAAGAATTTGGAAAAGCTACGCATATAGAAGGCAGGGCGAGAAGAGTAAGAATAGTAGGCGATGAAACGTTTTTGATATTTATGGAAAGAATGGAAGGAATTAAATCATTCCAAGAGCCGATAGTGGTTACTATTAAAGGGCAACGACAACTGGTCATTAGTATTAAAAATGGTAATTCGCTACTATTAAAGTGTAGTGATTTATCCTATTCTAAAGGTCTAGACTTTAGTAACTGTATATTAGTTGATGTAAAATAATTTTTAATTTAATGGTATAACTGATTTATGCTAGGCCACATTAAAGAACTGAGAGAAACTACCTTTCTATCTATAAGTGACTGTAAGGCAGCTGTTGAGGCTGTTACTGCTACTGGAGAATATGATAAGGAGAAGGCTATAGAGTGGTTAAAGCTGTCCGGTATGCTCAAGGCAGTTAGACTTGAAACTAGAAGTAGAGGCGCAGGAATTATCCATGCTTATATACACCATGACAAGAGTATTGGAGTTCTTCTAAAGATTACTTGTGAGACAGATTTTGTAGCTAGAAATGAGGAGTTCATAGCACTAGCCAACAACCTATGCTTACACATTGTTGCCGCCTCCCCTCTATACATAAATGTAACCGATGTAGATAAGTATCTAGCTGACAGTTGGAAGGAGGCGTGTGTGTCTTCAATGTCACCTAAAATTCCTGAAGCAAAGAAAACTACTGTACTTGAGGGCATGCTGGATAAAACATATTATCAGCAGTTTGTGCTTATGAAACAACCCTACATCTTAGAGCCTAAGTTTAAGGTAGAAGATATCATCAAACAGAAGAGTGCATCATTCGGAGAGAGTATTGCAGTAGAATTCTTTGTCAAGCAGACGGTTGGAAGAGGCTGATTTTTTTAGGTATAAGGTTGCTATGTATATCCCAGAGAAAATTACTTATTTATCACGGGAAAACTATTGTTCGCTACCAATAGCAGCTAATAGCAAAAGAAAGGTCCACTATACAGCTTGTGGTTGGGAACTTACCGAAGAAGATAACACTCCCGTTACTGTTTCTGTAGAGAAGGTATATAGATATAGGTATGTACCGCAAGGAGACATAAACGTAACAGTAACTACAGCTCTTGGTAAGCAGTATTTTACTGGCATGCCTAGATATAACTTTATTGAGGCGGCAACAAGAGGTATGACTAACACAGGTGTATTTAATGATAAGTTTGTATGGGGACTGGGTGGTCGTTTTGAGCTTGTATCTGTTAATTCAGAAGAATACACCCAGGCTGTTGCTGAAACAATAGGCAGAAAAGAATTTGTAAAAGAACAGCATGTTCCTTATAGAAGACTAATAGCAGGGTATGTTTATAAGACTAGAAAGGAGACATTTGGCTCTAATTCTTATAACGAGTGGTATCAGGGAAGATACAATACTACTGATTTATATGGAAACCAAAGGCAGGATATGCATCTAGTCATGAGTGGTATGTATACTGGTGACTTCAATAAGAATAGTCTCTCTGACTTTAAAGCAGCTTATTTGGCGGACCCAAAAAGTGTTAAGATCTATTACTATACTGACTTAAGAAAGAGAGTTGATTATTCAGAAGTTGTAGATTACATTGGAGTAAGATCTATAGAGGAGCTTAGAGAGATTGGAATGAAGACTTTTGCTGAGGAGCATGCATCTTGGAAGGCTTCAAGCTCTAGTTACTACTATCCCAAAGCTAGTACATTTATGGAGCACTTAAAGAATAAGTCGTCGTGGAATAGATCAAATATACTTCTTGCAAACCTTTCCATTGATTCCAAGCCATATATAAATCCTAAATTTAAGGAGCTTGATGTAATCATTGAGCCAAAAGAGATTAAGAAGAGAATCAGGGTAAAAACAAAGAGCGCTGAATAGCGCCCTATTTTTTAATTAATTAAGTACTAAAAAAAGGCTGTTACCTTATATTTTAGGCCCGAAGTAACGTTCATAACTACGTTAGTAGTAGTATGTGTACCAGTAGCATAAGTATGAGGTAGAGCAACACCGTTTGTGTCTGTTGGTGACCAAGTTACATAAGTTGGTAGAAGTCCCTTCCCGTGAGCAATGTTCTGATTAGCTCCAGTTCCTGTCTGTATTGCTGACTCAAATACAATTAACTTAGCAGCTGTGATACTTGCATCATTAATCTTAGCTCCGCTTACAACAGTTCTAGAACGTAGATCGTCTATATTTGCAGTTACAACTGCAGTAGCATTAGCAGCAACGTTTACTCTTGCTAGAGGAACATCACCAGCACTTAGAGTAGGATCTGCAGGAGATCCAGCAGGAGTACCAGTATATACCTTTAGTACACCGGCGGCAGTTACAACTACTATATCCTTACGAGGATTTGTCGCGTCAGCGGCAGCAATAGCTAAACTGGTGATTGTAGGTATAACAATTCTGGCGCCCAAGTTATTATATGCTACACCAGCAGTAGTAACACGAACAGCCATGGCTGCAACAAATAGCTGAAGTACGATTCCCTCATTTCCAGTTCCCTCTATGTATCCCTTACCTGTAGTTGCAGTAGGAACTCCATTAGAATCCATTACAGCAGAACCGCCACCACCAGAGTTTGTCTCTAATGCGTCAATAGCAACCTTTGTCTTTGTTTTTAAGAAGTTAATCTTCTTATCATACTGATCTCCATAGTTAGCTCTATCTAAAGCGATTGTAGGATCTAATTCAGTAATTAGCGCACTGTATGCCATAGCTTAATATTAAAGGTATTTCATTGATATTGGTAACTATTTGTTGCGCAATTTATTTAAATTAAAAGGTATAATTAAGTAATGGAAGGCAATAGTCTTAGAGTAGGTAATTCTTTTATTACTGGAGAGATGGCTACTCTGTATAAGCTGACTGATGAGGATGGTTACACTAGGAGAAATGAGTATAACCAGATGAAATGGAGTGTAGGGCAGACTAATGTAGTACATGAACCTGGAACTAAACTATGTAGTAATCAGGTTATTCATGCTTACCTAGATCCTTACTTGGCAGTCCTATTTAATAGTCAGCATGCCGATTTCATTCCTGGCAAAATGAGACTATTTAAAGCAAGAGGTGTTATTGTTGCTGCTGATAGCATACAGAAGGTTGGGGTTAAGTCTTTGGAGATATTAGAGGAATTAGAGGTACCTACACTAACTGTGGAGCAAAAACGTGCTATTGGTATAGCAATTCTTATAGCAATCCCCGTTATATCAGATGCGACAAAAAATGAAATACTTACAACAAAAGATGGAAATGATATTCATGATATGTTGAGTTCAGAAGGTGTAGATCTCATACCTTATTGGTGTGTAAGAGACGTATACAGTAATGGATGGTGCCCGTCTGGGCTAAGAAATATCGTAGAGACAGTTGCTGTTGTTTATGGTATAAACACATTAGATATTATACGCAAAACTATAGCCGCTCAGAACGACCAATAACCTATTTTTAGTTAAAAAAAGGTATAATAATACAATGTATGATGCCAATGATCTTATCGGAAAGGAATCTATATTATATAAACTAACTGATAAGGATGGGTATACCAGAAGGTATGAGACAAACCAAACACTTTGGATGGTCGGTTTACGTCAAACTATTGATTCAGTATATGATGGCTATAACGACCTTTGCAGCCCAAATGTTTTTCATGCTTACTTAGATCCACATCTAGCCCTAATATTCAATCCTTTACATGCAGGTTTTAACGATAACTCCATGCGATTGTTTAAGGCAAAAGGTACTGTTGTTGCTGTTGACGGTATAGAAAAGGTTGGAGTTAAATCTCTTGAGCCAATAGAAGAGCTAGCAGTTTCTAAAGTTTGTATAGGGCTAAGAGAAGAAATAGCCTTTAATGTGCTGGCTAAAATACCAGGCTTACCAGAGAATTTGATGAAAATAATTAGTAGCAGAATTGTAACAACAGATAAAGATATTGATTCGTTGTCAGAAAGACTTAAGACTTTCATTAATTTAAAAGGCTTATTCTATCGAGCATATCGTAATCACTTCTTACTAGCCGATTTAGGTCTTTTACTAAAAGTAGCAAATAATATGTATAAAGTGGATGTTATCGACATTATGAACAAAACTATAGCCGCTCAAAGCGGCCAATAAACTATTTTTTAACTAGTACTTTTTCTTAACCCTTTTGATATATTCTGCTTATGCTCTTCAGTCAATTTTTTGCCTGTATTTACTTTACTTAAGTGAGCCTTCTGCTCTTCGGTCAACTTCTTTCCTTTATTACAGCTTAATACACCATATCTCTTTAGAATTGTTTCTTGGCGCTTCTTAACAGTTTCTTCAGATACAGGCCCTCTTTTCTTCCATGCTTCTCGCATTTTAGCTTTAGTTTCCTCACTATGTTTCTTTCCATAATAATGATTGTTCTCCCCCATGTGAGATTCAGCTATCTTCTGCTTGTGTTCTTCTGTTAAGGACTTTCCAGCATGTGCCTCAGCAATCTTTTTCTTAGTTTCTTCAGAAAGTGGTTTATGTATTATCTTCTTTTGAGATTCAGACATTTTCTTCTTTGTTTCTTCTGAAGTAGGATGTACCTCTGTGATAGCAGAGAGATTATATCTTAACGCTGGGTCTATTAATTCTATAAAATATCCCTCTCTTTCAGTTAACTTCTCAGGAGCACAGTTCTCCAAACAAATAAAGTTAAAGACGGACACGCCATGTTTGTTATATGAGTCTTGTAGATGACTATTTCTATGTGTACCTTTTTTTAGCTGGTGCTTATGAGCTTTTATTCTTCTAGCCATATTTAGAGATTGTCCAATATACCCTTTCTCGGAAACAATATTGTAGATGAGATAAATACCAGAATCGGGCTCACTTACAACAGTTACTTGATTTGTTACAAGCTCTATTGGCTTCATAAAAAAATAGTAACATATCTATATCCTATAAAAAAGAAAAAACTCATAAAATGAGTTTTAATTTAAATTCTTCGAGTTAGAAGTATATTCTGACTTTTATACGGTTCAAAGGATAAAGTACCTCAACAGTTATATCTACACATAACTGATCAGGATTTGCAGGGTCCTGGATAATATTTCCAAAGGTAACGTTCTTGAATGCTTTTAGTACATCTACAACGTAACGCTGGATAGCAACATTCTGTATACCTAGATCTGCAAGGGTCTGCTCTGTAATATTTCTGTTGCCAAGGTATGGTAGATAACGCATACGAACAAGCTTCTTTAAGTAATCGATACATTTACGTATGCTTAGCTCTCTAGTTTCAACAGTAGCTGTATTGGTTGATACTTGCTGTCTAGAGTACAGCGGCTTTCCATTACCATTATTTACTAGAATGAATCCTCCACCACCAGCGATCAAATCTAGCTGCTCTTTTCTAAAATAGGAGCTCGTACCTGATACATTCTGATATCCAGTTATCTTAAAGTTGGTTAAGGGCTGCTGTGGAGTTAATGTAGCATTTAAAGCTGCATAGTTTGCCGCTGGATAATACCCAGGAACCTGCTCTATTGTACCATCAGGTAGTGTTAGAGTTACTGTGTCTGCAACAATGTGATATACGTAAGAACCGTAGTATTGTTCATTTATCATAGGATTAAATAGAGCCTGTATCTTTAGATAGATATTTTCGGCTATGCCTTCCTTATCTGGTAATGTACTTCCTGTTATTGTTAGTAGCTTACCTCTTACATACAACGCCCACTCAGAACTTGAAAGGGCCTCTGTTAGTGCAGTAGTTGTGTAGAACCCATCAACATTTTCTGTAGCTAAGAATGTACTGCGTAGAGTTAGTATTGTTGCATTTACATTAGATACGTTGTAGTTTCTAACCTTGCCAGCTATCTTGGTTGTTAGATAAAGATTGTCCGAAACTGGTATCGCCTGAGCAATATTTATACCAGCCTGAACCAAGGCAGCACTTACATTTATATCTAGAACGAAACTATTTGTCGCACCTAGAACTGTAGAACCACCAACACCAGTACCAATTAATGTGCTAACTGCCCTTACTGGATTCTTGGTATTTATAAAGGCTATACGCTCAGTACCGCTCTCTGGCAGGTTCATTCTGGCAGTACTATTTACTATGGTCTGAAGTATTTCCTCATTAGTAGTTAGAGGTACCATTGTATATACTTCCTGACTCTCGACAGTATCCAATATTCTCTGGTATGCAGCAGGAGTTCCCTCTGGATACTCACTAGAAATCTCGTCTACACCCATGCAGTAAATATAACTGTTAGGGGCGTCTTTGAATGCCAACCATATAGCTAATGCAAGAGGATTATCTAATGATATAGGCGACATAACAGCCTTAAGCTCAGTCTCACTTCCTATTCTAACAGGACTTACCTGACCATCTATAGTCTTTGCTAATGGAGATACATCCTTACGAATACCTCTATACTGAATATATAGTGTGCTTACTGCTGGATCAAAAGGCTCACCAGTCAATGAACTTCTTAATAGTTCACCATCAATTGTTATTAGTTTAGAAAGTGGAGTAACAACTAGTTCTGGTAGTGGCCTACCTGCACCATATGCAATGTTATTTGAAACTAGAAAACCTAATGTTCTAGAAGCTGATAGACCTGTTGCATCTTGCAATACCTCGACCGTTGAGCTATATCCTTTTGTATAACTAGTTAGAACAAGAGAGTTAGCACCACTAGCAACTGTAACGCCAACCGCCTCATTTATATTCTTAATTAAATCTGCCAGCGAGTTTGTCTGAGGAACAACTTCATATACCTTGCTTCTATAATTTAGCTTAAATCTGAAAGGTAGTCCAGTTATAGCTGTAACACCAGTACCTAACTGATTTGATGTGTACGCAATCTTTGTAGGAGATATTGCTGTACTTGTAGCATCAATCTTTATAACGTTTAGCTCGCCAGTAGCAACAGTTGTAAGTATTAGCTCTACACCAGACTTGGTTACCGTAAACAATGCACCATTCATAAATGTTGCATCGCCAGTTAAGGCTGTAATTAGGTCGTCTATAGTATTGTACGTTGCACCAGCAGATGTATGTGTTTTAGTTGTTGGAAATGTTGCGCCGCCATCGGTAGATAGTTTAACAACTAGTGTATTAGTGTTAGCTAGAGTAATTGGGAATGTATTACCACTTGTTGTTACTGCGGCGCCCTTTGATAAGAATAGGGTATCTACACCAGTTCCGCTTGTATCTGCATTTGTTGCAAAGCCTAATGTAGTATTCGCAGAACCAGTCTTTAATAGCTTAATAGATTGGGCCGCGCCAGTCTTTATAGTATCAGCATGTAACTTATTAACATTAGTGCTGAATACTACACCGGCAACAGAACTACCGATTGCTGTTACAACAGCAGGAACATCTAGAGCAGAACCAGAGAATGTAAATCTTGTTGGGGTCATAACACCATCTACAGTTACTTCAAAGTCTAAGTATAGTCCTGTCAAGCTGAATGGACCTGTAATACCACCACCTTCTATTGAAGCTACAGTTGCAGGAACACCAGAATTAGCACCTGTAAGTACAGCCGATGTAGGAGTACCTGTGGTAGTTAGCGTGTTAGCTCTAAACCAGCTATATCTAGGTGCAAAAGGTACTGCATCTGTCATTAGCCCTAACTGAACATTATCGTATACAGCAGTAACGACCTTGCCTGCAGAGTCAAAGGTGCTTAATACAGTATTTAAAGTGCCAAGTCTAAATCTTGAAGCCTCTATCTTTGTTATTACTGCATCTTTAACCTTCGAACCACTGGCCCAGAACTCATCATTTACTTTAATGTCAATACCATTTGAGTTATAAGTAACATTAGCTGATAACGAATTAGCAAAGGTTCCTGCTTCGTCCTTAAAGCCGTACTTAGAACCAACAGGTAGAGTAGCTGCAGTTCCATTTAGTATGTACACTCCTCTGGACCATTCGACCCAAGTTGTTTTTGCTGTACCATTTGCTGTATCCTGACCTCTAAAGCCGGCCCCCTCTATTCTTTCTGTCTGGGCATTTAATCCAAATACAGAGTTAGCACTACCACCACCTCTTGTTGTTATAGATCCTGCCGCACCATAAGAACCAAAGAATTCTATTCTAGGTCTAGCATCACCAGAAACTGTTACTGCTCTACAAACTGTCTTGCCGTATGCTTTATTAATCTGATCGATAGTTTCAGCATTTGTTAGCTTAACGTTATTAATAGATGTAAATGTAACAGCTATATCGAGGTTTGTTAGTACCGATACAGTCTGATCCTGAACAAGAACTAAAGTTTTGGCTCCGGCAACTGGATTTAAGTCCCAACCATCAGCAGGAACCATATCTGTTCTGATTATAGGCTGAGTAGCTCTATTCCAAGATACTAGAAAGTTAGATGTTCTAGATAGCTCATTCACACTTGCGCCAAAATCATGAAATACTCTAATATATGCATCTTCAATTGTTACCTGATCTATATTTGCTCTAGGTGATGGAAATAGTGAGTACTTAACTGTTTGAGGTAGCTGTGCATAAGCTAAGTATTTAGCACCACTGTTCCAGGCTCCGGTTGTGTCGTCCAAAGCATCAACTATTTCTCTGCATACACCAAATACAAAAGGTGCTAAGGTAGGTGTAGTAATGTCTACTGACTGTGTGATTTGAATCTGTTCTATATCTACACTCGGAGCTTTTATCCGTTTGAATGCCATAAGTTAATGATATGACTATTTCGTTAGAAATAGAATTAAATTGCTTTAGGATTATTTGATGTATTATTTGGTATAATAAAATAATGAAGAATCTGGAGCTCTTCACTCCTGATGTTATAGGTGGTAGTATGACAGGTTCTGTTCGTATACTTGTTTATCACACTAATGCAAAACAAAACCAATGTATTGTAGCTCGTAGTGATAGAGCTTTGTTTGACGCCTTCAAAAGAATCTATTTTGAAGAGTATAGTTATGGAGATAAAACTTTTCCAGACATTAAGAGATACTTCGAAGGAAAGATTGTTTCACCGCCAGATGTCTGGTTAGAGCGGGGTCGTGATTACAACTATAAAGTTGAGTTGGGTTATTTCTGGGAATGGATTGCTAATCGTATTAGAGATATAGACTATATTATGCCTATGGCAGACACTAAGTTATTTAAGCGCTGTCCTTATGTACCCTCAAAGGACGGTGTAGAGAGATATGATGGATACGAAGAAGATCGTGAAGATGAGATGAAGCGCTGGCATAACTATTGTGTACTATGTGATAGGCTACTTTGGTTAGCAGGACCAGAGCTTAATGTAGAAGATTTATACTGGAAGAATAGAGATTTTTACTATAAGACAGT
>JACCDG011559315.1_pt1 | contig 19952 bp, 12 predicted proteins | sample 7442471 | NCBI WGS metagenome assembly JACCDG01 (sample SAMN15323444, study PRJNA562643) | freshwater metagenome | isolation source: river surface water | place: USA:Blue River Watershed | collected 2017-08-17 | reverse complement strand
TTAAGTAAAAAGTAAAAAGCCATGCTTCGGCAGGCTCAGCAACCAAAAGCCAAAAGGCTGAAATTGTGGTTAGCTATGAGTTTATTGATATTTCTATAAGTCTTAATAATCTTACCATAACAATAGTATGTTGTAAGCTGTACTTGGTACACTGTCGGTATATTGCAACTACACAATACAACCCTACAACATACATAATACAACATACATAATACAACATACATAATACAAAAATGATAGAAAAATCCATAGAAATACTGGAACGCACACCAGACACTATAAGGGCCATGCTGGGCGGGCTTTCCTCCGGATGGACCACCTGCAATGAAGGCGGTGAAAGCTGGAGCGCCTATGATATTGTCGGACATCTTATCCATGGCGAGCATACAGACTGGATAGAGCGTCTGGAAATTATTCTCGATCGCACTGATAAAAACTTCCAACCCTTTGATCGTTTTGCCCAATTTGAAGAAAGTAAGGGGAAAACCTTACAGGAACTGCTAGCAGAATTTGAACGTTTGCGTATGAACAATATACGCTATCTGAAATCAAGAAACATTCATGACGAACAATTGGATCTAACAGGGATTCATCCTGTTTTCGGAACAGTTACCCTCCGTCAGCTTTTGTCTACCTGGGTAGCGCACGATCTTAATCATCTGGCACAAATATGCCGGGTAATGGCGCATCAATATAAACAAGATGTGGGTCCCTGGAAAGAATTTTTGCCCATCCTGCAAATAAAATAGGCCGGCAGGGAACTGCACGAAATTTGTACACGACTATAAGAACAAAGAAACCTTCTGTTCAACAACAACCATCAACACCCATCTGCCATGCACAAATTGACCAGATTATTTATTCTGTTTATAACAACAGCACAAATAAGTCTTGCACAAAACAACACACCCTGTTCTTCCCCTGAAGCCTCGCAATTTGATTTCTGGCTGGGGCATTGGGATCTCAGTTGGAGCGATACCATGAAAGGTCATAATCACATTACACGCGAATTGGGTGCCTGTACCATACACGAAAAATTCACCGACCCCAAAGGAAAGTTTTATGGCGAAAGTTGGAGTGTGTATAACGCCCAAAAGAAAAAATGGCAGCAAACCTGGGTGGATAATACAGGGGCATATATGGTATTTGAAGGTGGAATGAAGGATGGGAAAATGGAATTAAGCATGGAAAAAAAGGACAAGGCAGGAAAATCCATACAGATGAGTATGCTGTTTTATAACATTAGTGCCAACGACTTCGACTGGGATTGGCGAAAATCTGAAGATGACGGAAAGACCTGGCAAACGCAGTGGAAAATACATTATAAACGTAGTACCATGTTTGATTTCGATAATATGCGCTCCTATTATTTCATTATGCTGAAGAAAGGCCCGAACAGAGCACAGGGAGAGGCTGAGGCGGGGAAGATACAAATGGCTCACCTGCAGCACCTCTATCAAATGTATAGCTCAGGAAAAATAGCGATGGTCGGGCCGCTTACCGACGACGATGATATTGCAGGTATTTGTGTATACAATACAACAAATGCAGAAGAGGCTCTTAAGCTGGCTTCAGATGATCCGGCTGTTAAATCGGGTAGATTAATTGTGGAATTGCATCCCTGGTATAGTTTGCCGGGAATGGCTTTGCCGGATAAAAAAGAATGAAATGATAGAAAGCCATTTCTCGTTTGCATTGGTGTAAGTTTTAAACAGGGGCTGAGGTCTCCGAAATGTTCGCCTCCCGGAGATGGTAAATATCTACGCTCAGAATAATGGCAATGAACCCCCAGAAGGGTATGGCAGCCTTATCCGTATCCAGAAAATTATTTAAAAAACCATGTACAAAATAAGTTGTGAGGCCAAGCAGAACCGAATAAACAAGAATTTTCAGTTTACGATCCTTTAATGAATAACATAACTTAAATGCCGTAAAATATACACTGAGTAACACTGCCAGAAAACTCAGTAATCCGAATAAACCCTGTTCACTCAGCGGACCTAAATATTCGCTGTGAGAATTGCCATTGGTGCCGGCATTCGTACTAATAACAGTCTTTAATTCCGGGCTTTGAAAGGGCGCATACTGAAACATATAGGTTCCGGGACCCCAACCGGTAAACGGTCGTTCCTTAAACATTTTCAGGGCGCAATCCCAGCGATTCAGGCGCTCCACATTACTGGGATCGGTTTTAATATTACTGATGGATTGTAGATTATCAGAAAGATTGCCATCTGAGTCGGTATTGTTGCGTTGAAGTGAAAGCACAATTTGCGTCTGAAAAATTGCAAACACCGAAACGGTCAATGTTATACCTATAAGCAAATACCTGAATTTAATACGCAGCAGTAATAAAGAAAAAACGGCCATAGCTCCGGCCAGACTGAGCCAGGCTGCGCGGGTATAAGAAAAAATAGTAGCTGTAAGATACAACACCAATATGCCAACAATAATTATTTTAATATAAAGTGCGTAGTGTTTTTGTAATAAAAAGCCAATCAGTACGGGAATAAACATGGCAATGGCTGCTGCATAAGCAGTATGGTCATTGTAAAACGGACTCATGATCCAGTCGGCCGATTTTTCATCAAAGCCATGTCGGGCCTGCCCCTGAAGTGTATAAAGAATAACAAGAATGAGCGGTATAATATAGAGCCATAAGAACCGAAACATATTCTTTTGTTTACTGAAGAGATAAGAGCACACAAAATAAGCTGTACAAACAAACCAAAGACGGGCAATGAGAAATTTAATGGAGATAACCGGCATTTCGCTGGTAAAACAGGTAATAAAAGTCCAGAATAACTGAAAAAGAATACATAAAGTAATAGGGTGGGTGAGGAGTTTGTAGCTTATAATACCCTGGTGTAACTGATGCAGGATAAACAACAGCATTATACCGGCCATTAGAGGTTCTGTGGGCAGACTAAGGTCGAGTGAACTGTAATAGAATCCCATCTCTTTCAGGGTAATAGCCAGTGGTGTACAAAACACGGTGAACAGGGCTAATTTTTCCAGTGAGAATACCGCCAGGAAGATAACAAACAAAGCAAGGGGCAGCACACTAAAAATAAGTTGATCTTTTGGTTGATTCAAAAGTAAATAAGAGCTATACCCTACAAAGAAAAAGCTAATAAAATAAAATAAAAACCAGGGCCTTTTTATATAAGCGGCAACTTGTTTCACTGGATATTGCGATCGGTTCTGATTTGTTTGATTTTATCGCTGATCAGAATGAACATAATACCGAAAAACAGCGCAGACAGGGTAGAAATAGTAACAATGAGCCACCTTACCGGTTTTGATTTACGATCTGGGGCTACTGCTTTTTCTACCCGGAAACTTGTGGGCAACTGGCGGTTTAAATTCAATATTGCTTCCTCCCATTTTTTCTTCAGATAGAAATTCCGGTCTTTAATTTTTAGAAAAAAATCGTTGAGCGAATAATATTTGCCACCAAAGCTTTGTAATTTATTTAATTTTTCTTCCAGCTTAACCGGATTTTTACCATTGGCTATGGCTTTGGCATAATTCTTAGAATAGGCTTCCAGTTCTATCAGGTAATCCATGACCCCCATTTCACGTATCTTCTGCATGCTGTCCTGTATACTTTTTAGTTCTTCATTGGATTTAGCGTACTCATATTCGGCTATTTCCAGGGCTTTGCTGGCTATCTGCCTGGAAATCCGGTTTTTTACGGTATCAATAAAATCGGGAATGGCATTGGCAATAAGAGCAGCGGTGTCTTTATCATAATCATATACTTCAATTTTCAGCGACAGCATTTCTGTTCTCCGGAACGCAACCATTTCATCATACTTTAGTTTCATCCAGGTATTTTTATCGGGGTCGGTATCTTTTATATCCCAATGCTTAAAAAGATTGAATTTTTCTACTACTAATTTTCGGACCTCCTCCGATTGGGCAATTTGCAGGAGTTTTTCCAAATCGTCCTCATCTCCAAACGTCAGGTAATCTTCCTGTGTTCCCTGTTGTTCTGCAATAAGGTAAGTGGATGTTGAAAAACTTCTTACCGAGAAAAGGATACTGTTGGCTTTATATTGGGGTTTTACAATAAAAGAAATAATAGTTGAAAGAATAAACGCAGAAGCGGCAACAATAAGCAGGGGCTTTCGTTGTTTATACAAGTATAATAACAATTCTATAGTACTGTTCTCAAAAGGCTTATTGCTTTTTTCTTCCATAGGGCTTTACTGTGGTAACTTACTAATTGTATTTAATAAAACGAAGTACTGATTTCACACTGATTAACCCGATAATAATAGCCCATATTCCACTTGCGGCTACCATTATGCTAAAATTAACCATCCAGTAATAGGGCAATTGCTTTGTAAAAATATTAAAACCAATTATACCTGCAATAAAAAGAATAAGTTGTACGATAAGCCGGCTATTTACCCTGAACTTGAAAATATAGGCCGCTAATAAAACTTGTACAATTGCCGTGATAAACTGGGTAATTAAACTGGAAACCGCCGAACCAAAGGCCTGCCAGTAATTAATAAGTAAGATGTTCAATGTCAGGTAGATGGATATTCCGGATAGGGCCATTATGTTAAGGTACTTCAGGTTGCCATTGGCAGTAAGCAGGGTACCAAATACATAGGTGGTAGAAATGGCCACAAAACAGCACATTAATACTCCAAATACTTCAGCCGAATCGGGATTGCCATGGTTGATGAGCATAGTTAAATCCCTGCTATAGAAGTAACACCCTGCGGCTACGATCAATGCCGGGGTAATAAGTAAGGTAAAGGATAGTTTTACAAGGTTTTCAACATTTTCGCGGTATTTGAGCATACGGCTGAATACCGGTAACAATTGTACAGAAAACAGATAAGCAATCATATTGGCTGCATCCAGCAAACGGAAACCTTTGGCATAAATACCGGCCTGACGGGCTCCCTCATTGCCGCCAATTATACGTTCTATCATTACAGCATCTAACCGGTTATAAAAAGTCATGAGCATCACCAATATAGCAAAGGGAAAACTTTTCTTCATGATCATGACTGAAAAGGGCCAGTTCCAGCTGATTTTAAAAGAAGTGGTTTTCTGAATAACCATTATAAAGGCAATAACCGCAGTAATAAAATAGGCACCTGTTTGTATATAAACAAAAGTCATAATATCCATGCTCGTACCAGTAAGGTTTGTCCAGAGAATGAGCGAACAGAATGTAATCATTATTATACGATCGAGTACCGATACAATGCTATCCGTTTTAAAAAGGTGCAGGCCAAGCAGGTTGGATCGCAGGTACAGAATCATCGAAATAAGGAACTGATTAAACCCGAAAATGAGCAACAACTTAATAAAACGGGTATCATAACCAATAATAAAACCGGTAATAAGGGTAACCACTATGTATATAACAGCAAGAAATAATTTCAAAACGAAAAGCCCTGAAAAGTGCTTACTTAACAAATGATTGTTTTCAGCAATATTCTTGTTATTGAAATTGGTGATGCCTACATCGAGAATAATGTTAAGCAGGAATGAGAAGTTAAACAATACAAAATACTCGCCGTATGCGGCATTTCCAACCTGAGCCTGAACTGCCGGCTCGATAACCAGTGGCCAGAAGGGCTTGGTAAGCAGGTTCAGGACAATTAATATAGCAATGTTGGTTACAAATTTCCGCTGACTCATGAATAAAGCCCGCAAAGTTAATGATATTTGCCATACAGTTCGACTAAAAGCCTTTCGATTGATAATGGAAGGAAAAAAGAGCTATTTTTGACTGTGCGTATAGTAGTAAATACCCGTCTATTACTTAAGAACAGGCTTGATGGTATTGGTTGGTTCACCTATCAGACCCTCAAACGTATAACACAGCAGCATAAAGATGTACATTTTGTGTTTCTGTTCGATCGGCCTTATCAGGAGGAGTTCATTTTTTCTGATAATATCACGCCGCTTATTATTTCTCCGCAGGCCCGGCATGCGTTTTTGTTTTATATATGGTATCAGCATTCGGTAAAGGCCCTACTCAAAAAAATGAAACCGGATCTGTTTCTCTCACCCGATGGAATGCTTTCGATAGGAGCATATTGTAAACAATTGCCGGTAATACACGATATTAACTTTAAACATCATCCGAAAGATGTGCCTTTCTGGGCAGGCAGGTTTTATAACTACTATTTTCCCAAGTACGTGCATGAAGCTGCCCGTATTGCTACCGTATCGGAATACAGCCGTCAGGATATAGCGAATTCTTATGGTGCGAACCTGGAGAAAATCGATGTAGTATATAATGGTATTAACGAAATCTTCTGCACGGTAAGTCCGCAGGTAATGAAGCAAACCAGGCAGAAATACACAGGGGGCTGCGATTATTTTCTTTTTGTGGGTTCTCTGCACCCACGCAAGAATGCCATTCGGTTGCTCCAGGCTTTTGAAAAATTTAAGCAAGAGGTGAGTTGTACAATGAAATTAGTGTTTGCGGGCCCTCAATTTTGGGGAAAAAGTGACATGGATGAACAGTTGGCCAAAATGCGCTTTAAAGAAGATGTAGTATTTACAGGACGCCTGAACGATATGGAACTTAACAATATAATGGCTTCTGCTTTTAGCCTCACCTTTGTCCCATATTTTGAAGGTTTTGGCATTCCATTGGTGGAAGCAATGCAATGCGAAATACCAATTATCTGCTCTAATGTTACTTCTATGCCTGAGGTAGTAGAGCATGCAGCTTTGCTGGTAAACCCCTTTGATGTTGACGAAATAAAAAACGCCATGTACTTGTTGTATATTGATGAAGACCTGCGTAAAGACCTGGTAGAAGAGGGTAAATTGAGAAGAAAGAAATTTAGCTGGGATAAAACAGCAGGGCTATTGTGGAAAAGCATAGAAAACGCAGTTTTTAATACGGTACTTTAGCGCATAACCCTTGCTATAAGCGCCTTTTGTTGTTAAGAAGCCGGCAAAGAAAATCGTAGCTTTAAAAAAATTGTTTTTTGTTTGGCAGCTTCAGATAAATGTATTTACTTTGCCCCATCATTGAACAGAAAATGTTTTTAACTAATAACAATAACCGTAATAATAATCGCTCGAATAATAATAATTCGAATGGTGCGAAAGGTTATTGTATAGTATAACGCAGAATACAAACAAAAAATATACAAAAGCCTTTCCGGAACCGGGGAGGCTTTTTTGTTGAAATAAATCAGAAGAAAGAAAAATGAAGATGAATAATAATAACAATAATAATAATTCACCTCCGGGGTGAGCAGGAATTCGTTTGAATCAACAAAACCCCTTTCACCCCAAGGTAAGAGGGCTTTTTCTTTTCCTTTAAAAAAATAAAAACCAATAATAACAACAAAAAACAAAAACAATGGAAACAATTACAGCAACAGTAAACAAGTACAAAAGCGTTTTAGACCGTCGTACTACTGAACAGGCTATTCAGAAAGCAAAAGATTATTTTGCCGGCATGCTATCCGAAAAATTGAACCTTACCCGGGTTTCGGCTCCCATGGTTGTGTTAAAGGGAACGGGTATCAATGATGACTTGAATGGCATTGAACGGGCGGTGAGTTTTCCGATTAAAGATATGCAGGAACAACGCGCTGAGGTGGTGCACTCGCTGGCTAAATGGAAAAGGTTGCGTTTGCAGGAACTCGGAATAGAAGAAGGAAAGGGGCTATACACCAATATGTTTGCCTTACGTCCGGATGAAGAACTGAGTGATATCCACTCTATTTTTGTAGACCAATGGGATTGGGAAAAACACATTTCAGTTGCACAACGAACCATTCCTTTTCTGAAAGAAGCCGTTGAGAAAATCTTTGAAGTCCTGCGCCTTACCGAAGCCTGTATTTGCGAAACTTATCCGGTTATTCACCCCGTCTTGCCTGCGAAAATAACGTTTATACATTCGGAAGATTTATTGGAACAATATCCTGATCTTACACCGAAAGAAAGAGAGACGGAAGCTGCTAAAAAATACGGGGCGGTGTTTATTATTGGTATTGGCGCTCAGTTGAAAGGCGGAAAAGCCCACGATGGTCGTGCTCCGGATTACGATGATTGGACTACCGAAACAGATGCTGGTTATAAAGGATTAAATGGGGATATTATCCTATGGCATCCGGTATTAGAAAGGGCATTTGAAATTTCCTCTATGGGCATTCGTGTAGATAAAACAGCTTTACTGAAACAACTTACCATTGCTGGTTGCGAAGAAAGAAAAGAACTGTATTTCCACTCCAGACTGCTGAAAGGAGAACTTCCTCAATCTATAGGTGGAGGCATTGGTCAGTCGCGTCTGTGTATGTTCTTATTGCGTAAGGCTCATATTGGCGAGGTACAGGTGAGTATATGGTCGGATAAAGTAAAAAGCGACTGCGCCGAGAAGGGAATTGAATTGTTGTAATACCCGAAATAGTTTTGGACTGTTTCTCGCTAATATGGGTATCATACATATTTCCAAATGGGATAAATGAAGCAGTTTAACTGAAATACAAACACCCGCCGGTAAAGCGGGTGTTTGTATTTAAAAAATGACAGGGAATCAGTGATGTGCCAGCTTAATAGCATGATTCATTTCAATACGTGTATCATGGCTAAAGGCTACTATAAAAGCTCCGGGATAGCCCAATGCGCGAACCTTTTCCTGATACTTTAATGCCTCATCGTGATTATAAAATTTGCCGGCAGTATATTTGTACATGCCGCCCATTTTATAAAACCATATATGTTCGAGATTGGAGAATTTAAGTTCCGGTTTGGAAATTTCTGTTTCGTTAGCAGTAAATTGTACCCGAAATACTATGGCATCGGAAGATGGGGTATTTTCCTTAGCCTGTGAAACTTGTTCTTTTTTGGCAATTTCTGTTAACGGTTCTTTATTGCTTTTCTCTTTATATTGCTGAATAAGCCCCTGTGCACTCAGATTGTTTTTATCTTCCGTTTGTTTTTGCTGAGGTTCCGGTGCTTTCTGTTCTTTCAGTAGACGGCTTATTTCCTCGCCCCGGTGCAAAGGATAAGCTTCTTTCGGTTTTAATAAAAGGGCCTTGGCATAGGCATTCGATGCTTCCTTATATTTTTTAGCAGTATATAGTTTATCTGCCTCAGCAATCAATACTTTATATTTGTCATCTTTTTCTTTTTGTAGCTTCAATTGGGTTTCCCTTTCAATTTTATTCTTTTCCGCTATACGTTCTGCATTAAGTGTTTCATTTAGTTTCTGTTTGGCTACACCATCAGAGGGTTTAAGTCCCAGGGCTTTGTGATAAAAAGTCCGGGCTTCTTCAAAACGATTGTTACGGAGTTTTTTATCGCCTTCGCTAATAAGTAAAGTGTATCTGGCCGACAAATCCCGTTCAGCTTTGAGTCGCGCTTCTTCCTCGTCGTGGATTTTGTCGGCGGCAGATAATCGGTCGCCTTCCCTTAGCTTAAAGGTATACAGTGTATCACCTGCTAAAATTTCACCCGCTTTTCTATAAAAACCCCTGGCTTCATGGTATTTTTTTTCTTCGGTTTTTTTATCGCCTTCGGCAATCAGAGATTTGTAACGGACTTCTTTTTCATGTTGTACTTTAGATCGGGACTCCTCCTCCTGTCGGATCTTTTCTGCTGCAATCCATACATCCATTTCTTTTATTTTCCTCACCGATATGCTGTCCGTTTCATGAATAGCGGAGGCTTTAAGGAAGCAAAGTTTAGCGTCATTATACATGTGGCTATCTGCCAGCCGGCTACCTTCGGTCATAAAATGCTGATACCTGTTTTCCTTATTCATGGCTTCAATACGCTGTTTTTCCTCTTCAGCTTTTTGCTGTTCAACGGCAATTAATTGTTCGAGTTCCGTTATACGTTTTGCGGCAAGTGTATCCTCGTAATTTATTTCCCGGGCTTTTAAAAAGGCGTTTTTAGCTTCGCTGTATTTTTTTTCCACACGGAACTTTTCTGCCTGTTGCAGGAGTATAGTGTATTTTTCTTCTTTATCATGCAGTGCCTTTAAGCGAACCTCTTCTTCTTGTCGTTTTTTTTCCTCCACTACCAACTGATCCAGTTCATGCAACTTTTTTCTGCTGAGACTGTCTTCCGGGTTCAATTCTATTGCTTTCAGGTAAAACTTCTGTGCTTCACTGTATTTTTTTTCGGCTGTTTTTTTCGCAGCTTCATTCATACAGGTTTCATACTTCTGTTTTCTTTCGCGTTCAGCTTTTTCCCGGGCCAGATCTTCTTTGCGGGCGGCATCGGCGCTGATAAGCTGCTCCAGTTCTTTCATTTTCTGCTTCGGAAAATTTTCGGACGGGTGCATATCATGTGCTTTTGTATATAATAACTTAGCTTCATGTAATTTACCTTCTTTTTCCTTCAAATTGGCTTCGGCAATAAGGATGTTGTATTTTTCATCTTCAACCTCATCTTCCGGTATTTTAATGTCGGTATCCACACTGTCGCCTTCTGCTTTATTACTGGTGTTTTTCACCAGTCTGACACTATCTTGTAATAGTAAATTTTCGTTCTTCAGTGGTTCTTCATTTTCCACTTCATCGTTATAACTAACACCGGTTCTTCCTTCCTTTTCGTCTTTATACCTTCGTAAAGCCCTGAAAATGGAAGAGGCCAGATAACTTTGACCCTTGGCAGAGCCTAAAAATTTTTCTTCTTCCGGATTGGTCAAAAAGCCCACTTCAGTTAAGATACTGGGCATGGCTGTACGCCACAATACCCATATACTCTGGCGCTGCACACCTTTGTCCACCCGACCGGCTTTCTTCACATATTCTTCCTGAATTTTTGAAGCAAAATCGGCACTTTGTTCCACAAAAGCACCAGTCCACATACTCATGATAATATATGCCTCATCAGAATTGGGATCAAACCCGTTATACGTTTTAGCATAATTGTCTTCCAGCAGCATAGCCGCATTTTCACGTTTGGCCACCGTTAATTTCCCTTTTTCGTTTTTGATTCCCATTACGTATGTTTCGGAACCAAAAGGCTTAGGATTTTGAACTTCCTTTTTCCGTTTCTTTCCGTGTTTATCTGTATATGTTACAAAGGTAGAGGCCGCATTGCAGTGAATGGAGATAAACAGGTCGGCCTCGTTGCGGTTAGCTATCTGAGCTCGTTCTTCAAGCTCAACAAATACATCTGTTTTACGTGTGTAAATAACTTTAACATCTTTTAAGTTTTCTTCAATCAGCTTACCTAATTTAAGCGCAACGGCCAGTGTCACATCCTTTTCGTTATGAATATGCCCGCTACAGCCAGGGTCTTTTCCACCGTGCCCGGCATCGATAACCACCGTTTTAACACCTTTTGGTATAATAGTTGTCTTATAGCCCGGGCTTACAAAAAGTATGGTGGAAATGAGCAGCAAAAGAGCAAAAACCTTTGCCGCCAGCCTTAGCCGCCACTTTATTTTAGTTGTTCGCATGAGGTAGTTATACAATAAAAACAACTTTTTTACGTAGTTTTGACTCCCGTTTGTACTAACAAATTTAAGGAAGGGGCATTGCGGCTAAAGACCATCATATTATTACTTATCCATTGGCAGATGTTAATAACTATGCCCGTTTTTGCCGGCTCGTCGGATATATTTATTATTTCATCCCTGCCGGACACGGTGATCAGCCATACGGATACCCTCGACCAGAGTCTTGAAAAGCAGATCAAGTATAATGCCAGGGATTCTATACGGTACGAGGCCGAAGGACAAAAAATTATTTTATTTGGCGAAGCTCAGGTTGATTATTCCGGCACTTCATTAACGGCAGGCTACATTGAAATTGACAACAAAAAAAATACTATTACTGCCCAGGGTCTGCCGGATAGTACTGGAAAGATGACGGAGCTCCCGGTATTTAAGGATGCCGAAAATGAAATGCGCTGCGATAAAATCATTTACAATACAAAAACGAAAAAAGGCAAGATTTACGGAGTACTTACCAAACAGGCTGATTTGCTGGTGTATGGAGAGGTCATAAAGAAGGATACCAATAACGTAATGTACATCAAAAACGCCAAGTGTATTCCCTGTGAGTTTGAAGACGCTAATTTTTATTTCAGGGCTACCAAGGCCAAGGTAATACCCGACGATAAAATTGTAACGGGGCCAATTTTCGTAGAAGTGGCCACCATAAAGACCCCTTTAGGTTTACCATTTGGTTTCTTCCCCAATGTAAAGAACAAATCCAAGGCCGGAGTTATTATTCCTTATCTGGGGGCGTCACCCGGGCAGGGATTTTTTATGCAGAATGGGGGTGTTTATTTTCCGGTAAATGAAAAAATGGACATGCAGCTTACCGGCGATATTTATTCATCAGGCTCCTGGGCTATACGTACTACAAATAATTACAGGATTCGTTATAAATATTCAGGGAGCTTAGGACTAGAGTTCAAAGAGATTCGTACCGGTGAAAAGGAAATTCCATATACCGAGAATGCCGCATTAGGTGTGCAAAAATTCAGAAATTTTTCCATTCAATGGTCGCACCAGCAGGACGGTAAAAGCCGCCCGAACGACCACTTTGGAGCCAGTGTGAATATTCAGAGTGGATTAAACAGCAAGTACAATGCCATCAGCAGTGCGCAGTACCTTACCAATACTTTTTACTCTAATGTGAATTATAACCACTCCTTCGTCAGTTCACCCCTGGCGTTTATGCGTAATTCTAATCTATCGTTAAATGCAAGGCATAATCAGAATACCCAAACCCGCCAAATGGAAATCACACTGCCAGAACTAACGTATGTTTTTAATCGGGTTTTCCCATTTAAAAATGAGGGACATACCCATCAGAACTGGCTTGATAAACTGGGAGTAAGTTACCTGCTTGAGTCGAGGAGCAATTTAAAAGGAGCAGATACCATCATTTTTAAACCAGGCTCACTCGATTCGGTGCAATATGGCATTCGGCATAATATACCCATCAGCACCAATTTTAACCTGCTAAAGTATTTTACCTTAACTCCACAGGTCAATTTCATTTCGGTTATGTATGGGAAAACCATTGAACGAAAGTATGTGGCCGACTCCGGACAAGTATATACTAATAATGTACAAGGCTTTAAGACAGGAGTCGATGCTAATTTTTCAGCTAATTTGTCTACCAAAATTTTCGGCGATTACTTTTTTAAGACTAAGCGTTTGAAGCAAATCCGGCACTTTATTATTCCAACAGCAGGCTTTAGCTACCATCCGGACATGACTAAATATGGAACAGGAGGATTTAAAACCTACATTGATTCGCTGGGTCAGGAGAATTATTATTCCATTTTTGAACGAAGCATTTACGGTGGATCTACTGCTGCGGAGAGTGGTATGCTGAGCATGAACCTGAGTAATAACCTGGAAGCGAAAGTGCGACAGAAAACCGACAGTGGTTTTGTGTACCGGAAAATGGCGCTGATACAGAACCTGAGTATGAGTGGAAGTTATAATCTGGCCGCCGCCGATTATAAGTGGAGTATGCTTAGTGTAACTGGCAGGAACAGGGTGTGGAAGAATATTGATTTACTTGTGGGTGCCAGTTTTGATCCATACGCATTGGATTCGACGGGTAAAAGAAGTAAAAAATTGTTATATGAAAACGGAACGCAATTGGCTCGTTTTACAACAGGTAGCCTGGCCGCTAATGCCGGGTTTAATCCACAATTATTCCGGAAAGAAAATACAGGGCAGGCAAATTCCGGATCCTGGTCGCTGAATATGAGCTATAACCTTACATACCGGGTAGCAGAAGGACATATGCCGGAATCAATTACGCAAGCCCTTAACTTTAACGGGAATGCCGAAATAACTAAAAAATGGAAACTGAATTTTAATAGTGGCTTTGATTTTAAAACCAAAAACCTGAGTTACACGTATTTTAGTCTTTATCGCGACTTGCGTTGCTGGGAGGCGCATATCGACTGGGTACCTTTCGGTTTCAATAAGCGCTATTCTGTTACAATCAGTCTTAAGAGTCCTTCGTTAAGCAGTGTTAGAATACCCCGTTCCAGGGCATGGTACGATAATTTGTAGGAAAGTCCGGGGTCAGATGTTAGACATAAGACATAAGACACAAGACACAAGGCACAAGACGCCATGTCAAGGGGAGTAAACGATACCAGGATTTTTTACGAAAATCAGGCATATAATCAAAGAAAAGTTTACATTTGGTATACCCCGCCTAAAATTATTCTGCCATGAAATCAATTCTCTTAACTATTTCACTGCTATTGACCTTGCAGGCATTTCCACAGCATTTCTTGAAAAGAACCCAAACTGATCCTATGGAGTTTAAAGAGATGCAAAAGCAGTTCTATACCTGGAGCAAAACACACGACCTTAAGAAAGAGAAACTCTGGAAGTATTATAAACGTTGGGAGGCCGACATGCAATTGCACACCGATGCCAAGGGCGAACCGGGAGATCCGGCAATTTTTATTGGCGAAGCAATAAAGGCAGCGGAAGAAAAACAAAGTTTCCTGCAAAAGACCACGGCTAATCCATGGTATCCTGTGGGACCTAATGTTTTGCCAACTAACAATACGGGTTATATGGAAAATGGTATCGGACGGGTAAACTGCATCAGTTTTGACCCCGCCAATGCTTCAGTTTATTATGTCGGAGTGGCGCAGGGGGGTCTCTGGAAAACCACCAACAATGGGCAAAGCTGGATTCCCTTAACAGATCAACTCCCTATTACCCGTATCAGTGATATCTGCATTGATCCGAATAATACTAATACAATTTATATTTCGGTTTGCGATTTCGAATACATTGGATTTGGTCTTAAACTGAATGGGCGCAAAAGAAATACACATTACGGGCTGGGCGTATACAAAACAACCGATGGTGGTCTTAACTGGCAGGCTACCGGACTTAGTTTTCAATTAACCAATGGCGATGCTTCACTTATCAGAAAAATACTGGTTCATCCCAACAATAGCAATAAACTGGTAGCCTGTGGGGTAAGCGGTATGTATACCTCTAACGATGCAGGACAAAGCTGGACTAAAACGATAGACTCACTTTTCTGGGATCTTATTCCTGACCCAACGAATCCTTCGGTTCTTTATGCCGCAGGGGGTTGGGTTTACACGGCCAATACCGGTTACGCAGCTATATATAAATCCAACGATTTTGGAGCTACCTGGACAATGCTGAATACAGGCATACCTGGTACCGGAAGCGTGCAACGCCTTAGAATTGCCCTGGCTCCCTCCGATCATACACGTATATATGCTTTAGCCGTAAATACAGAGGGTGGCCTCTATGGTATATACAAGTCGGGCGATGCCGGACAAAACTGGCAATTTATTATCCCAAACCCCAACAATATTTTGGAATGGAATGATGGAACTGGTATTGGAGGGCAGGGGACTTATGATCTTGGTTTGTTAATTGATCAGCAAAACAAAGACCTTGTTTATGTTGGCGGAGTGAATATGTGGGGATCCACTGATGGGGGACAGAATTTTAATCCTGTCGGGCATTGGACATTGAACTACGGTCCGACTATACATGGCGATATTCACTTTATTGACCGACAGCCATTGACAGGAAATATTTTTGTTTGCAGTGACGGAGGTATATACCGAACCAGTGGTGTGATACTTGGTTCATGGAACGACGCCAATAATGGTATTCCCTGGCCTACCCAATGGACCCGACTCAACGATGGTATACAGGTTTCTTCTTTCTACCGCATATCGAGTTCAAAAAACAACGCCGACCGTTTAATTGCAGGCGCACAGGATAATGGTTCCTTCTATTACGATGGTAGTGCCTGGACAACCGTATTTGGCGGAGATGGGATGGATAATTACCTCGATCCGCAAAACGACAATATTCTTATTGGTTCCAGTCAGTATGGAAATTTTGAAATGTCTACGGATGGCGGGATGAATGGGGGTGCCCTTTTTGTTAATGTGAATAATGAGCCGGCTGAATGGACTAGTCCGCTGATTGCTGATTATAATAACTATGGCACTTTATATGCGGGATTTGCCAATGTGTGTAAATCTACCGACAATGGTTCCAGTTGGAGTAGTATTTCTTCCTTTACGCAAAATCCTAATGCAATGGTCAATAATGAAATATCGGCTATTGCAGTTTCCAATTCCAATCCGCAGGTACTATACGTTACCAGACGTGTACGTTACGAACAGCTAACGCCAGGTAGCGTTTACAAAACCATTAATGGTGGCAACAACTGGACAAACATTACTGCTGGTTTGCCCGACTCCCTGTATTACACCAGTGTGGAGATAAGTGAGCATGATCCTAAACTTGCCTGGGTGTCTATGGCTGGTTTCAGCACCGGCAACAAGGTATTTAAAACAACCAACGGTGGACAGAGCTGGCAGAACATTTCCTATAACCTGCCCAATATTCCCGTGAATTGTGTTAAATATATTCCGGGAACAAATGATATTATGATTGCTACGGATTTAGGTGTTTACACACATACCAGTGGCAGTAGCACATGGATAAATAAAAGCCAGGGACTACCCAATGTGATTGTGAGCGATATTGAATTTAATCCCGCAACCAATAAAATTTACCTGAGTACTTTTGGGCGTGGTGTATGGGGCACAGATTTGGATGCTTTTATTTCAGTAAAGAATAGCAGTGTAAAAGCCTCTTCAGTGAAATTATTTCCTACGGTAAACAACGGAACCTTTACGCTGCAATTTAACCGGGTAGATAATGACGAGTTGAATATGGAGATTATTGATGTAAGCGGGCGGGTAATCAACAGCATGAAGCTAAAACCGCAGTATTCGGAGCAAATGCAGTTTAATTTAAGAAGCGGCATATATTATGCCCATATAAAAGGAAAAAAGCTAAACGAGGTGAAAAGTTTTATTGTTCAATAAATCGTCAGTAAATCAGGTGCCTCTTCTTTTGAGAAAATGAGCTTCGACATCCTGAAGGTTCATTGCATTGAAACACATATTGCTGGTGAGCATGCCTTTTCGGGCCACACACACACCGTAATACATGTCGTGGTAAGCATGCTTTTCATGGGCATCCGGATTAATGGATACTTTTACACCTTTTTCCATGCAGTAAGGTATCCAGCGCCAGTCAATATCCAGCCGATAAGGATGCGCATTCAGTTCTATCACCACACCATTGGCTGCACAGGCATCAATTATTTTTTTATGATGAATAGGATATCCAGGGCGTCCCAATAGTAAACGTCCTGTAGGATGACCTAATATGCTGGTATAAGGATTTTCAATTGCTTTTATTAAACGACTCGTGGCTTTTTCTTCTGTCATTTTCAAATTCTGATGTACCGAGGCAACAATAAAGTCGAAACTTTTTAATATATCCACGGTATAATCCAGCGAACCATCATTGAGTATATCCGACTCAATACCTTTCAGTATTTTAAAGGGTGCGAGTTTTTTATTGAGTTGTTCTATCTCGCGGTGCTGCTCAATTATCCGTTCTTCGCTCAGTCCATTTGCATACACGGCTGTTTTGGAATGGTCGCAGATTCCCAGGTATTCGTAACCCAGCGTTTTACAGTGTTGCGCCATTTCTTCAAGCGTATTCAGTCCATCGCTGTATTTGGTATGGTTATGCAAAACCCCTTTCAGGTCTTTCATGTCAATCAACCCGGGCAGTTCATTCTTTCGCAATGCCTCCAATTCAAGAAAACCTTCCCGAAGTTCTGGCTCCACATAAGGCAGATTTAACTGTTTATAAAGAGCCGTTTCAGAACTATAATGTATTTTAGGTGCAGATGAAAATTGAATTCCTTCCAGGTGAGCCGGTGCAGAACTGGTTTGCAGCAGATCATAATAATAATCCTCGTGATTGCTATAGTAAAACTTTACATGTATACCTGCCTCTTTCGACCAAATCATTTCATCCAGTTTTTCCGGCGACACGAGCAGTATTTCTATTTTATCGAGCACTTCATTCTTCCTTCGTATTTCACCCGTAAGCGACACATGCTGGGTATGCAATTCCTTTTTAAGCTTCTCTACCAGTGCCATGGCAGTTTTTTCAATAGCTGCATAATGAAACTTACCAGCATTAGCCATTTTGAACTCAATAGCCTTTTTAACAGTATCCTGTGTTTTTACGCCAAAGCCTTTAAGGTCGAGGAGGCGATTTTCATAACAGGCATAAAGTAATTCGCCAACCGATTCGATATGTAGCTCGTTCCAGAGCTGAGCCACTTTTTTAGGGCCTATACCTTTTACATCCAGCATTTCTACCACACCTGCCGGGGTTTTTTCCAATAATTGCTGCAATTCACGTGTAGTACCACTTTGCTGGATTTCAATAATTTTAGCGGCAATACTTTTTCCAATACCCTCAATCTTTTCAAGTTCCTCTTGCGTTAGTCCATGCAATTCCATTTGTGTTTTGGAAAGCCGGAATGCGGCATTGGATAATGATTTTATTTTAAACGGATTTTCCTCATGAAGTTCCATGAGGCGAGCCGTAAGCCCAAGTATATCTGCTATTTCTTCTGTATTTGCGGTAGTCATATATTATTTGATCTTAGCAAAGCCTCTGCAATAACCAAATCGGCAGGTACGGTAATTTTAATGTTTTCCCGGTTACCCTCAACCAGGTTTATAGGTACGCCTGTATTTTCCAGCACCGTGGAATCATCTGTAAAAGCAGGTAAATATTCCTGTTCAAAGGCCTTTTTTATCAGCGAAACCCTAAAACATTGTGGAGTTTGTACAATCCTGAACAAATTTCGGTCGGCAGCCTGGTTCTTATTCCCTTCTAATTGCCGGATGGATTCCGATAGTTCAATTACCGGAATGGCATTTCCCTTTTCTGTCGCTATGTTATAAGCCCGTTTCAGGGTTTCGGGGCTTACCAGTGGCCGGGCAGCATCGTGTATGCCTACTATGCCGTCTTCGTCAATCGCATCTAACCCATTCTTTACGGAATGAAATCGGGTTCCACCTCCGCTTATAAGTTTAACCGGATGTTCAAAAGAGTGTTTTTGCAGCAAGTCCTTGACAGTTGTTATCCAATCCTTGTGTATTGCCACCAATAACTTTATGCCAGGGTTAAACCGGGTAAAACAACGCAGGGTGTGTATAAGAACCGGCTCTCCATGAAGGAGCATAAATTGCTTAGGCACTGTGCTGTTCATTCGCGAACCACTTCCGCCGGCCACAATAAGAGCATATCGCCTCGTGTACTCACTCATATTCCGGCTAAATTACATAATCATTGCTACATAGATTAGACTGCCGGTAATAATATTATGCCAATGTTAACGAGAAATAGTCCAAAAACGATTTTCCCTGATGAGCCGGGATTAGATTGGATAAATGCCGATCGTTAAATAAGTTGAGGCCAATCGACTGAAAGGAAAGTTGGTCTGATACATATTTCCAAACAGTATTAATTAGTAGCTTTGTACAATGCAAAAGGTATTTGTCGGATTTTTACTCTTGTGTTTTTCTTACCTGAAGTTTTCGGCACAAAGCCCACAGGTTGGAAATTTTTTTGGTGTGATAGACAAGAATCAGGTAACAGTTTACTGGACTGTATTAAAAGGCTCATACACAGCCGCTAGTCAGGAATTACAGTGGTCTACCGATTCTTTATCCGGATACCAAACCATCAGTACCATTAGTTATCAGTGCGGAAATCCGGCTACGGATGAACAGTATTCATACATCCACGCCAGTGGGGGTCTTACAGGGGTTGATATACATGGAAAAAATTATTACCGGGTATTTATGCCTCCATTCGCTCATTCACAGATAATGGTGGTGGACTTTGCTGCGGTAAACGGAAAATATAAAGTAACTCCACATCCGGTGGAGTCACAATCTAAACTTGAATTTGAAAATCCGAACGGGAGGGAATTTATACTGGAAATCGGCCATCCTAAAGGTTATTTAATGTACCGGATAGAAAATATCACCACTAATAATGTCTTTATTAATGCCGACTGGTTGAGCGAAAGCAATATCTTTTTCTT
>JACCDG012040256.1_pt1 | contig 19957 bp, 21 predicted proteins | sample 7442471 | NCBI WGS metagenome assembly JACCDG01 (sample SAMN15323444, study PRJNA562643) | freshwater metagenome | isolation source: river surface water | place: USA:Blue River Watershed | collected 2017-08-17 | reverse complement strand
CCAGGCACAGCGTCACCTTCTCGCACCCGCTGTCCTTCAGCCCGACCCACTTGGCGATGTTGTAGGGCCGCTGCCAGTGGGAGAAGTGCCCCGGGTCGAGCGACTTGCGGCCCGGGGCCAGCATGTTCTCGGGGTCGGCCGGGTCCAGGGGGGCGAACGGGCGGAAGGTGGACATCTCCCCCTGGTCGCCGTAGCCCTGGAAGGTCATCACCCGACCCACCTTCGGGTTGAACACGTTGTTGAAGAGGCCCGCCTGATTGGAGGTCGGGTTCTTCCGGGCCATCCGGGTGTCGTACTCTTCCCCGGTCCGGGGGGCGATCTGCCGCCGCAGCCGGCCGGTCTGCTTCTGCTCGCTCACGTCTACGTCCCTTCGGTCTTGAGGTGCGGGGTGCTCAGCGCCCGTACCAGCACGTCGATGCGCCGGTACAGGTCCGTCACGCCGCCGTAGTTGGGGATGGAGAAATCACAGTCTGCGACGGAGAACTCGACAGTCGGATCGACCGGAACCCGCGGGTTGTCCACCCAGAACGAGTAGTCGATCAGCCGCTGCTGCTGCACCTCGTGCAGCTCCAGCTTGCCGCGGACCCCGACGACCACGTCGCCGGAGCCGAGGCACATCTTCACCAGCAGGGCCGGGTCGTCGTGCCGGAAGGCGTGACACCACTCGATCCAGAACTGCCGGTTGTTGTGGCGCTCCGCCCACGCCGTATCGAGGTCCACCCCGATGCTGTCGGCGATTATGGGCAGCACCATCGACGAGGCACTACCTGCGTAGGTCAGACCCGTCTTGTGGCAGAAGTATTCCGCCGAGGTGTCCTTGCCGGCCCGGCCCATGCCCAGGAACGCGACGACCGGGACGGCCCGGGCTTTGCGCTGGGCGGTACGCCAGCCGAAGGCGTCGAGCTTGGCGGCAAGGTAGTCCCGGAACTTCTCGCGAGACGCGCGAGCCCGGTCCAGCAGATTTTCGCGGATGTAGTTGGCCACCGTCTCGTCCGCCTTTGCGGCCATCGGCCCCGTTGGTGATGGGGCCGGAACTGCCGCGGGCAACCGTGACACCCCCGCGGCCGGGTCAGTATAGCCGGTGTCAGGCGGCTTGGCCATGTTCGACCTTCCCGTACACGACCGGGATGCCCAACTCGCGGCACCGGTCCTGGGACAGCTTCTCGCCCCACCACTCGGCGACCTCCACGTCGGTCCCCAGGAAGTAGGGGCCTTCCCCCGTCGGCACCCCGTCGAGGGTGGTCGGGTAGATGGGCACGCTCTGGCACATGGCCCACGGGATGAGCTGCCCGCAGATGTAGTCCACGTACTTCGGCTTGGCCCGCAGGAGGATCGCGTCGTGGATCGTGAGCTGCCAGTCGAAGATCCGCTCGCCGTAGGTGGCCACCAGCTCGTCCCGGGCGTGCGTAAGGACGGCCACCCCGCGGTCGAGGCACGAGGCGATCATGCCCTGGATCGGGAAGTTCATCGCCTGCCGCTCGAACTCGCCCTCCAGCTTGTAGTCGGACGCCGACGGGAACCGCCGCATCCGCCCGAAGCAGTGGCACAGCCACTGTTCTTCGAGCGCCCGCTCCGAGCAGCTCCGGAAGAACGGGACCAGCTTCGGGTACATGGCGAAGATGGTGTCGATGACCTGCTGGGCCTCGTCCACCGTCACCGTCACCCCCTGCTCGCGGGCCGCCAAGGCGATGGCCTTGGCCTGCCGGCCGTACGCGATCCCGAAGATCACGTTCTTGGCGATCGTCCGCAGGTGGGTCTTGCCGATGCTCTTGAGCCCGGCCTTGGTCGGCTCGCACGGGAGCCGGAACGCCATGACCGCCACGTTAGAGTGGATGTCGTAGAAGTTCGGGTCTTTCGGCCGGCCCGGCGTCTCGCCGTCGTCGAGCTGGTTGCGGCGGGCGTGCTCGATCATCAGCGGGTCGCCCGCCATGATGGCCATCCCGTACAGCTCCGCCCCCTTGTAGTCCGCCTCGATGAGGACGTAGTCCTCGGTCGCCTCCTCGAACTTCCCGGTCAGCGGGTTGTAGATCGGCTCGCCCTTGCGGGGCGCCCGCAGGATCGACCGCAGCTTGTGCTTGTACTGCTCCTTGCCGAGCAGCCGCGTGTAGTCGCCGTCCCGCTGCTTGCTGATGTTCTGGAGGTTCGGCCGGGCGCTCTTCCAGCGGGCCGTCTCGGCGGTGGGGTACAGGTGGGTGCGGACGGCCCCGTCCCAGTCGATCGAAGCGGGGAGGCCGGCCTCGTACACCAGCTCCCCGTTCTCGTCCTCGATGTACGACCCGAGGAGTGCGCCCTCGGCGTCGTACAGGCCGTCGCCGGTGACGGCCGGCTCGGGGGCGACCTCGAAGAGGGTCGGCTGTTCGGCCGCCTTCTTCTTACCCCGCGGCTTGGGCGGCGGGGCCTTCTCCTTCGGCTTGCGGAGCACCGACTTGAGCACCTGATCCAGGAACCGGTAGTCCCGGATGCGGTTGATCTCCAGGGCGACGTGCGGGTTGTCCTGGGCGAGGATGGCCAGGATCATCTTCCCGGTGCCCGGGGAGTGTTCCATCTCCTTGCCCTTGGCGACCAGATCCGCCCAGCGGTTGGGCGGCTTGCTGGTGTCCAGGAGCGGGGTGACCCGCAGCGACCGGGCGCCCGGCGGCCGTAGCCGCACGAACTTCCCGTCGCCGGTCAGCTTGCCGTTGAACTCCTCCCCGAACAGGTACTCCTTGACGTGCTGGACGGAGCGGATGTTGAAGGCGTTCCGCACGTCGCGGCCCTTCGCGTCCTTCTCGACCTCGTCCCACTTCGCGTCGCCCTTGATGAGGCCCTCGACGTGGCCGCGGGCCGTCAGGAAGTGGTGGGTCAGGGTGTCCACCCGCTTCTTGTCCACCTTGATGCCGGTCTGGTGGATCTCCAGGATCGTCGGCTGGATGACCATCGACTCCCAGAACGGCTCCCACGCGCACTGGCCGTAGTAGTCGTAGTCCAGGAGCGGCCGCAGGGCGTAGAAGAGGCGGAGGGTGACGTCGGCGTCGTAGCAGGCGTACGGGACCAAGATCTCGTCGGGGCACTCCCCGTACCCTTCGAGGGCCTTGGCCTCCGTCTTGAGCTGGGCGGCCCGCTGGACCCGCCAGTCGTGCAGCGGGATGTCGTACCGGGGGGCGGTGGTGTACCTCATGGTGAGGTGCTCCAAGCCCAGCATCGCCGTCTCCTCGACGGCGTGGGCCATCATGGCCGTGTCGGCCCCGCCCTCGCCCAGGGCGCACCGCTGCCACGCCTTCAGGTCGCCCGAGTCGAACAGCGGCACCCGGTAGGACGGCAGGAGGTCGAAGCCCTCGTGCTGGAGCCACTCCAGGTCGGCCACCAGGAAGTGGCCGACCGCCCGCTTGCCCTTCATGAAGTTGGTCAGCAGCCGCATCAGCCGCTTGACCGCCGGCTTGCCGTCCTTGTCCTTGAAGGCGACGCCGCCGCCGGCGTTCCGCAGCTTGAAGCAGACGGCCTGCTTCTCCCGCCACGCGAGCTGGACGGTGCGGACGTAGCTGCCCGGGTTGACCGGGTGCTGGCCCTCCCACTCGGCGTCCACGGCCACCGCCCGGTCGGCCTTGGGCCGGCCGCGGAAGTAGGCGTCCGCCTGCCGGACCAGTTCGATGGCCTCCTCATAAGAGGTGCAGCACCGGTGGTCCAGGCCCTCCTCCTCGGCGTCGAACTTGGCCCCCTCGATCAGGAGCTTGAAGCGGGCCATGCCCCGCTCCAAGACCCGCTGCATGTCGGCCCCGGCCCGGGCGACGTTAGCCGGGTGGACGACGGTCATCACCTGGGCGACGTGCTGCCGCGGCTCGGAGTCGGCCGTCGGTTGGATCGGGAAGGCGAACGGGACGCACCGGCCGTCCATGTACGACACGTTGTACTGCTTGCCCAGGAGGGCCACGGAGGCGTCGGCCCCCAGGCAGAGGATGAACCGCGGGCGGACGATCCGCAACTCCTGGTGCAGGAGCGGGAGGCAGTCCTTGAGGTACTTCTTGACGTCGGTGGACCCGTCGGGCGGCATGAACTTCAAGACGTTCGTGATGTACCACCGGTGGCAGCCCTTGATGTGCACCTTGTTGCACACGTCCAGGAGCTGCTCGCCGGTCGGCCCGACGAAGTTGCGGCCCGCCTTCGTCTCCTCCTTCCACGGCATCTTCCCGATCACCATCACGTCGGCCGGCTGCGGGCCGGTGACGGGCCGCGGGATGACGTTCCAGTCGGTGATGGACGACTCGTAGTCGTCCATGTGCTCGCCCCAGATGTGCCCGGGGACGAACTCCGCGGTCTTGTTGACGCCGCCCCGCATGGCGATGGGCAGCTTGAAGCCCGGCCGGCGGAGCGCCGACCGGTACAGCTCGTTGAGGACCGCGCCCGGGTCGAAGACCAGCCCGTCCTTGGTCGGCTTGAGGACGGTCCCGTCGTCCGGCTCGCTCTGGGCCTGCCGGAGGAAGTTGGGGCCGGGCGGCGGCATGCCGGGGGCGTTGAGCGGGTACATGCCGTCCCGGCCGACGAACCGGTCGATGTCCCGCTGGGCGGCCTGGAGGCGTTCGCGGCGGGCGTCCAGGACGCGGCGGCGCACGGGTTCGATCACGGTGTGTCCCCCGCGGCGAGCTTCTCGAACGCCACCGGGACGCCGGCCTTGGCGGCCTCGGCCCGGACGTAGTCGAGCAGGAAGTCCCGACCGAGCGAGCCGGGGTCGGTGCCCCGCGGGAGCGCGACGGGGGCGAACCGCCCCGGCAGCTCCCGGCCGAAGTGCTCGATGGCGAGCCTACTCGACTCGCTCTCGAACTCCTCGGGGTCCAGCATGAAGACGACCGACTGGCCCCGCAGTTGGGCCGACTCGATCAGCATCTGTCGCTGGTAGGTGGACGTGAAGTTGCCGAAGATGCAGCCCGCCCACGGGCCGGCCGCGAACACGTCGAACCAGCCCTCCACCATTACCATCGTCCTGTACTTGACCGCGTTGTCGAAGTTGCCGATCAGTTTCGACCGCTTCATCCGCGGGCAGGTGTAATACTTGGGCGGCAGCCGGTCCACCTTGTCCTTGTTCTTCCACGGCAGCTCGCCGACGTGGCGGGCCTGCCACCCCTTCAGGACGCCGGCCTCGTAGGCCGGAATAATGAGCCGCTTGGCGGCGTGGAAGTGCAGGGAGTGGTGGCAGTAGGCCACCCCGTAGTACCGGCCGAGGACGGCCGGGTCGAACCCCCGGCCCGAGACGTACGCGACCGCGTCGTGCTCGGGCGGGAGGCGGTCGAGGCGGGTGACCGGGCCGGGCCACTCGAACACCCGCATCTCGTCGGGGAGGATCAGCCCGCTGCCGATCTCGGCGTCGGCCAGCCCACCCTGGTAGTACCGCAGCCTGTCCTTGAAGGCGCGGCGGTTATCGGACTCCTCCAGGCAGTTCTCGTTGTAGCAGACGGCCAGGAACGTGAACGGCTTGCTGTCCCGGTCCAGGTGTCCCCACATGTGCGACACGTAGAGGCGGTGGCGGCTGTCGTAGCAAAACGGGCAGCAGACCCGGTAATACTCGCCGCCCTGGTCGAACTCGTACCGCTGCTTCTCGCCCGGCACGCTCCAGTCCCTCAGCTTCCGGTAAACCATCGCCTCGCCCTCGGCCGCGATCTTGACCCCGCCCGGGAAGGCGCGGTCGAGACGGCGGTAGAGGACGGGGTTCAGCAGGTCCGGCATCGTGCCCTCGGGGTTACAGGACGGGGGCGGACTCTTGCCCGGACTTCTTCTTCGACTTCTTCTTGGACTGGGACTCGTAGATCGCCTCGCCGGCCTCCTCGCTGGTGGCGACCATGCCCTTGTCCTTCTTGCTGACGATGCCGATGCCGGCCCCTTCGAGGGTGTAGTAGTTGGTCACGTCATCGACCCGGTTGAAGTCGCCGGCGATGCGGACGAACTTGTGCGGCAGGGGCGGGGTCCGGCGGTGCTTGGTGCACCGGAAGATCGCCACCTGCTCGGCGTTCGGGACGGTCGTCGTGATCGCGAAGTCGAGGTACATCGCGAACGACTTGCACTCGTCGCTGTCGGTGTGGTGGACGAGGGCCGTGGTCTTGCGGCTGTTGGCCTCCCCGGAGAGCTGCTGGAGGCAGAAGACCGGGGCGTCCATCGGCCCGGCGATCATCTTCCCCAGGAGCTTCGGGATGCGGCGGAGGGTGTGCCGCCGCTCCTTGGAGTCGATCTCCTCGGCCTCCATCTGCTCCTCGCACATGCTGGCGGCGTGGTCCACCCACAGCACGTACAGCTTGGCGTCGCGTTCCTGCAACTCGAACCGCAGCTCGGCGGCCAGCTCGGGGACGCCGCCCTTGCCCTTGCCGGCCCGGGCCTCGGTCTTGCCGGTCATGTCCAGGAACACGATGTGCTCCCGGAGCTTGTTGACGGCGTCGGTCACCCGCTGCTGCTCGGAGAGGATCGGGATCTTCTTCGCAATCGCGTCGGCCCACTTCTCCTTCTCGTAGGGCAGCGGCTCGTCGGTCGGCCCCCGCAGCGACTTGATGCCCCGGTTGTCCATCTTGACGATGTGGCTGCGGGGGACGTCCGCCTTGAACGCGAGGCACCGCTCCCGGAACTCGGCGATCGGCGTCTCGTAGCTGGCGTAAACCGCCACCGGCTTCTTGGGGCGGGCGGGCTTCTCCCCGACCCGGCCGTCGTCCTCCCACGCCTCCAGTTTCTCCTCGTAGGAGGCGAGCGCCATCTGCCACAGGTCCGAGCAGGACGCGAGGGCTGCCACCAGGGCCTGGACGGCCAGGGTCGTCTTGCACGACCCGTACGGCCCCATGAAGCCGTACACCTCCTTGGCCCGCATCCCGACGATGAAGTCGTCGAGCAGGCTCAGGCCGGTCGAGAAGACGGGGGTCTGTTCGGCCACGTCCCAGCCGTCCGGGAAGAGGTCGCCGGCGCCGGCCGTGGACATCGTCTGGATGGCCTCGACGTGCTCGCTCATGGCCTGGAGCATGGTCGGCAGGGCGACCAGCGTGGCCGGGTCCGACAGCTCCTCCCGCATCTTCTCGGCGGCGAGCTGGGTGAGCAGCTTCTGGGCGGTTTCGACGGCCCACTTCGCGTGGTGCCGGCTCGTCTCGACCGGCGCCTTGTAGGTGGTGTCGTCGAAGATCATCTCGATCAGGTCGTCCAGGAGCTGCTCCTGGGACGGGCTGAGCGTGAAGTTCTCGTCCTCAATGACCCGGCTGACCTCGGCCGACAGGAGCGACCGGTCGGGGAGTTCGCCGTTGGCCTCGTGGTAGTCCAGGGCCGCCCGCCAGATGGCCGCGAACGGCTGGCTGACGCGGCGCATCAGGTCGGGCGTCAGCCGGACCTTGATGGCCGTGAAGGCGTCGGGGTTGCGGACGGCAATGGCGAGCATCTCCTGCCGCATCCGCTCGCTGACGATCACCTGCGGGGTCGGGTCAACCGGCTTACCCCTGGCGCCGGAGGGCTTCGTCTTCACTGCCCGTCTCCTGGTTGTGTACCAACAGGCTGTACCGCTCGTCGGCCGCGGTGGCGAAGTCCTTGGGGAGCCACCGCCGCCAGTGTTCGAGGTACGCCTCGCGGCACGACTGGAACTGGACGACCGCCCGGTCGAAGAACTGGGCGGCGATCTCTAAAAAACGATATTTGTCTTCGTCGTCCCCGGCCTTCGCGGCGTCCGCCGCCGACGAGCGGGCCAGGATGTACCGGAACAGGGCGGTCAGCGGCTTGTCGCGGTCGAGCAGGACCGTCTGCACCGCGACCCACCGCTTGCCCACCGCCTCGGCCGGGTCGAGCGCCCCCCACATGTCGGCCACGTCCCGGACGGACGAGCGGGCGGTGCGGATCTGGACCTCCAGGGCCGCGGCCACCAGCTCGGGCTTGCCGACCTGATTGAACTCCTTGAAGCCCGCCACGTAGGCGTCGCTGCACACCTGGGCCGGTTCCGGTGCCCGGTGGCCCGGGTGCAGGCGGGTGAACACGTACTGGACGAACGCGGCCCCGTCGATCTTGCGGGCCAGGAACCAGCGGGCCATCTCGTACCAGACGTTCTTCACCCTCTTGCCCGCGTCCTGCGGGTCCACGCTGCTGCGGGCCACCCCGTCGTACCGGGCGGGGACCGCCCACCGGACCGTGGTGCCCGCCTTGAAGCTCTCGTAGGCCGACCGGTGGGCGACGTAGACCGCCCGCAGTCGTAGGCCCAACGCACGCTCGGCCTCGGTCGCCGCGTCGGCAGCGGGCGGCTTACGCCTCGCCCCCGGCGGCGGCCGGTCGCCCCCCGGCGTCTTGCCGCGGCTGGTCATTTGCCCCTCCTTCGCTTCTGCTTCTCGACCAGCATGACGAGGGCCGCGTCGGCCGCCGGCTCCTCTTCACGCCACCCGTGCTCCTTGTAGTTCTTCCCCCGGCTCGTGGCGTTCCGCTGGAACCCCACGTTGAACTGGTCCCGGTAGTCGTAGACGTGGCCCACGACCTTCTTGCCGTTCACCCGGCTGGCCCGCCCCGGCACCTGGGTGTCCATGATCGCGCTGGCCGTGCCCTCGGCCCGGCACACCGCCAGACAGTGCCGCAGGTCCACCCCGACGTTGATAACGCCGGTGCAGATGTAGATGCCCGGTTCACCCTTCTGCATCCGGGAGAGCAGGTCGTTGTGCCGCTGGGCGGTCATGACCGGCTCGTCGGTGGGTATCAGCCCCTTCTGGATGTACACCTCCCGGCGGGTCTTCAGTGACTTGGGGTCCACCTCCCCGGTTATGGGGTCCGTCTCGCCGCTCCACTTGTCTAGCTTCTCCATCCCGTTGACCGCGTACACGAGGGTCGCCTCGGGTACGAGTTTCTTCAGGTACACGAGGTGCTCGACGCTCTCGCAGGTGACGATCACCTGCTCGCCCGGGTGCCGCCGGGCGTCCTCGGCGATGATCGCGTTGCGGAACTGATTCCGCCACAGCCCCCACCGCTTCTTGGGGATGTCCTCGTACCCCTCGCACGGGTCCACGTCCATGACCACGTCCCGCCAGTGCACGACCAGCGGGACCAGCATCTTGTGGGCGACGCCCTCCTGGTAGCCGACCTTCATCAGGACGCGGCCGAAGAGCGCCTCGCACCGCATGTCCTTCCCGTCCCACCGCATGTCGTGCGACCCCGACAGGCCGAAGAACCGCGGGCGGCCGGGGAACATGGCCAGCTTGTAGGCCGCGTCGTCGGAGGCGGCCTCGTGGCACTCGTCCACGATCACCATGTCCCACTCGCGGGCCAGGGCGTGCTGGACGGACCCGGACGTGTAGCACATGACCCGGCGGCCCTCGATATGCCGGCCGCCGCCGCGGACGCCGACGTCCGGGATGATGTCGAGGAGTTCGGGGAAGATGCGGTTGACGAGTACCGCCTTGCGGCGGCTGACGACACAGATGTCGGCGTACGGGAACATGAGGGCGATGAGGCCGACCAGGAAGCTCTTGCCGTAGCCGGGGGCACAGTCGAAGCGGCCGATGGTGTTGGCGGCGACCTTCGCCAGGAACTCGTCCTGGCGGTGGCGGAGGGTGGCCTGCCGGAAGACGTTGTCGAAGTTCGGGGCGAACACCCTCAGTTCGCGCTTGGTCGGCGGGCGGTCGATGTACCGGACGGCGTACCCGGCCTCGCGGAGTGTCTTGGCGGTCCGCGGGAGGAACCCGTAGGCGAGGACCATGCGGCCCCGCTGGTCGATGTCGAAGCACTCGATGCGCTCGACCTTGATGACGGACTTCTTGGCCTTCTTGGCGGCGTACAGCTCCGGCCCGCGGAGCTTGTCGCGGTACTCGTAGGTGAACGCCGCCGAAAGGATCTTCGACACGACGGTCGTCGTGGGCTCGACGAGGAAGTAATTCCCCTCCGTGCGGAGGAGGCTGATGGTCTTCGGCATGGCCGTGCGTACCCCTAGCGCGAGGTCTTGCAACGGCGACGGGAGATGACTACAGTGGTTGGTGCACAGGCTTCGGGGGCCACACCGTAGCCGAACTCACGCCGCAACGGGGTCGGGCTGATTGCACTCAGCCCGGCCCCGTCTGTTTTAGTACCTCACCGGTTCTCCGTTCTGTTTCCCCAAGGGCCTCCGCCCCGTCCGCCCGCGGCATCCGCCGCGGCAGGATCTGTTCCACTTCGTAGAGGCCGTACTCGCCGGGCTTCCACGGGCTGAGCCCCCGGTAGCGGCCGGCCAGTTGCATCAGCCGCCGCAGGTCGTCGTCCCCGATCGGGGCCGGGACCACGCAGTGCAGGCCGACCACCTGCCCGGGCCAGAACGCCTCGTGCAGGGCGTACCTCTTCTTGCCGGGTCCGACTTTGTAGTAGCGGCGGAACCACGGGTCCACCCGCGTCGCCCCGTCCACCCGCACGTCCCAACAGATCCGCTCGACCTCGTCCTGGTGGCGGCCCAGCACCTGGGCCGCCAGCCGCATGTTCGCGTGGTGCCACGTCGGCAGAAAGAGTACGAACCCTTCCGGGCTGCGGGGCAAGAGGAACCGGCCGGAGCCGTCCCTGGCCTTCGCGTTGCCGAGACAGTGTTTCGTGAAGGAAATCCGGACCGTCAGTTCCCTCATGGCTGGCGCTCCTTCGCCTGCGGTCGGTCATTTTAGCAGTCCGGCCGACCGGCTTCAAACACGGAGCTGCTCGCGGTGGGCCGCGTACGCCAGGGCCTCCGCCGGACGCTTGAAAAAGCGGTGCGGGTCGAACCCGCCGTCCGGATGGTTGTTGCTCTCGGCGGTCCACACCTCGAACAGCAGCCGGACGAACCGGAGGCTGGCCTTCAGAAGTCCCGTGTGGTACTCCCCCTCGGGGGCGAGGTCGGCTATCCGGTGCAGGAACCCGCCGGGTTTCGCCGCCGAGGACTTGAAGCCGAACGCCCACGTGTCCAGTACCAGCTCCGCCCGGTCGTAGTGCCGGCCGGGCGGGCCGGCGCCTGTGAACGCCGCCATGTTATCCGGGGTCAGCCCCAGGTACGAGTTCAGTCGCGACAGGCGGCCCGGGCGGAACGGGTGGCGGAACCACCGGGGCTCGACGATCTGGGCCACCAGTTTGCAGGCCGCGTCCTCCCGGAGGCCGGCCAAGAACGACAGGGCCGGCCACGCCGGGTGGTAACGGAGGGTCCGGCGGGCCATGTCGCCCGGCTGCCCGCCGGACCGTTTCAGCTCGTCGATGATCGCGTAGGTGGTGTACTCCTGGCCGGACATGCGGTGCCAGCAGCCCGGGCCGGCCGCGGTCGCCCCCGGCTGCCACATCGCCTGGAGGACCGCCTCCGGGCTGGCCCGCAGGACCGCCCCCGGGACGATCTGCGGGCTGCCCAGGAGGACCGTCTGGCGGTCGGCGGTCTTGGGCCGCTCCTTGTGGTACTTCTTGAGGGCCAGGATCAGGGGGGCGTTGTCCGGCACCCCCAGCAGGCGTACGGCCCTGGCCCGGCTCAGGCCCAGGCCGAGCGAGTCGGGGTTGTGGCAAAAGTCCTCGACCGACCGCGAGGTGCAACCGAACGGCACGCCGTCGTGCCCGTACCAGACGACGCCGTCCAGGTCCGCGTGCAGCCGGAGCAGGGTCAGGCTGTCGTCCGGATCGGCATCGAACATCGCTCACCCCAGGTTCACGACCTGATCGAAGGCGGGCCGTAGGGCGTCGGCGTGGGTCACCATGATGAGCTGGCGCTTCCCCCGGACGTTCCCGGTGAAGGCCGCCATCGCCTCCGCCAACCCGGCCACGTTGGCGGCGTCCAGGTTGGCGGTCGGCTCGTCGAGCACCAGCATACCGATGTCCTCCCGGTACATCGAGGCCACGGCGTTCCAGAACGCCACGGCCAGGATCATCTTCTGACCGCCGGACAACGCCCCGGCCGGGTGCGGTGGCAGGCCCGGCTTGTGGGCCAGGAAGGTCAGATCCTGGTCGGCCTCGACCCAGAACGGACTGTTGAAGTGGGTCAGCCCGGCGTTGATGTCCGCCTCCATGCGGTGCAGGTTGGCCTGGGCGACCCGCTGGGGCAGCCCGTCCCGGTGCACCACCTCCCTGGCCCGCTCCAGGATCTCGGCCAGCCGCCGGCCCCGGTAGGCCACCCGGACCCGCTCCCGCAGCCGTGACAGGTCGGCCTTGGTGTCGCGAATGGCGTCCCGCAGGCCGGCGATCCGGCCCTCCAGGGTGGCTGCCGCCAACCGGGCGGCGTGGTCCTCCGCCAAGCGGTCGCGGGCGTGCCGGACCCGGGCCTCGTCCTGGCGGCCGGCGGCCATCGCCTGCTCGACCTGGGCGTGGCGGTCGGTCGCCGCCTCGTACTTGGCCCAGGCGGCAGTCCGCTTGCGGTCGGCGTCGTCGTGGAACGCCTTGGCGCTCCTGAGCTGGTTCTTCAGGTCGGCCAGGGTGTCGAGCGTCGCCCGGGCCTCGTCGGCGTCCCCCTCCGGCTCGGGGACCGGCTTGAGGTTGGCGGTCGCCGCGGCGTGCGCCGCCTTTTTGACCTCCCACTCGTGCAGGAGCCGGTTCCGCTCCGACCAGGACCGCAGGAGGCGGGCCTTGTCGGCGATCCCCGTTTCGAGCTTGCGGATCTCCGGCGGCAGGGCGAAGGCGGCGGCGAACGCCTCGGCGTACGCCCCCTCGGTGGCCGGCACGTCCTGCCCGCAGGTCGGGCAGGTGTCCAGCTTGATCCCGTCGCTGGTCAGCTTGTCGAGCCGATCTTCGGCGGCCTTCAGGTCCGCCTGCATCCGCGCTAGCCTGACCCGCAGCGGCTGGACGTCCGCCTCCTTCGGCTCCGGCTCGGCCGGCTCCGGCGGCACCTTACGCCGGAGCACCTCCAGCTCGACGCACTCCCGGTCGAGCTTGTCCTTCTGTCGCCGGTACGCCTCGAACCGGTCGCGGCGGTCGCGGAACTGGCGGGCCGCCTCGGCCACCGGCTCCAGCTCCAGCACCTGCTGCTCCAGCGCACACACCCGGTTCCACTTCCGGGCCGCGTCCTCCTTAATCGGCTCCAGGGCGTCGAACAGGGTTTTAATCTCGTTATTGAGACTCTGGAGTTGCTCGGCGTTCTGGAGGAAGCGGCGGTCCCGCTCGACCATCGCCTCGGCGGCCTTCTTGAACTCGGGCTTGAGGTAGCGGGCCTCGTGGTCCGCCTTCTCGGCCAGCAGGCGGTCCCGCTCGGCCGCCAGCGTGTTGATCCGCTCGGCCAGCTCGTCGGAGTTGTCGGCCACGGCGGCCGCCGAGCCGTACAGCTTGGCGGCGTCGCCCAGGACGGTGTGGAACAGCTCGCACTCCTCGGTGCGGTTGAGCACCTGATACGCCTTGCCCCGGACCGACGGGATCGCGTCGATGAACGAGTAGATGGCGTTCTGCGGCTTGAAGACGGCGAAGTCCAGCAGCCGCTTGTCCACCCCGATGCGGCCCAGCTCGTCGGCGATGAGCCGGGCGTCGGTCTGCGTCTTCTCGCCCTGGCCGTCGGTGAACGTCAGGACGTGGGGGTTCTTCCCGCGGAACCCGCGGCGGACGGTGAAGGACACCCCGTTGTGTTCGGCGTCCACCTCCACGTAGGACGGCGCCTTGGGCTCGGCCGTGAGGCTGACGAGGTCGGCCTTGGCGGCGGCGAACCGACTGAAGTCGTTGGTCAGGGCGCTGTACACGAGGTCGATGAGCGTGCTCTTGCCGCTGCCGTTGGCCCCGAACACCCCGACGCTCCCCAGCCGCAGCTTCAGGTCGAGGCTCTTGTGCGGGCCGACGTTCTCAACCCGGACTCCCTTGATCCACATCGCGACCCTCCAGGAATGCGTCGCAGAACTCTTGCGTCTTGCGGACCATCTCGTCCTTGTCGCGGCTGGTGAGGCCCCGCTCCAGGAGGGCGAACACCAGCGGCTCCTCCTCCCGCGGGACGACCAGCGGGAGGACGCCCAGGGGCGTGACCGCCTCCCCGCGGGTGACGATCGACACCTTGGCCCCCGTCTCCGCCTCGTCGGGCGGTTGCTCCTTCCAGAACAGGTGGGCCTTCTCGGCCGCCAGCCGGCTCACCCGGCGGACACAGTCGTCCAGTCGGTGGCTGTAGCGGACCTGGAGAATGGGCGTGTGGAGGGCGTCCGGCAGCTCGGCGGCCGCCGCCCGCTCCCGCGCGTCACCCAGCAGGCCCGGGAGCACCGCCAGGAACTCCGACAGCTCGGCCGGCCCGGTGAGCATGGGCGAGCGGATGACCTGCCGGGACTTCAGCGGCACCACGCGGGGCACCCCGTGCTCCACGATGATGACGCACTTCTCGGCCTCCTCGACGATCGACTGCATGGTCGGGGAGCCGGGGCTGACGAAGCCGAACGTGCCGCCGACCGACTCCACGTCTTCGATGATCGTCTGGTGCAGGTCGCCGGAGAGGACCAGCTTGAGGCCGGGCTGGTTGATGTCGGCCAGCCGACCGTGCGGGTTGGTCGCCGACCCCATGTACTCGGCCCACCGCTGGTGGACCGCCAGGAAGGCCGTCTCGGCCGGGACCGCGTCCAGGGCCGCGGCGAGGCTGTCGGCGTCCTGGTAGTCGATCCCGTACACGATCTCGCCGCCCGTCAGGGTAGCGTCGATCCCGTGCAGGTGAATGGCGTTGGGGTACTCCCACAGGCAGGGCGGGTCGGCCTTGTCGTGGTTGCCCTGGACGTAGAGGAACGGGATGCCGCCCTCCTCCAGGCGGGCCAGCGTTCGTAACCACAGGCCGTCGTCGTACGGCTTGGTGAGCGGCCGCTCCTTCAGGTCGCCCAGGCCCAGGGCGGCACACACGTCCGCCTCCAGGCAGATCTCGGCGAACTGCCGGAGGGCGAACGCGCTGTCGCCCTCGATCGGGCGGTTGGCCCACGCGCTCCGCTGGGCGTGGACGTCGGCGATGACGGCGAGCTTGGACATGGCGGCCTCAGTAGCTCACGTGGCTGATGACGAAGAGTTTGACCTCGCCGTGATAGCCGAGATCCTTGACCGTGTTGCCGACCTGGGCCAGGACCAGGGCGGCATCCGCAAAGGACAGCTCGAACACCGACATCGGCTCTTGCTTCTTGTTGACCCGCACCCCGATCACGTAGTCGGCGTAGTCGTAGGCCGAGTACGGGTTGCCGGCCCTGCCGGTGTCCTGCTCGCCCCCGGTCGAGAACACTTTGAGCCCTAGAAAGCGGCGGGCGCCGGTGTCCTTCCGCTTGAGGTACTCCCACTCGTACGGGCTCGGATTCAGCCCGGGCTCCTCCTGACCGAACAACAGCGGGACGAACTCGGTCGTCTCCTTCTCGTAAGGCGTGCCCGTGTCGGGGTCGTACTTTGTCTCCTTCTTGGTCTTCTTCTGCACCGAGATGACGTCGCGGGCGAGGACGCCGGCGACCACGTACGTGCTGTAGCTAACGCCCATACTTGATAAGCTCCTCACCCTCGCGGAACGGCCCGGCGTCAACCCACCGCGGGCTGCCGCCGTAGAGAGCCTCCACCTGCCGCACCAGATCCCGGTACTCCGCCATCGTCCAGCCCGGCTTCACGTCGATCACCTTCACGACGTCCCGGCCGGCGACCCGGGCGATCACGATCACCTTGCCGGCCTCCCGGAACCCGACGTCGATCGCCTGGAGGGCGGCCAGTTGCGAACGGACCTGCTCCCGGAGCACCTTCGTCTCGTGGCGGGCGACGTCAACCGCCCGGTTGACCGCCGCCTCCAGGGCGATCTGCCGGATCTCCGGGGCGATCCAGAGAATCAATCGCCTTTTCCAGGCCGCCAGAGTATTTCGCAGCCACACGGGTTCTCTCCGCTTGCATGACCTGGGCGATGACCTTGGTTGACGACATGTCCGTCAGGGCGATCTCCCCGCGGGGGCAGTAGAGGACCACCGCCGGGGACGCCAGGGCGGCGATCTCGGGGATGTCCCTGCCGTGGTACTCGGCGCCCTTCACGTATACCGACGGCTTCAGGTCTTTGACCAACTCCGTTGCGTCGTCCTCGTCGAACCCGACGACGGCGTCCACCGTCTCCAGGCCCAGGAGCATCTGCATCCGCTCGGCCCAGTGCAGGACCGGGCGGCCCGGCCCTTTCAGACGGGCGACCGACTGGTCCGAGTTGACGCCGACCACGAGCGCCCCCGGGTTGCGGCCCAGGGCCAACCGGACCGACTCGTGGACGGCGTACTTCAGGAGGCGGACGTGGCCGGAGTGGAGGAGGTCGAAGCAGCCGTTCACGAAGGTGATAGGCAGCCTGTGGGCGTGCAGGCTGTCCCGCATGATCTTGTACTCAGTCGAGGTGCGCCATGACTCGGCGAAGATCTTCGGTCGCGGCAGGTCCACAGACTTGCTCCTCGAACTGCCGGCGGCCCAGCACGTGACACCCGAGGTGGCGGCTGGCGACGCCGGCGGCGTGGTTGGCGGCGACGAACCCCTTGAGGACCGCCGCCGGGGTGTAGCCTTCCGTGGCGAGGTAGTAGGCCATGACCGCGGTGCAAGTGTCGCCGCACCCGGTCGCGTCCACCTTGGCGTCTTCGGCGTCCGCCGGCCCGCCGGGGCGGGCCTCCAGGAACACCGACCACTTGGCCCCCATCGGCCCGATGGACATCCCGCACTTCCCGTACGTCAGCCACAGCCAGTCGCAGTGGATGGCGTTGACCTTGCGGATGTCGGCCCGGACCGTGTCGAAGTGCTCGCGGGCGTCCATCGGCCCGACGTACCGGCCGGAGAGCGGCCACTCCAGGCCCAGCGGCCGGCCGACGACCGCGTGGAGCTGGTCGTGGTTCATCTTCAGGATGACGTTCCCCCCGCCGATGTACGGCCAGTTGGGGGACGGCTTCGGGTCCGCGATGACCGGCACGTTCCGCTGCCGCACCCACCGCTGGAGGGTGCTGGCGGGGAAGTCCTCCTCGGACCCGTCGAACAGGAACCCCTTGCCGTGGTCCACCGTGCAGACCACCTTTACGCCCGTGTCGATCAGGTGGTTGACCACCTGCGTGGGCGTCGGCTGGAGTGGTGCCCGGCCGCGGGTCGTCGCGTAGTACGACAGCGGCCTGCCCTCGTCGTCGATCAGCGTCTCCAGGGTGTGCCGGCTGTACAGCCGCACCTTGCGGGGCGTCTGGTAGTGGTCGCACACGAACAGGTACGGGGCGATCCCCAGGCGGGAGCGGGTGAGAGTTTGCACCCGGCCGCCCGCCCAGTCGTCGCCGATCATGCCGACCAGGGCGGTGGTGCAACCCAGGGCGGCCGTGTTGGCCGCCACGTTGCCCGCCCCGCCCAGGTTCACCTTCTGCTCGACCGTCCGGGCGCGTTCCGGCGACGTGTACTCCAGGTACATGTTCTCGTCGAGCATCACGTCCCCCACCACGGCCACCGACGGCGGGAGGCGGGGGACGGCGAACTGTTCGGTCGGCATCTAATCCCTCCATAGATCAGGGCGGTCGGACGCCGGCCAGTCGCCGCCCGCCGACCCCAGGTCACGGGCGGACAGTTTCGCGTCCTCTTTCTTGCAGCGGGCGCAGCGGCGGATGCGGAGCCGGTCGGGGGACCGGAACGACTTACCGCAGCTCAGGCACGTCACCCTTCCTGGGACGGACGGTTCCACGGGCATGGGGCACCTCCTTGTGCCCCCACACTATGCCCGATCGAGCCGCCGGGCATAAGCCCACCTACGCGGTATCAAGTATCTCGTTGACCTTGCCCAAATCGGCTTCGCGGCCGTCGCTGGCGGCCTTCAAGATCTCGTAGAGGGCCTGTCTCGCCGGCGAACCCTTCGGCAGCTTTCGCCCGAGGGCTTTGCCTCCCGCGATGACAGACGCCAGTATGGTGCGGTAGGTGGGTGACGTGTCGAACTTGGGCTGGAGGCTGAACGGCCCGCACACCCGCCACGTCAGCATGTCTGTGCCCCGCACCTTGCACTTGCGGAAGAAGCCGGTCGCGACGGCGCCGGACTGCTTGAGGTCGGTTAGACGTCGCCGAATTTGGTACTCGGTCAGCCCGTCCTGGGACGCCAGTAATTCGATGGCCGTGCTATCCGGCGTCGCCTCGACCAACTCGTACACGATCCGCGAGTGCTTTTCGTGCTTAGCACTGTTGGTCATCTTCTCCGCGGCCATCTGCGAGGGCAGAGGGTCGCCGGAGTGGTGCATCAAATGCTTCACGTCGCTGCCCTCCGGCGGTGGCGACCGCGCCTTAGCCCCCGCAACCCTGGTTTTGGGGGATCACGTCATCGACCGACAGCCCCCGACGGTTCAGCAGGCGGGCGGCCCGGTTGAGCAGCCGGTCGATCTTCCTCTGGCACTTGCGGCGGAACTCGCGGCGGAGGTAGATGGACGGCTTCCACTCCGTCCGCATCCGCTTCGCGTGGGCCGCCGCCAAAGACAGTGCGCCGTATACCTCTGGCGGCATATTCAGCTACCTCCGTTCTACCTGCCTCCCGACGGCACCGGACGCTGACGCACCCGTGCCACGTAAAGGCTACGCCACAACAAGTTGATCTCGATGCTCCAGCTTCGGTGCGTGTAGTCCACCCGCACGAGTGCGCCGGTCGCGTCACGCCTGTAGGCGTAGCAGCCTCCGGAGTCGTGCGGCGGCTCCCAGCCGAGGCCGATCACCCACGCGCTCGGCCGACCCCAGATCAGCACGTAGCGACTGTCGTGCTCGTCGGTCGTCCACGCCCGCCTGACGATTTCGTCGGTGTACATCAGATGATCCCCAGATCTCTCTTCGTCAGCAGCGGGTAGAGGGGGATCTGGCCGAGCAGCTCGCGGGCACCCTGCTCGCGGTCCACGACCACCCCCACCCCGACCACCTCCGCGCCGGCGTTCATCACGGCCTCCACGGCCTGGATGATCGAGCCGCCCGTGGTGGCCACGTCCTCCACGACGAACACCCGGTCGTGTTTCCAGCACCGGCCCTCGATCAGGCCGCCGGTGCCGTGCGCCTTCGCCGCCTTCCGGACCCAGAACCCGTACGGCCGCGACTCGTGCGAGAAGTCGGCGTGGTAGGCCAGGATCGTGGCCGTGGCGATCGGGATGGCGGCCGTCTCCAGCCCGCCGATCGTGTCCACCGCCAGCGGGGCCGTCCGCTCGTAGAACATCCGGCCGATGTGGCTGATGGCCCGGGGGACCATCAGCACCTTCTTCACGTCGATGTAGTGGTCGGACTTCTGGCCGCTGGCGAGCGTGAACTCGCCGAACCGCAGGGCGGCGTAGTCCAACAGCATCCCCTTGAGGACGGTCTGGTCGGGCGTCAGCACGGGTCACCTCAGTACGGGGCTTTGGTCTTCGTCACGCGGCGGCCGGGATCACGCCACCCCGAGAACCGGTTGCCGGCCGACCCGCCGGTCTGCGGGCGGTCGCCGGTGTAACAGTCCTCGCACCGGCCGTACGCCGCCAACTCGTTGGGCGGCGTCGGGGTTTTGCACTCCGGGCACGCGGTCGGCTTCGGGTCCATGCCGTCCTCCCACTAGCGGCCTTCGACGTGGCGGCGGAACTCTTCCGCCGTGGCGTCCGCGATCGTAGCCCAGGGCTGCTCCGCCCCGCCAGCCCGGACCCCGAGGCCCACGGTGTGGATCGGGCCGGCCACCTTTTCCAGCTCGTCGAGGGCCAGCAAGACCTCCCGCAACGGCACGTACCGCGAGAAGTCCGTGCCCTTGTACGCCGCCAGCTTGCCGTTGTACACGTAGCCGCGGGTCAGCCCGGCGAAGAAGGTGTCGTACGGGACCGGCAGGCCGACCTCCGCGACCAGTGCCCGCAGCCACTCGGTGTGGCTGCGGTCGTCGCCGTGCGTGGCGATCATCACCTTGCCGTCGATCACCGCCCACATCCAGCGGGCGGCGTGGAACTCTTTCTCGGTCACGATTGTCCCTCGGCGGGTCGTAGGGTGTCCAGGGCGTAGTAGCCCACGGGCTTGGTCACTTCGCGGCTGCTCCAGGCGTAGTACCGGCCCCTGTAGCGGAACACGTTGAGCGTCCCCAGGTCGGCGATGACGGCCGAGCCGGGGGCGGACGAGAGGAAGTCGGGGGCCGGCGGCGGGGCGGCCGGCTTCGGGTCTTCCT
>JACCDG011427035.1_pt1 | contig 19960 bp, 28 predicted proteins | sample 7442471 | NCBI WGS metagenome assembly JACCDG01 (sample SAMN15323444, study PRJNA562643) | freshwater metagenome | isolation source: river surface water | place: USA:Blue River Watershed | collected 2017-08-17 | reverse complement strand
GAAAGGCCGACGAGAACACCCTGACTTTGGAGAAGTGAGAGGAACCCGAATCCCTGAAGGATTGCGAGTGGAAGCGTGAGCATACGGCTGTACTGAGTAAAGCGAATGCGTCCAGCATCTCCCTCTTCGGTGTACATCGACTTAAGCTTTGGTGACATAACCGTCATAAGCTGCATGATGATTGATGCAGTAATAAACGGTCCTACACCAAGCATGATAATCGAGAGATTGGTGAGTCCACCCCCTGAGAAGATATTGAGGAGTCCAAGGAACTGATTGTTCTGAAGGAATTGATCAAGCACCAATCGGTCAACACCAGGAATTGGAACTGCCGCAAGGGCACGGAAGAGAACGAGTGCGAACACGACAAAGAGTACACGATCGCGTATCGCCTTTTCAGTGAAGATTATCTTGAGCTTCTGTATGAAGACGTCCATGCTTTTTTGTTATGTTCGGTAATAGTTTATTCTACCAGAAATCCCGGGAGCGCCCTACGGCGCTCCCGGGCTCTCATTACGCTACGATAGTACCTCCTGCCTTCTCAATTTTCTCCTTTGCAGAAGCTGAGAATGAGCATCCTGAGATAGTGAGTTTCTTAGTGAGTTCACCGGTTCCAAGAAGTTTCACTTTTGGAATTCGTCCCCCTACCTTTGAAACAAGTCCTGCCGCAAGAATCGTTGCTGGTGTAACCTGGCTTCCTGATTCGAAGACTGATTCAAGTGCGCTCACGTTGACTACCGTTGGGAGTACTCGTTCAGCATTTACGGTACGTGCACGGTTCTTTCCGTGACCACGAAGCTTTGGAAGTCGCTTGATGACATCACGCATTTCTGGACGTCCACTGTTACCCGTACGTGCGGTTTGTCCCTTTCCACCACGACCAGAGGTCTTTCCGCGCTTTCCACCACGACCGATGCGCTTCTTTTCCTTCTTTGGCGTCGTAGATTGTATGTTATGGATCTGCATAGTAATTCAATAAGACTGATTATCGAGCCTTGAGCTTCTTGAGTGCTGCTACCGTTGCACGTGCATTGTTAAGGTGATTCTTGCTTCGTGAGAGAATCTTCGCAGTAACATCCTTTACGCCGGCGAGTTCGAGTACGGTACGTACCGAGCTACCTGCCACGAGACCGCGACCTGGTGCTGGCATGATCATGATCTGGCTTGCACCAAACTTTGCCTTTGTATCGTGTGGAATGTGCTGGTGCTTGTTCATTGGTACCTCAATAAGGCTACGACGTGCTGCACGTGTTGCCTTTTCAATAGCAAGCTGTGTGTCTCCGGCCTTTCCGAGTCCAACACCAATCTTTCCCTTTCGGTTACCAATAACCACTGCGACTGAGAAGCTGAAACGACGACCTCCCGCAACAACACGTGCTACGCGACGGATATCGATCATCTTGTGATCAAACTCAGAGCGTACACGCTCTTCGCGACGACCACCACGGCGAGGGCGGCGTGCATTCTTTTCACGACCACCACGGTCTCCACCTCGGCGAGGGCCTCCTTGTGCCCCACGTCCTTCTGTAGCCACAGGTGCTCCTGCTGTGCTTTCTGCACTCACTGGAGTTGTGTCAGTTTGTGTATTTTCTTGCATCATATGTACATTAGAATGTGAGACCCGCTTCACGCGCACCATCGGCGAGCGCTGCGATCATTCCCTGATACTGGAAACCGCCACGGTCAAAGACAACACTTGTAATACCCTTCTCCTTCGCTTTTGCTGCGATCAATGCACCTACCTCCTTTGCCTGCTCATGTCCTCCCTTTGCCTTTGATGCGCGAGAGTCGGCTGCAACAATAGTCTTTCCGACAGCATCATTGATGAGCTGTGCGTAGATGAAACGGTTGCTCCGGAACACCGCAAGACGAGGACGTGCTTCCGTTCCTTCAACACGAGCACGGATGCGAGCATGACGACGTGTTCGGCTAAGTATTTTTGAATTCGTGTTCATATATTACGGATTACACGCCCTTCTTACCTTGCTTGCGGATAATATACTCACCCTGGTAGTGAATACCCTTGCCCTTGTATGGCTCTGGTTCACGGACAGCACGAACATCAGCAGCAAACTGTCCAACTTTCTCAATATCTGAACCGCTGATGGTGATGAGACTCTTCTCAACGATGACAGCAACACCTTCTGGTGCAACAAGCTCAACTGGGTGTGAGTACCCCATATTGAGTTTGATCTTCTGTCCTTGTGCCTCAGCACGGTATCCGACTCCCTCAATCTCAAGCTTCTTCACGAAACCTTCTGTGACACCCTGAATCATGTTACGAAGGTGCGCAGCGTATGTACCCCAAAGCGCCTTTGCCTTGTCGCTTCCTGGCTTTGGTGCCACAACAACCTCACCGTTATCTACAGTGAGCGTCACATCTGACACGAGTGCACGCGTAAGAGTACCCTTTGGTCCTTTTACGGTGAGTACACCGCTCCCTGACGTTACTTCAACGCCTGCTGGGATTTTGATCGGTTGTTTTCCTAGACGACTCATACGTATTGGATTACCAAATGATGAATAATTCCTCGCCACCAACGTTCTTCTCCTTTGCTTCCTCTCCGGTGAGGATACCTGCTGGAGTTGAAAGGATACGCTTTCCCTTACCAAACTTTACCGGGAAGATTTCCTGAACACCGATGTAGAGACGGCGGCCTGGCTTTGAGATTCGATCGACTCCATGAATCTCGTGTACACCACGAGTGTCGTACTTGAGGGTCATATCAAGCGTCTTCTTCGCCTTCTTGCCTCGCTTTTCTGCACTTGCGATGAAACCTGCGTGTGCAAGCTTCTCAGCAATAGCATGCTTCAACTTTGAATATGGAAGCGAAACCTCTCGCTTGCCGACCATTCCAGCATTCTTGAGCTGAATGATCATGTCTCCGATAGGGTCGTTTACCATGATGATTTCTTAATACCTGGTATCTGTCCTTCATTTGCTGCTTCGCGGAAGCAAATACGACACATGTCGAAATCACGGAGGTATCCGTGACGACGACCACACTTGAAACAACGTCGAACGACTCGGCTCTTAAAAACCGGTGGTCGCTTCGCCTTTATGATGAGTGATTTTCGAGCCACTGTATTAGTTGTTAGTTGAGAGTAGCTTGGTATAGACAACGAAATTTCGCGTACTATCTTCTGCCACTATCGACTTTGTAATATTGAAGCGTGAGAGGAGGTATCACAGAGAATCCGTGACCATTTCTCCCTATCCGCGCTACTCAAAAAGCTCGCAATTCCCTAAACCCTACGGGTTATGGGCGCGTCTACAATGGTCAGAGACTGAATCCAAAGAGAGTATGCGTACAAACGCTACCGGGAGAATATACCAGAATGGAGCTCGTGAGTCAATGAAACCGGCGCGGGCCGTAGAGCGCTATTTTGAGGCAAAATTACCTATAGAAAAACCCCGGGCAGTCATGAGCTGTACAGCGGGGTATTCGTTCAGCCGACATGAGCAATCGGTACTGCTGTCTTTGCTAAAATGAAACCCCTGCTTCGCAAGGGTTCTGATTATCTACTATCTGGGAACCTCCTTGCTTTTGTCGTAGCAAGTGATTCTTTTACACCGTGCGTATCTTCGCCCCGGGAGTATGCTCAGGAGGTACTGCCTCCTATCCGCTTGTCGACCACACACCACTGTCGTCAAGCGTACCTTCCTGCTCTTATTGTTTTCGATAGATATCGATGGCGTACATGATCATCCGCCTACGACCTGCATTGCGGCAGTAATCTATCATCAGGTTTGTCGCTGCAAGCGTTTACTCACTAACCTCAATTCGCTAGTGATGCAACCTTCTCACAACCTAGATCACCTGAGCCAGATTGACCCTGAGTTACGGGGCCTCTTGTTGGCAGCAAGACATGAGATGAGTAACAAGATCTAGAGTAGTTACCACCAAGTAATATCTCGGCGACTCTCGAAGTCACCTACATATTCCCGGTTGCACCTAGAGTTTCTTGGTTCAATTCACTCGGAACCAAAATTCTCTCGCGAATGGTCGTGACCCTAATCTCAAAGTGAGATGAGGGTCAGTCCACTCGTCACGGTTGCGAAGCATCTTTGGAACAAGTTTTTCAAACGAACATTATATACACTCAAAAAAGCCTGACGTTTTTCGTCCGGCCAGTACAAGAATCATCTGGTGACGCCGGTGCTGGCAAGACGAAAAAACTTTATATTGATTATTTATATTTGTCAATCCTCCGCTCACCAGACAATCAAACTGATTCTCTCGTGAGAAAAGGAGTGGTAGCCGAAGCCACCACCCTATGTCGCTGCGGGCTACGCAGCGACGAACGGGACCGCCCACTCGGGGAGATCCGCGCTGGTCTTGGACACGAGCGTGTTGTGGCCGATCGCCGTGAGGGCGGTCTTGAGCCGATCCGCGAAGTCGCCTTCCGAGACGACGATCGAGAAGCGGTTCTGTCCACCCTCACCCGGCTGCTTCCAGCCGTCGGTCACCGACATGTACTCGGCAAGGCCGGGGACGAAACGCTCGCCGAACGGTTCGACGCGGATGCGCCGTTGACCGTCCGACAGCTCGCGAACGCCGACCTTGCCACGGCCCGTGCGGCCGATGACCTTGTACTTGCCGGTCCCTTCCGTGCCAGCCATGTAGTTCCAAGGCTTCTTCTTGCTCATCTTCAGTTCTCCTTCTTCGGTGTTGGTCGAGTGAATTCCTCGACGTAGTGAGCGGGGAGTTGCTCCCCGCGGATGGCGAAGATCGCCTCGGCCTGTGCACGCGTCTCAACTGCCTTCTCGCAATGACGCTCGCGCACGGCTGCGATCGGATCAGGGGTTTCGTCCCGCGACTCGAGGAGCGCGATGAGCGAACCAAGGAAACATCCGGTCCGTCCATGACTCCCCACGCAGTACGCGAGGATTCGTTTCCCCGCTTCCAGTTCTCCTTTCACTTCGTTGAGAAGGGTCAGCCACTCGGGCGAGACACCTCCAAAGTCGATGAGCGGCGCCGCGAGAATGGCGTACCGTTGCCCGAACACGAGTCCGAGCGGCGCGCCATTTGTGAGCAGCACAAGAAGATCGTAACCGACGAGATCGTCGTTGCAGGCGAAGTATTGCACTCCGCCTGCATAGATCTCGTATGTTCCGACACGGACAGGATCCCCGCGGTGCGAACACTGAGGGGAAATTAGGGGCTTTACGCCCATCGTTACCTCCAAATGTTGAGCGCTGCCCCCTCTCGTTCGAGTTGAAGCAACTGTTGATCAAAGGTGATATCGAGGTCCCTTAGAGACAACCGCTCTTCCCACCTCGCCTTAAGTGCGCGAAATGTTCGTGCTGCCTTCTTCTCGTCGAGCAGCCGGGTGAAGTGGTGCGACGAATAGTGATGGTAGTTCACCATGGTATGCTTGTTGAAGACATGCCCAGTGTGGTGTTCGAGATCGAACACACGATCGACAAACACGACATGACCGACCCTCCCTTCGAAGAAATCGAGTGCCGTCTCGGCGATCACTGCCCACTTCTTGCCGCCGAAAGCACTCCATGGCGTATGGGTACTACGGAACGCTTCGGCGGAGCGCGCGAGGTAAAGACACACGTCAGCTACTGAGGCCTTCTCTGCCCACAGGAGTGTGTACCCGCGGTACTCATCACCACCAGCCACGGGATACTGGGTATTCATCACATGGTTTCCCCCCAGATGACGAAGTTCCCCAGCAACCGCATGGACAAGGTAGCACCCGAAGAGTTCGGCTGTTTGCACATACCAATTTCTCCGCAGTATCCCGACCTTGTGCCCTATCCGACTCGCCTTGGCCTCGTGAGCCATGAGTTCGAGGAGGTACACATGGAAGAGATGTTCCACCACCGACCGTCCCTTGGCCTTCGCCCAAGAGTAGTCGAAGCGTGGCTGCGGAAACAAAGATGTACACCACCGCTTGAAGAGTGAGACTTCCTTCTTCAAGGTCGCCTCGCGGACCGGAACGATCCCCGGCACCGCAAACCCCTCACTCCCATCGATCGAGATCGTCTCGCCCACAAAATCTATCGCCGGCGTTGCACCAACGATCGCAGGTTTGCCGAGCGCACGTGCCACCACCGCAGCATGACAGGTAGCCCCGCCTTGCCAGGTGATGATGCCACTTGCAGCAATCATCCCAGGGAGATCATCAGGATTCGTGTCTGGGCGAACAAGGATCACTCGCTCACCCTGACGTGCCATCTCGACCGCATCACGCGAGTCGAATACGATTCGACCCGATGCAACACCCGGAGATGCTGCGATGCCGCGAATGACAGAACCCTGGAGCTTTTCCTCGATTACGGTGGGCTCAAAGCACTGTTGTGTGATCTTCCCCACCTCTTCGCTACTCACTGCGCCGATCGCCTCTTCACGAGTCGTGCGCTTCGCCCACACATCGTGGACAAGGCTTGTGATACGTGCCTCAAGAGACGCTTTCGCCCTCCGATGTTGAAGGAAGTAGAGCACTCCTGATTCGACGGTGAATTCGACTTCGACCATCGATTCTTCAAAGGCAGCGAGAACGTTAACTGCTTGTTCGAGTTCGTTGTAGACGGATCCGTTCCAGGACTTGAGGGCACTGATGGGTTCGGGCGTACGAGCGCCCGACACGACTTCCTCACCCTGCGCACAGGGCAAGAACTCGCCGTAGAGGCCGCGATCACCAGTGTTGACGTTGTGACTGAACACCACGCCGGTACCGGAATGCTGATCGCGATTGCCGTACACCATCGCCTGCACGTTCACGGCCGTACCGAGGTCATGACTCACGCCATGATGGTCTCGATACACGCGCGCACGCTCGTTGTCCCATGAACGCATGACCGCAAGGATCGCCCCTTCGAGCTGTTCCCACGGATCGTTCGGGATCGGGCGCTCCTCGTCGTGCCGAGCAGTTTCCTGCCAGCCCTTCGTGAAGCGCTCGTAGAGCATGCTACCGAATACGGCGTCGCCGCGAAACGTAAACCCTTCGCGCACTTCGTTGCTCATGCCGAGATTGAGGATGGTGTCCATCATCCCCGGCATGGACGTTGCTGCACCCGACCGCACGGAAACGAGAAGTGGATTGTGCGGATCACCGAACTTCTTTCCGGTTTTCCGCTCGATCACTTCCATCTCACGCTCGAGTTGATGCTTCAGCCGCTTCGGGAACACGCCAGTTGCGAGGAATGCTCGCATGGCCGTCGTGCTCACCGTAAACGCGGGCGGAACACGAAGTCCCCGGCCGTGCATTGCTGCAAGGCTCGTACCCTTTCCACCACGCACTTCTGGTGCGAGGAGATCGTACCGTCCATTGACTGGAAGAACGATCTGCCGACGCGCCTTAACAACACGTTGTTCCATTTCGTCCTCCGAAATTGAAGTTGAAGTTGAAGTTGAAGATTGTGTCCAAGAATTTCAATGAACTGCGACGCTACCAGGACGTCACACTGCTGAAATTCTCTATTTCGCAGTAAATATATTATATCACATATACTGATAGTATGTCAAAAAGCTTACGTAACAGAAAACCGCTCGATTGAGCGGTTTTCTTGTGTACTAGTCTTTCTACGCTTACTTCTTCTTCGCTCGTTTTGCCCCCTTCTTCTCTTCTGCTGCCCCTGGTGCCTGGAGTGGGAGTCCGATATGGCGGAGGAATGCCTCTGCCTCCTTCTTGGTCTTTGCTGTAGTCACGATAGTGATTGCAAAGCTGAAGATATCCTTCACATCCTCATCTGCAGTTTCAGGGAAAATAGTGTGCTCCTTGATACCGATAGTCATGTTGCCCATGTCGTCGATAGCACTTGCGCGGAGACCACGGAAGTCCTTTGTCTGTGGAAGCGCGATGTGAATGAGCTTATCGAGGAACGCGTACATGCGTGGACCACGCATAGTAATCTGGTATCCAATGATATCGCCCTCACGAAGCTTGAATGACGCAATAGACTTCTTTGCAGGTCGTGGAGAGGTCTTCTGACCGGTGATGCGTGCGAGACGATCCTGAATTGTTGCAAGCTTTGCCTTGTCCTGCACCTTACCGGTACCAACAGAAACAATCGCCTTCACCAACCGTGGAGCCTGCATGGTATTCGTGTAACCAAGCTCACCCTTGAGTGACTTGTACGCATCCTGTACTTTTTCTTTCGTTGTTTTCATACGAATGGATTACGTGAATTACACCTTCTCCCCAGTCTTCTTGATAATACGCACCTTCTTCTCTCCTTCTACCTTGTAGCCAACACGTGCTGCCTTGCCTGACTTTGTGTCTTTGAGTGCAACGATTGACGCTGGCACTGGCATTGGCTTGTGTACGAGTTCGCCTTTCGAACCGCGGCGACGTGCCTTCTGGTGCCGTGTAACAACATGGATACCATCGACAAGCACCTCCTGCTTCTTTGGGAATGCGCGGAGCACCTTCCCTTCCTTTCCCTTATCTTTACCTGAGCGAACAATCACGGTATCTCCTTTCTTGATTTTCATACAAACAATATTACGTGATTACACCACTTCAGGTGCAAGGGAAATAATCTTCTGGTAGCCTGCCTCACCGACCTCGCGAGGAATAGGACCGAACACACGGTTCGCCTTAGGCTCCTTCTTCTCCTTATCGACGAGTACAACGGCGTTGTCATCGAAGCTTACGTATGAACCATCCTTTCGGCGGAACGGCTTCACCTGACGAACAATTATACCGTAGACGATATCCTTCTTCTTTACTGGCTTACGTGGTTCTGCAGTCTGAATAGAAAGCACTACCATCTCACCAAGCTCTGCATATCGCTTCTTCGAACCTCCAAGTACCTTGAACACGCGGCCGATCTTACCGCCCGAGTTGTCTGCAATTTTGACAATTGATTGTGGCTGAATCATATCCGAGTATTACGCGCTCTTCTTGGTAATGTTGGTAAGAAGCTCGAAGTGCTTTCGCTTTGAAAGTGGACGAGTCTCCTGTATTTCGACCGTATCACCCATCGCTGCGGTGTTTCCCTTGTCATGGACGAGGTACTTCTTTGTACGCTTCTGGAACTTCTTGTACTTTGGATGCTTTACATAGCGCTCGACTGCAACGGCAATCGTATCCTGCATCTTTGTCGATACTACCGTTCCGCGGAGTACACGACGCTTCCCTGTCTGTGTTGTTGTAGTTTCCATATTGAAACGTTATGCGTTCTTCGCGTTACGGCTAGTAAGTTCGGTGAGGATCTGTGCAATCTCTCGACGGAGATTCTTTCCGGCATGGGCGTTGCGCATGGTACTACCGGCGACGCCGAAGCGGAGCTTGCGGAGCTCTTCTCGCTTTTCTGCGACGAGCTTCCCGAGTTCTGCCTCATTCTTCTCCTTAAGTTCTTTCATGTTCATACGCTTATACCATTGTGTCCTCACGGGTAACGACCTTTGCTTTAAGTGGAAGCTTCGCGGTTGCCTTTCTGAATGCCTCGCGAGCGATTGCTTCCGTCACACCATCGATCTCGAAGAGTACGCGGCCTGGGCGCACCTCGAAGACGAAGTGCTCTGGATCTCCCTTACCCTTACCCATACCTACTTCGGCTGGCTTCTTTGTGACTGGCTGATCGGGGAAGATTCGAATCCACACCTTACCGGTCTTACCGAGTGTTCTCGAGATGACACGGCGCGCTGCTTCAATCTGATTCGACTTCACACGTGCTGGGGTCTCTGCTTTGAGACCGTACGCACCGAAGGCAACCGTGACGCCACGGCCTTCGACCGCATTGCGCTTTGCTTCGCTTTTGCGTCCGATTTGCCACTTTCGGTGCTTTACTTTCTTAGGAAATAGCATGGTAGTTTCGTTAGATGATTATGCGCTACGAGCAGTGCGTGGACGTCGGCTCTTTTCAGCCTTCGCCTCTTCTTGGCCCGCCTTGCGGTCCTCGAAGATATCACCACGGTAGATCCATACCTTTACACCGATCGCTCCGTAAGGGAGTACCGCTGTCTCACGTGCAAAATCAATATCAGCACGCATGGTCTGGAGTGGAATTCGACCTTTCTTCATTTCTTCCTTTCGAGCCATCTCAGCACCGCCGAGGCGACCTGACGAGATGATACGAACACCCTTCACATCACGATTTGCCATGACCTTTTCAATAGTCTGCTTCATGACGCGACGGAATGGCATACGCTTCTCGAGCCCTTCTACCACCATCTGGCCAACAATTGATGCAGAGAGTTCTGGTGAACGAACCTCTTCAATATCAATCTTTATTTCTGGCATGCTTCCCGTGAGCTTGAGCGTACGGAAGAGCATGTCAATTTCCTTCTTGAGCTTTGTCGCTCCGTCTCCACCACGGCCAATGATGAGACCTGGGCGTGATGTTGCGATCATGATGCGATAGATCTTGTCGTTTCGCTCAATCTCGACTGATGCGACATACATACCGCGGAGGCGCTTCGCAAAGAACTTGCGAACCGCTGCGTCAGTACGAAGATACTCTCGGTACTTCTTTGGGTCTGCCGTGAACCAGCGTGATTTCCAATCACGAATGATACCGAGACGGTGGACGTATGGATGAACAACGTGTGTCATACAGGAAAATTATTTAGTACCGAGCTCAATAGTAATGTGACTGCTTCGCTTGTTGATGCGAGCTGCTGCACCGCGAGCACGTGGCATGAATCGCTTCATGACAATACCCTTATCGACTGCAATCGACTTCACAACGAGTGTCCCAGCTGTGCCGGTATTCTTTGCATTCGCAACCGCTGAACGAATGAGTTTTTCTACCGGGAGCGCTGCGCGCTTGTTCACAAACTTGAGCATCTCAAGTGCCTTCCCTACTTCTTTGCCGCGTACGAGGTCAGCTACAAGACGAACCTTGCGTGGTGACTGACGATAATTCTTAAGAAATGCTTTCATATAGTTTATTTCTTAGCGGCTGGTGCTGCCTTAGCTGCCTTAGCTGCTGCAATTTCTGCCTCCTTCTTCTTCACCTCAAGCTCCTTCTGCATCTTTCCTCCGTGGCGAAGGAACTTCTTTGTTGGTGAAAATTCACCAAGTCGATGCCCCACCATGTCCTCGTTTGCGAAGACTTCGATGTGCGTCTTACCGTTGTAGACACCGAACGTAAATCCCACCATTTCAGGGGAGATAACACACGCACGGTCCCACACCTTGATAACACCAGTGTCAGCTGGCTTCTTTCCGACAACTTTCTTTAGAATTTTGTCGTTGACGTATGGTCCTTTATAGAGTGATCGTGACATAAATAAAAATTACCTCGCGAGGTAAAGCGGTTGCTTGTTTATGCTTCGAATATTCCGAATGCACTCACCAGTAAGGTGAGAACCTCGTGTAACAACAGGTAACGGCCAGTGCTACACAAAATTCCCACAGAACCTGCTCCTTTTCTGTGTAGATAGCACAGAGAACGGGGCAAATTCCGAACGGGGGTCATAGTACGCGAAGGAAGTGCGTCTGTCAACAGTACTGCACCTTTCTATAGAAAAACCCGGATGCGCGTACGCACCCGGGTCGACCGACCATCTACTTCGTCACCGGGATGGCTTTTCGAGCCGTTCCGATGAGACAAAGGGCCTTATCAGCAGGCTTGCAGTGAAGCATCACCGATCGAAAATCCACTGAAAGCGCCACTTCCGGTCGACCTTCCTGAAGGATGGTCGACGACCTGATACTGCTCTTGTAGTACTGCCGCATGATTGGATGCTCGTTCCATCCGATACAGAGATGTGCCAGGAAGCGTGCCTTTTGGACATCCCCTTCCTTCTCGATGCCGAATTTCCCAACAAGCCAATGCGCAGACCCGCGCGCATGAATTGAGGCAAGGTTCCGGTACTGGAGTGGCATACGCGCACTAATCTTTCTACCGGACACATTGTCGAACTCCGAACTAATTGACCCCTGTGGGATATACGCAAGGAAGTATCCTTGGCTCGCCCACACTTTGAGTTCAGCCTCTCCGAATGGCACCTCTCTGGGCGCATTGGGGTTGTTGAACACCAATGCGCCCATGATCCCAAACGCCACCTCCTTGGGTGTCGAGACAGCTGTTACCGTAACTCCGTCATCCATGATGATGATTCTCCTTTGTTAATGAAAACCCGGGTGCGCGTACGCACCCGGGTTGATCAACATGTCATCACGAGGCAACGAATGGATGGGGTTTCCATGCCACGCACGGCGGATGCTCCGCATGCGATTGACTCGCCGCCACAGCAATAGGCCGGTCTCCGATCACGCCACCTTGCACAAGGATACGCTTTGCAACGCTCCCATCAGCATTCTTGATAACGCTCGCCGTGAGGCGAGGACCAGTATGAGGGGGCGGCAGATGGTTCCGCACCAGGAGGTCGACAGTCGTCGCCGAAAGCGCGAGATCGAGTGACGGGATATGTTCCCGACTCACGAGCGATTTCGGCCGCGAGCGCAAAACGAGGTCCTCTTGGTGTGCCGGACGCGTACGCAGGAACAGATGCCACCCTGCCTGCTTTGGCCGGTGACACATGATCTTTTCCGCGTCAGACAAGACTCCATGAGGGAACGAAACGGTTCCCCGCGTCACCTGAAGCAGGCGCTGCACCGACCGGCTGTGGATCGTCAGGATAACCCCGTGTTCGGACGCCCACTCGAGTTCTTCAGTCGTAAAGGGGACCACAGTGAGATGCGCGTTCTGCTCTGCAAAGTCGTCGTCGTGACGCAGTGCGTAGCGAACTTCCTGAACACGATGGATGTTGTCCCCCATGATGTGTTCTGCATCGGCAAGCGGTGTATGCAACTTTTTCTTCTTGAATCGCATACGCACCGCAACGCGGCGCCAAAGCGAGTCGTTCGCGGCGCCAAACTGAATGAGTTCCATGTACTCTCTCCTTGTGATATTTGTGGGTGGATGAGCCGCCATGGTGGCGGATGTGAATGAACTTTTCGGTATCGAACCGAACGGGGATTATGTCACTATACAAAACAAGTGTCAAATATCTCTATGAAAAAGACCTTGCCGGGTGGCAAGGTCTTGTTGTTTCCCTACTCGTGTTAGGAGTGGACAAACCCGATTGCGGGCGGAAAGATCTTTCTGAACGCTGGTCGCACCGTAATGCGACCGTGTCCGTCGGGACCAACTGCAAAGTACTGGCCAGAGCACAGTCGCGACCGTGTCACGTACGTCCTCGTAGGAGAGCGTCCGAGTAGCAGATGCGAGAGCACCATGGCGGTGAGGGCGGTAGGGAGTGAGAGTATCTCCTCCTTGAAACCTGCACCGCGTGCAACAGCGATAGCGGTCGCGCGTTCCGTGTCGCCCATGTCACTCATGACAATGCGATACCCAAGTGAGGGCATGCAGAGTTCCGACTTATCCACGGCGGTCGAAAGGAGCCCAGGCTCCATTGTGACAAAGCGACGTACCCGCTCCTCACGAAGGAGGAACTCGAGTGGCGTATGCCGGGGAATGATGGACACGTACTTGGCGATTGTCCGAAGCTGTATTGAACTGACCCGTATTGTCTGGAAACATTGGTACTCTGTGAGCCTACGCGGCATGCTGAGCATGTCGCCCACTTGCTCACCCGTCACGATACGCGGCAGGCCCGGCACTTCCTCCTTGAGGATGTTGGTAGCCATTCTCACCGAAATGGATTCGGTGGTGGGCGCGATACGCGGGAATTGGTGGGTGGGCAGTATTGACTGCACTGCATTCATTGAGACTCTCCTAGGTTTGGTTGGGGATGTCTCAATGAATGAGACGTGTACGGTACTACATACCGATTTGATTAAAGCACATAAAATGAATGTATGTCAACATTCCCCTCATACGAAAAACCGCAGGCATGTGCCTGCGGTTTTTCGTGTCGATATTCCTCTCGGCGACTAGTTCTTCGAAGTCATTATCTTCCCCGGCTTGCGTCGGTTCACAATGAAGACGTTCGAGTACTTCTTTGGTCGGCGAGTCTTCTGACCCTTTCCGACTGGACGACCCTGCTTTGTACGAGCACGACGATGTCCTCGAGGAGCACGTCCTTCACCTCCTCCATGTGGGTGATCGACGGCGTTTCGTGCGCTTCCACGTGTCTTCGGACGAAGACCCTTGTAGCGAGAACGTCCTGCCTTTCCGAGCTTCACAAGGTGATGTTCCTCATTTGAAACAACACCGATCGTTGCCCATGCAGTCGCGAGCACCTTACGGATCTCTGTCGATGGCATACGGAGCTGTGTGTAGCCCTGGTCGTGCGCAACAACTTCAGCGTAGTTACCAGCAGAACGTGCAATACGTCCACCAGCTCCTGGCTTGAGTTCAATGTTCGAAACGAATGTACCAACAGGAATCGCTCCGAGTGGCATACGGTTCCCCTCCTTTGGCTTTACCGCTGCTCCTACAATAAACTCGTCACCCTGCTTCATGTTCTTCGTTGCAATGACGTATCGTCGCTCACCATCACGGTAACAGACGAGTGCGATGAATGAATTGCGGTATGGATCATACTCAATTGATTCAACGCGCGCTGGGATATCGCGCTTGTCCATAACGAAGTCTACCTGTCGGTATGCACGCTTGTTTCCACCACCCTGGTAGAAGTTTGTTGTTCGACCCTGGCTGTTACGACCACCGGTTGATCGCATTCCTTTCGTGAGCGACTTGAGTGGCGCATTCTTTGTCGTCGTAAGCTTCTTTCGGTATTCGATAACCGTCATGCCACGACGTCCTGCTGATGTTGGCTTGTGTGCTTTCATAGTAGTGTGTGGTTACGATTATACGAGATCAATACGGTCTCCCTTCTTGAGGTAGACGTATGCCTTACGAAGACCAGCGACCTTCATCTCGCGACCACGCATCTTTGATACGTAGCGACGAGGTGCCTGGCTAACGATACGAATTTGTCTTGGTGTCACTTTGTAGAGTGAAACCACTGCATCACGGACATCATACTTTGATGCACCCTTCGGGATTTCGAACGTGTAAACGTTCTTCTCGAGGAGAAGTGCTGCCTTCTCTGTGATGCGGGGCTTTATGAGTGCTGACGCAACATCGTGTGGCATTGCCTTTGATGGTACCGCGGTCTTTGTTGCATTTTCAGCAACGCTCACCTCGGTCTTCGCGTCAGACTTTTTCTTTCCGAAAAGTCCCATATGTTATTTGGTAGCCTTAGCTGCGAGAGACTTACGTGTATTCTTTGACGCTGCACGTACGGCAAGCATCTTCACGTTGTCTTCAGGCTTTGCGACTACAACATACTTATAGCTGAGTAATTGTGTTGGATTCACATCCTTGGTTTGAACGACCTCAACATTTCCGAAATTTCGGAAACTGAGTTCAGTCGAAGTATCACGCTCTGGGATAAGGATAAGTGCTGCATTCACACGCTTTGTGCGAAGTCGCTCATGTCCTTTCGTTGTCGCAAGTGCTCCGAGGATTGCTCGTGCATCCTTTGCCTTTGCTCCGGCGAGTCCAAAGCTATCAACGAAGAGCATTTCGCCATCACGAAGTTTCTGTGAAAGAACGCATGCGAGCGCCTTTGCCTTCATGTTGCGATTGATCTTTCGTGAGTAGTCCTTGTCATTGATTGGACCGAGCGCAACACCACCACCTGTCCAAATTGGAGAACGTGATGATCCGTGTCGTGCGCGAGCTGTACCCTTTTGCTTCCATGGCTTCTTTCCACCTCCGCGGACATCACCACGACCCTTTGTGTGGGCAGTACCCGCGCGTGCATTGCCTTGCATAGAGACAAGGACTTGGTGAACAAGGTCTGCATTCCACTCCACACCGAAGACATTCTCCGGGAGCTGAATGGTACCAACCTCCTTTCCTTCCTTGCTATAAATAGCAGATTCAAGTTTGTTGCTCATATGTTAAATGCTACGCACTTCTACTAAGGTGCCTCGTCGACCAGGAACTGCACCTGACACAAGGAGAATGTTTTCCTTTGCATCAACAGCAAGTACCTTAAGATTCTTTACCGTAATACGATCGCTACCCATGCGTCCTGCCATACGTGTCCCCTTGAAGACGCGCTGTGGTCCGGTTGCACCGATAGAACCTGGGGTACGAAGTGTATTCTTCATACCGTGACTGCCTGGACCTCCACGGAAGTTGTATCGCTTAACAACACCCTGGAATCCCTTACCCTTTGAGACTGCTGAGACCGCAACAACATCGCCAACAGCGAACGCAGCTGCGTCAAACGTCTGTCCCTTTTCATATCCTCCTACCGTCTCCTTCTTTACGTCGCTTGGACGAAACTCGATGACATGCTTGTACGCATTTCCGAGGTGGCCGAGCTCAGCCTTTGTGAGACGCTGTTTCTTCGTCTCAACAGTTGCAACCTGGATAGCCTCATAGCCATCTTTGTCCTTAGCACGCATCTGCGTCACGGTGTGTGGCGCTACGCGGAGGATGGTCGCAGCCTGCATAACACCATCCTTTGAGAAGATTTGGGTCATGCGCTCCTTCGTTCCGAGAATGAATTTCATTTTCAAAAACAACTAATAAATGCTTTCATGACCGGAATACAAAACCGCGCATATGCTACGCGGACACAAGGTCCACGCATATATAGCGCGGTTCTGTGCCCATTGGTCTCTCCCGAGGGAGGTACGTAGGTCTTAAAAAGCTAGGCGTGAGTATACCGGAGAATATTAGAAATGCAAGACATGATTAAACATGTATATAATTAGGTCATGAAAATAATATATAAAATAAGTATAATCTTTGGTCTGCTTCTAGCTCTTTTGGGTGGGATTGCTGGAGCAGAAACAAGTGGCAACTCTATAGCACTTGCTGGAGCTGTTTATGTTGCCTTTGGTGTAAGCATGCTTTTCTATAGTAGAAACAATTGATTAGACATTTCATACGAAAACCGCCACTCTTTCGAGTGGCGGTTTTCTAAGAACAAGATAACTCCATCAATGATTCGTTTGAAAGTCGATGAGTTACGCGAAGCGCGAGGGAAATAATGTGAAGCGTACTCAATGTACGATGAACATTATTTTCCGATGCGCGACAAAGTAAATCGCGACTTTTGGACGAATCACATCATCTTCACATCAATGGAAACCCCAGATGGAAGTGAAAGATTCGTGAGTGCTTCGATAACCTTGGCACTTGGATTCATGATGTCGATGACACGCTTGTGCATGCGCATCTCGAACTGTTCTCGCGCATCCTTGTGCACGAAGGTTGAACGGTTCACGGTGTACTTCTTGATCTCTGTTGGAAGCGGGATTGGACCGATGACCTTTGCGTCAAAACGCAATGCAGTATCGATGATCTGCTTCACAGAAACGTCGAGGATCTTATTCTCGTACGCACGAACGCGAATGCGAAGCTTTTCAATGGCATCGCCCGCCTTCTTTGTACGCTTTGGTTCTGCTGATGTTTTAGTTGTCATAGGAGTTATCGTAGTTCTCTAAGGCTTACGCAACGATCTTTGTTACGACACCTGCACCAACAGTCTTACCACCCTCACGGATAGCGAAGTTCTGCTGCTCCTCGAGCGCTACTGGTGCTACGAGCTTTACCTTAAACTTTGCAGTGTCTCCTGGCATAACCATTTCAACACCTTCAGCAAGCGTCACATCTCCAGTCACGTCAGTTGTACGTACGTAGAACTGTGGCTTGTAGCCAGTGAAGAATGGTGTGTGACGACCTCCTTCGTCCTTTGAGAGAACGTATACCTCTGCCTCGAACTCGCTGTGAGGGGTTACTGAACCCTTCTTTGCAAGCACCTGACCTCGGTGTACATCTTCCTTCTTTGTACCGCGGAGAAGAATACCTGCGTTGTCTCCAGCCTGTGCTTGGTCGAGCTGCTTGTTGAACATCTCAATACCAGTAACTGTTGTTACTGCAGTATCCTTGATACCAACAATCTCAACTTCGTCTCCAAGCTTGAGCACACCGCGCTCTACCTTACCGGTAACTACCGTTCCACGACCTTCAATAGAGAAGATGTCCTCGATTGGCATAAGGAATGCCTTCTCAAGATCACGAACTGGCATTGGGAAGTAGGTATCCATTGCGTCAGCAAGTTCGATAACCTTGTTACCCCACTCTGAAGATGGATCCTCGAGTGCCTTGAGACCTGAACCCTTGATGATTGGAGCGTCCTTGTCGAAGCCGTTCTTCTCGAGAAGTTCGCGAAGCTCTTCTTCAACGAGCATAAGCATTTCCTCATCGTCGACCATGTCGCACTTGTTGAGGAAAACAATGATCTTTGGTACACCTACCTGCTTTGCAAGAAGCACGTGCTCCTTAGTTTGAGGCATAGCACCGTCAGTCGCTGCTACCACGAGGATAGCACCGTCCATCTGTGCGGCACCAGTAATCATGTTCTTGATGTAGTCTGCGTGACCAGGCGCATCGATGTGCGCATAGTGACGATTTGGAGTTTCGTACTCAGAGTGTGAAAGCGAAATAGTGATTCCACGTGCCTTCTCTTCTGGAGCCTTGTCGATATCATCGACACCCTTTACCGCAGCACCATACCCGTTTCCACGAGCATTGAGTGTGTTGAGGATTGCAGCCGTGAGCGTTGTCTTACCGTGGTCAACGTGACCAATGGTACCGACGTGCATGTGCGGCTTTGAGCGATCAAAGTTTGCCATACTGGCTATTCTTAAAATTTAATTGGTTAAGTCCGCATGCTGCATCCTCTTTGTATAAAAATAAAAGAGAGACGTCCCGGCGATGAGAAGAAAGGGCGCGAGAAACGACCTTGCCTCCGACCACAGAGATGCTGTGTGAAGAACAACTTACACACGTACACTTGTACGATGCGGTGCCGAGCATAGTACTAAAAGAGGGTACTTTTTGCAAGCCAGAGCAAAAAGAAAGCCCGTGCCAAGAGCACGGGCTTTATCCTCTCCTACCCCACGGATCTCCGAACACCGGTCATGACCCCGAGTTCTGGCGAAACCTGGGTTGTATACCCCTTCCCAAGTTTCAGTGTGCCCGGTTGCCTCGACGAGACAATGATCGTGAGCGGGTTTGCATGGAGATGCGTTCCAGCAATTCCTACCTCATACTCTGTTCGTGCTTGGCCAGAAAAGAAGGTCCTCTCAGGATACACGCTATGAAACAAACCATACATACTCGCGACCTCATACGGACTGAGAATCGATCGCGAATGTACCTCTTGTTGCTGTTCTCTGAGTGGAAGCCCTTCCGTCCCAACATGAAGACGTGGGAACGCAAGTACAAACTCATTTTTGGTAGGGATCTCAGCACGAAACGTATCTTGCTCGTAGCGAAAATCCCGCTCTTCAAGTACCGCATGGAGATGGCTTGGGTATGCCCCAAGCGACCCATGCGGGATGAAAAAGAGAAAAAGACCGCTCCGGTATGCACGATAGAGCTCGGCACGCGAAAATGGTACAGGCACATCAGTGCTATCACCAATGTAGTGCCCGTTCATGATTGCGCGCGCTGCGTTCGTTGTAACTGATTCGCTCATGCGAACCTCCTCGCTAGTGGGTTATTGAATGAACATGATCATTGAAACGAAAACGGCCGCCCTGTCTGGGCGGCCGTTCTTATTTCACATCAACTACAAGGCCGCCCGTTTATTCTCGGTAAAAAAGAAGAATGAATACGCGAACTGGACCATGTGTCTAAGCGTAGCACTGCGAGTGATTCTGTCAACAAAACCACCAGTTGTACCTGGTGGTTTTGCATCAATCTATTTACCCCCACTACCGCGCGCACACTCCACTCGTCGCTCCTGCTCCGGTCACGTACGTGTTGTTCGTGTTCACGGATGCACTTGGAGCATTCACTGCGGAGCTGCCTCCCACTGGGCTCGTGTGACAGACGAGGTTGTTGCGGATCACACCGTTTGCGTCTGCCGCGTCACCCGGTCCTGGTGCAATTGCTGGGATGAGGACACCGACGTGCCAGCGTGAGAGGGTGTTGTATACACGGTTATTCTCAACGACGACACCTGGTGCTGATGAGATACAGAGTGCACAGGCACCGAGGTTTGTGATGGTGTTGTTGCGGATGATTGCATTGTTGAAGTACTCAGCT
>JACCDG010649046.1_pt1 | contig 19962 bp, 23 predicted proteins | sample 7442471 | NCBI WGS metagenome assembly JACCDG01 (sample SAMN15323444, study PRJNA562643) | freshwater metagenome | isolation source: river surface water | place: USA:Blue River Watershed | collected 2017-08-17 | reverse complement strand
GGCGGCCCACCAAGCGCGACCGTCGTCAGATTGAAAAGACCTGGAATGACCGCTGGAGCGCGGGCATCGATTGAAGCCTGGCCGACTTGGCGTGGCGAAGGGCACGTTTCAGAACTCGTCTTTGACCGTGGTCAAGCCCAAAGCATCCCAGTCCAGCATACCGCCGCGGTAGTAATAGATTTTGTCTGCGGGAAAGCCATCACGTGTCATGGCGCGGATGGCCATAGGGCTTTGGGGGCAGACGGGGCCATTGCAAAAAGCAAAAATCTTTTTCGCTTCGCTGCAGTTCCATTGGGTGCCTGTTTTCTTGCACCCCAATTCGCTCAAGCGCGAGGCCACTTCTGTGTAAGGCATCCCAATCGATCCGGGGATGGTTCCTTTGACGCGGTCGTTGGTGTCGCGCATGTCCACCACCAAGGCGTTGCGATCACTCAAGGCTTCCAGAATTTCGATTTCACCCACAGGGTGAACGCCAGGCACAGGGACCAGTGGCTGCAAAGTGCCGCCGTTCTTGGCGGCAGCAGTCATCACGCGTGTGATTTCGAGCGGTCCTTTAGCGGTTTTCACCACGACGGATTTCTGATTGTCAAAAATGTTCAGCGCGGTGCCGATGGGAATGGCGGCCGCTTGGCCCAAGGCAATGCCCGTAAAACCGAGTCCGACGAGCCAAGCAAAAATGCGTTTCATGGGGGTGATGTCAAAAAGTTTCGAATGCATGAATGGTCACTTCAGCGCGCTGTTTTGTCTTGATTTGGATCAATGCGGGGGTTGGGGCTAACCCTTGCTCGTGCCTGTGCGGAGAATCATCTCGAAGCATCTGACAGGAGGGGCTGTGGAGGTGTTTTGGGTCACAATCCGTTTATATTTCTGAAAAGGCGGGAAGTTCTATGGTCAAGATGGCCAAAAAATCTGCAGATGATCTGTCGATTGCGGTTTCGGACGAGCAAATCGAGAAGGCCGCCGAGGATTTTCGGGTGATGTCTGCTCCCATGCGTTTGCGCATCATCAGTTGTCTGTGCGGTGGAGAAAAAAATGTGGGGGAACTGCTCGATCAAATCGATACAACCCAGCCCAACATGTCGCAGCACTTGAACACCTTGTATTTGGCCGGGGTCTTGGACAAACGCCGCGATGGCGTTCAAATTTACTACCGCATCGTCAACAACAACATCGTCAATATTTGTCGGGCGGTTTGCAAACAGACGGACCTTGAAAGCTGAGGGGCGTTTGGGAGTCGGGTTTTCACGGGCGTTGAGGGCACCGGCGAGAGGCTAATATCAGTGCATCAGGAGGCACGAATGAAGCGATGGTTGTTTTTGATGTCAGGCTTGTTGGCCTGCACGTTGACTTGGGCTGAAATCAAGGTGGTCTATCACCTGAGCGAGGGGATTCCACAGGCGTCCCGTGCCATTGGCAATATCCGCAATCACCTCAATGCCGATCCGACGGCCAAGATCGTGGTGGTGACGCATGGTTTGGGGATTGATTTTCTGTTGGACGGCGCTACCAACCAGATGGACCAGCCATTTGCAGGCAGCGTCAGCGACTTGGTCGGCAAAGGCGTGGAGTTTCGTGTGTGCAACAACACCTTGGCGTCTCGCAAAATACCGGCTGAGAAATTGTTGATGGAGGCCAAAGTGGTGCCCTCCGGTGTGGCCGAGGTGGCCAAACTGCAAGCCCATGAGAAATTTGTGTACCTGCGCCCCTGATGTGCATTGAGACGCCCAAGCGTCCCGTTTGTTTTTTTCGAGGAAAACCCATGAAGATCCAATATGTTTTGACGGCGGCTGCTTTGCTGGCTGTGTCTGGTTGGGCGCACGCCCAGGTCGATCCCCTGCATGTGCGCAGCTGGGCCGCATCGTGCTCGGCATGCCACGGGACCGATGGCCGTGCTCAGCCGGGCATGGAGTCTCTGGCCGGTGCCAACAAAGACGACATGGTCAAGAAAATGCTTGATTTCAAAGCTGGTCGCAAGCCTGCGACCATCATGCACCAGTTGTCAAAAGGTTATTCGGACGAACAAATCGTCGCCATTGCAGGCTACTTTGCCGCTCAAAAGAAATAAGGAAAACTGCCATGCAACGTCGTCATTTTTTGCAGACTGGCTCCGCACTGGGTGCCATGGGACTGGTTTCGGGCTGTGCCACTGTGGGCGGTGGAAGTGGGCCCAAAGTGGTGGTCATTGGCGGGGGCTACGCTGGTGCCACGGCTGCCAAGTACCTGCGCCTTTGGTCAGAGCACAAGATCCAGGTCACCTTGGTGGAGCCCAACGATGCCTTCATTTCTTGCCCCATCTCCAACTTGGTGATCGGTGGCAGCAAGACCATTGCCGATATCACCACGCCTTATGACAACCTGACCAAGCGCCACGGTGTCACGATCGTCAAAGACCGTGTCAACACCATCGATGCCGACAAGCGGGTCGTGAAATTGGCCGGTGGTGCTGAGTTGGCCTATGACCGACTGATCGTTTCGCCCGGCGTGGATTTCATGTGGGAAAGCCTGCCCGGCATGAACAAGGCGGGGGCGAAGGACAAAGTCATGCATGCCTGGAAAGCGGGCGCGCAGACGGTCACTCTGCGCAAACAACTCGAAGCGATGCCTGATGGCGGCGTGTTCGCAATGTCCATCCCGCTGGCACCTTACCGCTGCCCGCCCGGCCCCTATGAGCGTGCTTGCCAGGTGGCAGAGTACTTCAGCAAGTTCAAGCCCAAGAGCAAGGTGCTGATTTTGGACGCCAACGAAGACGTGACGTCCAAAGGCCCGCTCTTCAAGAAAGCCTGGGCCGAGCGTTACAAAGGCATCGTCGAATACCGCGGCAAACACAGCGTGACCGATGTCGATGCATCGACCAACACCTTGAAGTTTGAGTTCAACGACGACATCAAGGCCAGCGTGCTCAACGTCATCCCCAATATGCGAGCCGGTGACATCGCCGTCAATGCCGGGCTGGCCACGGCCAATAAGCGTTGGTGCGAGGTGGATTTCCTCACCTTCGAGTCCAAGGCCGCCAAAAATGTACACGTTCTGGGTGACTCCATCCAGATCGCACCGGGCATGCCCAAGTCGGGTCACATGGCCAACCAGCATGGCAAAACCTGTGCAGCAGCCGTGATCGCTTTGTTGATGGGCAAACAGGTCAATCCCATGCCTATTTACAACAACACGTGCTACAGCTTTGTCAGCTCGGAAGACGTGGTCCATGTGTCCAGCGTGCACAAATACGATGCGGACAAGAAAACGATGCTGACGGTACCTGGTTCGGGTGGCGTGTCGAGTGCGGCCAACGAACTGGAAGGTCGTTACGCCCAGGCGTGGGCGCGCAACATTTGGGCCGACACACTGGCTTGATGAGACTTGGAGAAAACGCCGCAGTCTCAGACTTGCGGCGTTTTTTTTGCTGCAATTTTCTGGTTTTTGTATTCTGATGCGTTCGATGTCGAGGTGGATCATGCACACACGCTGTACCCCAAGCCGTTTGGCCTTTGCGGTTTTGTTTTGCGCAGCTTGGCTGTCGCCCCCGGTCATGGCCCAGGCCGATGAAGCCCGCGCCAAGAAAATTGTGGGCGGTTCCTGTTTTGTTTGCCACGGCGCTGAGGGCGAATCATCCAGTGAAGTGTTTCCACGCCTGGCGGGTCAACATTGGGAATACACCGCCAAGCAGTTGGAAAACTTCAAGTCAGGCAAACGCAAGAGCACGGCCATGGCCGACATGGTGGCCAAGCTCACCCCTGATGACATGGTGGCGTTGGGCAAGTTCTTTGAAAAGCAAAAGGCCGACGTGGAGCCTGCCAAAGATGCTGGCTTGGCGGCTGTGGGCAAATACATCTACCACAATGGCAACAAATACAGCGGATTGGCCTCGTGTGCGAGTTGCCACGGTGCCGAGGCCAAAGGCACCACCGCCTTGCCTCGTTTGGCCGGTCAATATCCAGGCTATACCGAAACTCAGCTCAAGCAGTTCAACCAGCGTGAGCGCACCAACGATAACGCTGTGATGCACGCGATTGCCAGCAAAATGTCGCCCCTCGAAATGGCCGCTGTGGCGGAGTATCTCAGCGGCAAATGAGTCTGGCCTTTCAGGGGGCCGTCAACGTTGATGAAGACAGGGTCGGAGAGGGCTGGGCCGATTTGCTGCCATCAAGCCAGCGGTCGGTCAGGCCTGCACCCAGCCACATGCCGACCAGACTGAGCCAAGCCGTCAGTGCAAAAATCGCCCCGCCAGTGACGCCAGCGCCTACGGCGCAGCCCCCGGCGAGCATGGAGCCAAAGCCCATCAAGATGGCCCCGCCAATGTACCGACGCATGCTGTAGCCATCGGTGAAGCCCTCGAGTTTCCAGTCTTTGCCGATCAAGGCACCCATCAGTGAACCGATGAACACACCGGGCATCAGGCCAAACTCAAAACCAATCGGCGGCCATGGCCACTGCACGATGCGCATCAGCCATTCGGCAGAAGGGCCGCTGAACGTCAGGCCTTGTATTTGCACGGGGTCGAAAGATTCACGTGCCACCCACTGGCTAAAGCCCCAGGCGGCGGCGACCATCAGCCCAGTGCCAATGCCGCCCACCCACATCCAGAAGCTGCGGTTGGGTGAGCGCAAAGCGAAATACAGCGCGGCGATGAGCCACACACCGCCCATGGCCAAACCCGCGCTGTGCCCAAGGCCCGTGATGGCCAAGAGGTCTCGAGATGCCCCACCTTGCACTGTCCACCAACTGCTGATGAGCAAACGCAAGGGGGACAGTACCCCAGACAGTGCCGACTGGGCTGTGACGGCGAAGATCAGGCCTGACAGCAGCGCGCGCAAATTTCCGTTGGCCGACAGTACCAACAGTCGGCTGGCGCAGCCACGTGTCATGACCATGCCAATGCCAAATGCCAAGCCACCGATGAGCGCTCCAGACAGACTGCCGGTGGCCGCAATTTGTCGGGCATTGTTGGTGTCCAACCAACCCATCAAGACCATGGTTTGGACTGCGATCACGGCGGAGGCAAAAGCCAACAGCCAGACAGAGAGTTTGTCACCCAAGCGGCGGTGCCAGAACTCGATCACGGCCGCCCGCAAACAAAAGCGAGAGCGCTGCGCAAAAAAACCAAACAGCCCACCGATCAATCCGCCCCCACTGGCGAGGACGGCGCTGTTTCCGTAAGCTTCCAACCATTGAGCCATGGCCATGGCACACTCCCTTACATCATTGATGAGTGATGTATATCGTACGCCGTCAGATGGAGTTTGCCTTGATCGGGGTCAATCGCTGATTCAGATGACCCAGCCCATGCCTTTGCTCAAGCGCCAAGCCAGACCGGCTCCGACCCAGATGCTGATCAATGTGAGCCAGGCGGTCAGTGCGAAGCTCGCGCCACCGGGCATGCCGGCCCCAACAGTGCAGCCACCGGCCAACACTGCGCCAAACCCCATCAAAACCGCGCCTGACAAGTAGTGCCCCAATTTGTTTTCAGTTTTAAAGCCTTCAAATTGGAACTCTCGCCCCAGCAATGCCCCAACGAAAGAGCCCACAAAAGCACCAGGGAGCACGCCGGTGTCAAAGCCCCAGCCGCTGGCGTTGGCACTGGACAAGATACGCATGAGCCATTCAGCAGAAGGGCCACTGAAACTCAGACTTTGCACCGCCACGGGCTCAAATGAAGCCCCGGCAATGGCTTGTGTGAAACCCCAACCCATGGCGATGGTCAGGCCCGTCACCGCAGCACCCAGGCCCAAAGCCCAGCGCCCCGCATGTTGGCGTGTGAAAAAAACCAGACCCATGAGGCACACCAGTGCGGACAGGAGCCAGCCGCCGCTTGCACCCAGACCGCTGGTGAGGAGCAAATCACGCGAGGGGCCGCCATCCACGGGCCACAGTTGGCCGAGGGTGCTGCGCAAAGGGGCCAGCCAACCACCAATGGTGGCTTGCACGGTGACGGCGAAAACCAGGCCGGAAAGCAGGGCACGCAAGTTGCCATTGGCGGACAGCACCAGCAATCGGCTGGCGCAGCCGCGGGTCAAGATCATGCCGGCTCCAAAGCACAAACCTCCCAGTACGGCACCAGAAATGCTGCCGGGTTGGGCCATGAAACGGCTGGCGGATGGCTGAAGCCAGCCCATGTTGACCAGCGTCTGGACGCCCAGCAAGCAGAACCCAAATGCCAGCAGCCAGACGCTCAGGCGTTCACCGGCTCGACCCTCGCAGCATTCCAGCACCGCTGCACGGGCACAAAAACGGGTGCGTTGAGCCGCAAAACCAAACACCAAGCCAATGATTGCCCCGCCGGCGGCCAACAGATTGGCATCGCCCCAGGTTTCCAACAGGCTGACAAGATTCACACAGGCCTCCAGTAATTTGATATTCGCTTATATTTGGTGTTGCTTGCACAGGCTGGCAACATCCGCGTATTTTCCTGGTTTTTGATCGACTTTCATGCCCGCGTCCATTTTGAATCTTGCTTTGTACCGCCGTCACTTCTTGCGTTGGGGTGCCTTGGTGGCCGCCCAAGGCGCTTGGGCGCAGCCTGGTGCGCCAGCAGTTTTGCCCGCGCCGCAATCTTTGCAGAGTGAATTGCACAAGGCTTTGCAACAAAAGCAACCCTTGGTTGTGATGGTGAGCCTGGAGGGGTGTCCTTTTTGCCGTGTCGCACGCAGCAGCCATTTGGTGCCAATGCAAAGGGCCGGAATGCCCATCGTCCAGCTGGACATGCGCAGCGCTCAGACGGTGTTGGATTTTCAGGGGCGTTCAACCACGCACGAACAATTGATCAAACTTTGGCGCATTTCTATTGCGCCGACTTTGCTGTTCTTCGGGCCCGGGGGGAAAGAGCTTGCAGAACGGATGGAGGGCGGTTATTTGCCTGATTTTTATGGGCCTTATCTGGATGAGCGTCTGGCAAAGTCGCGCCAGGCACTTTGAATGATTCCTTGTCCTTTGCACAGACCTCTTCTGGCCTGCATAGGCTGGTTTTTGATTGCCAACCATGATCCCCATTCGAATTGATTCTGCGTGGAAAGGAACTTCCGACTGCCGCAATTGCGGCATTCGTGACATGGTGTTGTTTGCAGACCTCAATGAACAAGACTTCAGCGACATGCACACGCCCATCGACGACATGGGCTTTGTGTCAGGTGCTGTGTTGTACGCAGAAGGGCAATCCACCATCGGACTGTTCACGTTGCGTGAGGGCACGGTGAAATTGGTGCGCACAACGGTGGACGGTCGGGAGCGGATTGTCCGAATTCTCAAGCCTGGTGATGTGGTGGGTTTGGAGTCTTTGGTCACTGGGCGTTATGACAGTGAGGCGGTGGCCATGGTCAACGTCAAGGTTTGTCGCATTCCGTTGTCGGTCATTCACCATGTGTCCTCCAATTCACCGCGCTTGCATTTGAAGTTGATGCAAAAGTGGCAGCAAGCCTTGAAGGATGCAGATGACTGGCTGGCCGAATTGAACTTCGGTTCTGCCCGTCAAAGGGTGGCCAATCTGGCTTTGAAGATGCGCGATCCCGAGCAGCCTAGGTTCACGACGTTCTTTGCCCGCGATGACATGGGGGCCATGCTGGATTTGAAGCTTGAAACGGTGAGTCGTGAAATTTCGGGCTTGATCCGCGACGGTGCCTTGAAGTCTTGTGACAAGCAGGGTCGCCGCTATGAGATTCTCAACGAGCAAATTCTGGCGATCTGATCAAGATCTTCAGCAATGGCGGAGCTTGGTGTTCACGTGGGTGGCACGAAAATTATGTATATTCGCGAAAACTTATGGATATCCTCATGCGCACCTCATATTCTTTTCGAGTCTTGTCGATGGCGGCTCTGTTTCTGTGCAGCCATGCAGCTTGGTCTGCCGATAACAAGGCCGTGGCTGTTGACGAAATGTCAGCTTACCTGGAGTTCGCGGACTATGGCGGTGGCACGATTTTTCCAGAGCAAATTCCCAAGACGGAATACGCCAAGATGGTGATCATCGATACACGTGATCCCGGTCAATTTGGCAAAGAGCACATTCCTGGGGCCATCAACATCGAATGGCGGCAAGTGTTGGCCAAGGCGGGGCAAATTCCCAGAGACAAGCCCGTGCTTGTTTACTGCAATACCGGCAGTTTGTCGGCTCAGGCGGGTTTCGCTTTGCGCGTTGCCGGTTGGGACAATGTCCGGATTCTTCAAGGTGGCTACACCGAGTGGAAAGTCAAAGGCGGCATGGATGCCCACCTCAAGGCCACGGCCAGCCCGCAACATTGAGCGCGTTGAACCTGAAAAGCGCACATGATGACTGTGCGATTCTTTGCAGCTGGTCTCGTTGTGTTCTTGAACGCTGGGTTCGCGGGCAGATCCTTATCCAATGCGCCACCAACGGCTGGGGGCCGATGCGTGTGGTGACATCGGGTCTGCTCGGTGTTTCTCAGTGAAATCCCTGAGCGTGTGGATCTGCTGGACTGCAGGGCACGTCTGATTTTTGCGTTAAATTAGTAGCTGTTGATATTTAACGAAAGACTTCTCATGAAACTGGTTTCTGCATTTGTCGCTGTGTCCGCATTGTTCGCTGCACCAGCTTTTGCCAATCTGGACTTGGCCAAGAAAAATGCGTGCATGGCCTGCCATGGCGTGGATAAAAAAATTGTCGGCCCAGCCTATCAGGATGTGGCCAAAAAGTATGCAGGTCAGAAAGACGCTGCTGCTGCTTTGGCAAAGAGCATCAAAGCGGGTGGTTCTGGCAAGTGGGGTCCTGTGCCCATGCCTGCACAAGCGGCCTTGAGCGACGCCGATGCCAATACACTGGCTGCATGGGTTTTGGCTGGTGCCAAGTGATGTCATCTCCAATTGCATGCAATTGGAGGCCCCTTGAAAAAGCCCGATTGGTACTCGTGGCTTTTGTCTTGCCGCCCCTAGGGAGACCAGGGGCGGTTTTTTTATGAGAGTTGATCAAATGCACACGTTTGCAAAATGGATTTTCTTTTGTCTGCTGATCATTGGCACATGGGCGGTGCAGGCGCAGCCTGCGATCTTTCGGGGGGCGGACCTGAAGTTGGGGCAAAAGCTGATTGACGAAAACAAGTGCGTTGAATGCCATGCATCCAAAGTGCCAGGCGATGGCAGTGCCATCTACAAACCCGCAGGGCGCATCAACTCGGCCGGTTTGCTGCGGGGCATGGTGGAGCAATGCAACACCGAGTTGAACATGGGCATGTTCCCTGAAGAGGTCAATGCAGTAGCCGCTGTGCTGAACCGTGATCACTATCAATTTAAATAAATCAAAGCTTATATAGGGTATTTCCTATATCAGCGAATATGAATATCTCCGATGATTTAAATCAAGCGACGGCCTTGTGCTGATGCGAATGCCGTTGTCTGACTATTGCAAATTTGAAGGAGATCGATATGCTCAAATCCTGGGCTTGGGTGAAGTGGGGTGTTGTGGCCAGTGCTGTCTGGCTAACCGGTTGCGGAACCATCAGCACGATGGGCAAGCTTGAAGCTGGCGCTGCAGCCGAAGCCAGTCGCATGTGGGATCGGTGGGTGGATGGCAATGGTGACATTGCCATTGCAACCACCTGGGAGCGCAAAGTCAAAGCGGGTGTCACGGCCAATGACATCGAGCAAGTGCTCAAGCAAGTGGCCAGTGAGCGCAATATGAAAGACGTGGGCACGCTGCCTTTGTCCAAAGAGCTCGAAGCCCGTACAGGACAAAAACAGAAATTGCTGACGGTTTACTCGTTTTGCACGCCGACGACGGCCCGCCGCATGGTTGACTTCAGCCCACACATGGCGGCGTATTTGCCTTGCCGAATCTCCGTGGTCGAAAAAGAAGATGGTTTGTGGCTTTACACCCTCAATATGGACATGATGGTCAAGATGGGGCGCAAGTTGCCGTCTCCACTCAAGGAGGAAGCTCAGGCCGTGCGCGACACGATTTGGGAAATGATGGAGCGGGGCTCCAAAGGCGAGTTCTGATTTCAACAACAACGAGGAGACCAATATGAAAAAAATCCACACCCTGCGCGCCACTGTTTCGGCTTGTGCCTTGCTGCTGGCTTCTTGGGCGGCCCACGCCACCAACGGCATGTTGATGGAGGGCTATGGCCCTCAAGCGCTGGCACTGGGCGGCGCTGCCACAGCATTTGACAATGGCACGGCCGCCATGATGAATAACCCAGCCACCTTGCAGTTGGGGGCCAATGGTTCTCGTTTGGATGTGGCGCTGGGTGTGTTGGGTCCCAATGTCAAATCCGGCATGACAGGTATGCCCACCGCTTCGTCCGGTGGAACTTCGTATGTCATGCCAGCCATGGGTTGGGTGCGCAAAGATGATCGGCTGAGCTGGGGCGTGGGTATTTTTGGTCAAGGCGGCATGGGCACGGAATATGGCGCAGACACGTTTTTGGCCATGCAATCTGGCCAGGGTGTCCGCTCTGAGTTGGCGGTCGGGCGTGTGATTTTTCCAGTGGCCTTGAAAGTCAATGAGCAATTGAACGTCGGTGCTTCGCTGGATTATTCCTGGGCAAGTTTGGACATGAAAATGGCGGCCACTGGCGCGCAGCTGGGCGGTATGGTCACGGGTGGTGCTGGCAACATTGCAGCTGCAGCAGCCGGTTTGACGGCGGCACCTTGGGCGCGCATTGATTTCAGCAATGCGAATAAGTTCACGGGTGCTGCCAAGGGTTCTGGCTGGACGGGCAAGCTGGGGCTGGTTTATCAAGCGAACAAAGATTTGTCGGTGGGCTTGAGTCATCATCTGAAGACCCGCCTCAGTGACATGACCACCGCATCGGCGGGGGCGAACATGGGTGGCGCGGGTGGCTTTGCAGATGCAGGCAAAATTTCGGTCATCGATTTTCAGATGCCATCGTCAACCTCCTTGGGTCTGGCATGGCAAGCCAGTCCCAAGTTGATGGTGGCTGCAGATGTCAAGCGCATCGCTTGGGCTGGCGTGATGAAGGGGTTTGCGATGCGTTATGACAGCGCAACGATGGGGGGAAGTGTCAACTTCACCATGCCTCAAAACTGGAAAGACCAAACCGTTGTGGCATTGGGCGGTTCTTACCAGCTGGATGATGTGTGGACCCTTCGCGCAGGCTACAACCATGCGTCGAATCCTATTCCTGACAACACGGTCAATCCCTTGTTTCCCGCTGTTGTGAAGAATCACTACACCGCTGGCTTTGGCTACAAGATCAGCAAGGCGGTCAGTTTGGATGCGGCGATTTCGCATGCGCCGACGGTGACTGTGGTGAATGCCTCGGGGCAAGCACCTTTGACCATCACCCACAGCCAGACCAACTACCAAATGATGCTGAGTTATCGGTACTGAATGGCGCAGTCCACTTGATCAGGGTTTGTCCTGATCAAGTGGTTGTGTTGATGTAATTTCTGATTCAGGCGCGGCATTTATCGTATATATTCGCACATCCGAATATACTGACGTAGCGACGTTCAGCATCAGTGCTGAAAAGCCGCGGTGTTTGAGACAGTGATGCCTCCGTTGGAGGCATCACCGCATTGGGGCGCGATGTGCGTGCAAGTGGCGATCGATCTGGGTGTGGATTGACAACTCAAAAGGAGTTTGCGTGAAAGAAGACGGCATCAACTCAGGAAGGGTGCAAAAAGCACCGGAGAACTTTCTGACCCAAAGTGGAATCAAAGAGGTTTTTGCCGAAGGCAAAAAAGGTCGCCGCGATTTCATTCGCAGTGCCTTTGCGGCCGCTGCCGCGGGTGCGGCTGCGCCAATGGCTTTGGCGCAAGGCAACCCAGTGCCAACAGAGGGTGGGGATCCCAACATTCTGAATTTGCCCGAGCACGCCACCAACTTGGGGCAAGGCGTGGCGGTCGAGGGCTATGGCAAGCCTTCTAAGTTCGAGTCCAACCTGCAGCGCCGTCAGAGCCCTGGCTTGACGCAAACCACGCAGGCTTCGGTGTCGTTTGCGCCATTGCAATCCTTGTTCGGCATCGTCACACCCAGCGGTTTGCACTTTGAGCGCCACCACCAAGGTTGGTGGGACATCGATCCGTCCAAGCACCGCTTCATGATCAATGGCATGGTCAAAAAGAACATGGTGTTCACCATGGACGAGATCATGCGTTTGCCATCGGTGTCGCGTTTTCACTTCATCGAATGTGGTGCCAACACCGCGGTCGATTGGGGTAACGTGGCTGTGCCCACTGTGCAATACACCCATGGGATGTTGTCATGCAGCGAGTTCACGGGCGTGCCCTTGATCACTTTGCTGGAGTTGGCTGGTGCCGACCTGAAAAACGGCAAGTTCGTGCTGGCCGAAGGCGGTGACGGCTCGTCCATGACGCGCACCATCCCCATGAGCCTGATCACATCAGGTGAAGTGCTGGTGGCCTATGGCCAGAACGGTGAGATGCTGCGTCCTGAAAACGGTTACCCCTTGCGCCTGGTCGTGCCGGGTGTTCAGGGCGTCAGCTGGGTCAAGTACCTGCGCCGCATCGAAGTGGGCGACAAACCCTATGCGGCCAAAGACGAAGCCATTCACTACATCGACTTGCAGCCCGGTGGCCTGCATCGCCAGTACACCAACATCCAGGAGGTCAAGAGCGTGGTGACCACGCCTTCTGGCGGTCAGGTGCTGCTGGATAAGGGTTTTTACAACATCACGGGCCTGGCTTGGTCGGGCAAAGGCAAGATCAAGCGAGTTGATGTGTCTGTCGATGGCGGGCGCAATTGGCGCCAGGCCCGCTTGGAGACGCCTGTGCTGTCCAAGGCATTGACACGCTTCAACCTCGATTGGGTGTGGGACGGCAAGCCCGCCATCATTCAAAGTCGCGCACAGGACGAAACAGGCCATGTGCAGCCAACTTATCAGCAATTGCGCGGTGTCCGTGGCACGCGATCGATCTATCACAACAACGCCATCCAGTCGTGGCTGGTGCAAGAAAACGGTGAGGTGAAAAATGTTCAGGTTTCGTAATGCCGTTTTGACGGTCGCCTTGCTGGCCGTGGCTGGCTTGGCAGCCGCGCAGTCGCCTAAATACCCGGGTGTGGGCCGCGCAGCAACTACCAAGGAAGTCGCCAAGTGGGACATCGATGTCCGTCCAGACTTCAAGGGCCTGCCTGCAGGTTCTGGCTCTGTGGCCAAAGGTCAGGATGTGTGGGAAGGCAAGTGCGCCCACTGCCATGGCGTGTTTGGTGAGTCCGGTGAAGTGTTCAGTCCTTTGATTGGTGGCACCACTGCCGAGGACGTCAAGACTGGCCGAGTCGCCAACCTGAATCGCGCCGATTACCCCGGTCGTACCACCATCATGAAGGTGGCTACGGTTTCTACTTTGTGGGATTACATCAACCGCGCCATGCCCTGGACTGCCCCCAAGTCTTTATCGACGGAAGAAGTCTATGCCGTGACAGCGTTCCTGTTGAACTTGGGCAATGTGGTGCCCGATGACTTTGTGTTGTCGGACAAAAACATTGCAGATGTGCAAAACCGCATGCCCAACCGCAACGGTATGACCACCAAGCATGCCATGTGGCCCGGTAATGAGTTTGGCGGCGTCAAAAAGCCCGATACGGACAACAAGCTGTGCATGAAAGACTGCACACCTGAGCCTAAAGTGGCGTCCTTCTTGCCTGACTTTGCGCGCAATGCCCATGGCAACTTGGCAGAACAAAACCGCCTGGTAGGTCAGCAGCACGGTGTTGACACCACCAAGCCAGAAGCCAAGGCGGGCATGCCCGTCGTGACAGCGCCTTCTGCTGCTGCGGCACCCGCCAAACCTGACAATGCTGAGGCCAAAGCGGCCATCGCTTTGCTGAACAAGTACAGTTGCACGGCATGTCACGGTGTGGACAAAAAAGTGGTGGGCCCAGGCTTCAACGAAATTGCCAAGAAGCACGCAGGCAAAGTCGATTACCTGGCTGGCAAAATCAAAGCGGGTGGTTCGGGTGTTTGGGGGCCGATCCCGATGCCAGCGCAAACGCTGCCCGAATCAGATGCCAAGAAAATTGCCGAATGGATTTCAAAGGGGGCCAGCAAGTGATACGGGATTTACCTGTTGAATTGCTGAACCTGTTTCAATAGCATCACTCAACTTCAAGGAGATATCAGATGCAAACCCGTCGCGAGACACTCAAGCAAAGCGCTGTGGTGGCAGGCCTGTTGGCCACGGCTGGCTTCCCCCAGTTTGCCCATGCAGCTTTCAACAAGGCCGCCTTTGATGCCAAGTCGGTTCAAGACGCAGCCAAAGCCGCTGGTGCTGCCAGCCTGGCCGAGAGCAAAGACGTGGCCATCACCGGTCCGGACATCGCAGAGAACGGCGCTGTGGTGCCGCTGGGTGCCAGCACTTCTTTGGCCGGTGTCAAACAGTTGTTGATTCTGGTTGAGAAGAACCCAGCCGCTTTGGTCGCCATGTTCCATGTGAGTGACAGCATCGAAGCCAACTTTGCCACACGCGCCAAGATGGGGCAGTCTTCTGATGTCTATGCCGTGGCCATCATGGCCGACGGCAAGGCTTTCTTCGCCAAGAAGGAAGTGAAAGTCACTTTGGGCGGTTGCGGCGGTTGATTGCCCACCGACTCGATCATCAAATCATTGAAAGAATTGGAGTAAAAAATGGCAGATCCAATGCGTATCCGTGCTCAAGCTTCTGGGGACAAAGCAACTGTTCGCGTGCTCATGAGCCACGAAATGGAATCCGGTCAGCGCAAAGACGCGGCCGGCAAACTGGTGCCTGCTTGGTACATCCAGGAAGTCACCGCCTCTTTGAATGGCAAGCAAGTGTTGGCCGCCGAGTGGGGCCCTGCAGTGTCCAAAAATCCCTTCATGCAATTTGCCATCAAGGGTGCCAAGGCCGGTGACAAAGTTGCTGTGACCTGGAAAGACAGCAAGGGTGATACCCGCACAGACGAAGCCACCGTTTCCTGATAGCGTGGGTGTGTCCAAAAGGGTGAAGGTCTGACTTCACCCTTTTTTCGTTTCGAGAATTTATACGAGGTTCCGCATGAAATACGCGACCACAATGACGATGGCCACTGTTTTGGCCTTGTCTGTTTTCCCCGTCATGGCGCAGAAAACCGCCAGCCAAGGCATCGACGAATACCGTGCCATGTTGCAAGACGGTAACCCTTCTGAATTGTTTGAAGCCAAAGGCGAAGCCTTGTGGAAGCAAAAACGCGGCCCCAAAAACGCGACACTGGAAAAGTGCGATTTGGGTAAAGGGCCAGGCGTGGTCAAGGGCGTGTTCGTGGAGCTGCCCCGGTACTTTGCGGACACCCAGCGTGTGCAGGATTTGGAAACCCGTTTGATCACTTGCATGGAGACCCTGCAAGGATTTAATGCCGCTGAAATTTACAAAACACCTTTTGGCAAAGGTGAGCAAAATAATGTGACCGCATTGGCCACTTGGATTGCATCCGAGTCAAAAGGACAGCGCTTCAATTTGTCGCAAGCGCACCCTCAGGAAAAGACTTTCTATGAGGTCGGCAAGCGCTTGTTTTTCCAGCGTGGAGGCCCACACGATTTTTCATGCGCCTCATGCCACGGCGAAGAGGGTAAACGCATCCGCTTGCAGGACCTGCCTATGCTTTCCAAGAATCCCGGCGATGGTGTCGGTTTTGCAGCCTGGCCGGCTTACCGCGTGTCCAATGGTCAGATGTGGGGCATGCAATTGCGCTTGAACGACTGCTATCGTCAGCAGCGGTTCCCCTATCCTGGTTTTGGCAGCGACGCCACATTGGCTTTGGCCACTTATTTGGGCGTGAACTCCAAGGGTTCCGTCTCGGTGGCTCCGGCCATCAAGCGCTAAGCAATGAAGGTGATCACCATGAAAAAGAACATCCAATTGGCATTGACCGGCGTTGCAGCAACTTTGCTGGTGGTTGGCTGTGCCTCCGTGCCCTCCGTGGCTGAGCTCAATGAGTTGACCGACAAAATTGTCAAGGCATCGTTCCGCGATGAAGGCATTGCCAAAGTTGAGCGCGTGCTGAACATCGATGAAACCAACCGCGCTTGCAGTCAGGCCGATGTCGCTGGCACACCCCTGGACGAAAAAACCGCCAAGGCCATTGAAGAGATGAACCTGAAAGCCATCCAATGGCCCTCGGATGGCAAATACATTGGAGACTGGAAGGAGGGCGAGAAAATCGCGCAAAGTGGTCGTGGCCTGACCTGGACAGACAAAGCCACCGATGTGAACGGCGGCAACTGCTACAACTGCCACCAGATCAGCAAGGCAGAAATCTCATACGGCACCATTGGTCCCAGCCTTTACAACTACGGAAAAATCCGTGGGGTGACTGACCTCAACAGTCCAGCCAGCAAAGCCATTGTGGAATACACCTGGGGCAAGATTTGGAACGCTAAGGCTTACAACGCTTGTTCCAACATGCCGCGTGCGGGCCACATGGGCATCCTCAACGAAACCCAAGTGCGACACATTGTGGGTTTGTTGCTCGACCCCAAGTCCCCCGTCAACCAGTAATGCAGAGGAAGCCCGGCTTGTCCGGGTTTTTTTGCCACCAATACATCAGCGAGTGCAAATATGAATCTGACCAAACGTGAATTCATCCAAGTGATGGGGGCTGGCACCATGGCTGGCATGAGCATGGGCAAGTTTTCGCAAGCCAGTGCAGCGACCGCAGCCAATGGTTTGTATGACATTCCGAAATTCGGCAATGTGTCGTTCCTGCACATGACCGATTGCCACGCGCAGCTCAAACCGATTTACTTTCGCGAGCCGAGCATCAACATGGGCATTGGCGCTATGCAGGGCAATTTGCCCCACTTGGTGGGCGAGCATTTGCTCAAAGTGGCCAAGATTCGTCCAGGCTCAGCCGAGGCGCACGCACTGACTTATCTGGATTACGAAAAGGCGGCCAATCGCTACGGCAAGGTGGGCGGTTTTGCACACCTGGCCACACTGGTCAAACGCATGAAAGCCAGTCGCCCCGGCGCGTTGCTGCTCGACGGCGGCGACACCTGGCAAGGCTCGGGCACTTGTCTGTGGACGAACGGTCAGGACATGGTGGATGCCTGCAAGCTGCTGGGTGTTGACGTCATGACGGGGCACTGGGAGTTCACCTTGGGCATGGAGCGTGTGAAGGAAATTGTCGAGAAGGATTTCGCAGGCAAGGTGGACTTTGTGGCGCAGAACGTGAAGACCAATGACTTTGGCGATCCAGTGTTCAAGCCCTATGTGATCCGCGAGATCAATGGCGTGCCTTGCGCCATCATCGGCCAGGCCTTCCCTTACACGCCGATCGCCAATCCGCGCTACATGGTGGCCGACTGGGAGTTTGGCATTCAGGACGAGAACATGCAAAAGATGGTGGACGAAGCCCGCGGCAAAGGCGCGCAGGTTGTCGTTGTCATCAGCCACAACGGCATGGACGTGGACTTGAAAATGGCCAGCCGCGTCAGTGGCATCGATGCCATCATGGGCGGTCACACGCACGACGGCATGCCGGTGGCCACTCTGGTGTCCAACAAAGGCGGCAAGACCATAGTCACCAATGCGGGCTCCAACGGCAAGTTCCTGGGTGTGCTCGACTTCGATGTCAAAGACAAGAAGGTCAGTGACTTCCGCTACAAACTGCTGCCCGTGTTCTCGAACATGCTGCCTGCTGACAAAGACATGGATGCCTTGATCACCAAGATCCGGGCACCTTATGAAGCCAAGCTCTCTGAAAAGCTCGGTATTTCAGAGGGCTTGCTCTACCGCCGTGGCAATTTCAACGGCACTGGCGACCAACTTTTGGTGGATGCTTTGCTCGATGTGCAAGACGCTGAGATCGCGTTCTCGCCCGGTTTCCGATGGGGCACATCCTTGTTGCCTGGCCAGGCCATCACCCGTGAATGGTTGCTGGACATGACCGCGACCACCTATTCCTACGCCACGGTGACCGAAATGACGGGCGAGACCATCAAGACGGTTTTGGAAGACGTGTGCGACAACCTGTTCAACCCTGATCCTTACTACCAGCCAGGCGGTGACATGGTGCGCGTGGGGGGCTTGAGCTACAGCTGCAACCCTTTGGGCAAGATCGGTACACGCATCGGCGACATGCGCTTGAATGGCCAGTTGATCGACGCTGGCAAAAAGTACAAGGTGGCCGGATGGGCCCCCGTGGCAGAAGAGGCCCGCACGCAAGGCAACAAGCCTGTGTGGGAAGTGGTTGAAACCTGGCTGAAAACCCAGCCCGGTGGTCGCATTAAACCCCGCAAACTCAACGCACCCAAGATCACGGGTGGATTGCCCAATCAGGGCTACGTGGCTTGATGGGGCTGACGCGTGCTGGCTGTTTCTGTGTGCGGTCAGCGCCCAAGCTGAAAGATGATTCGGCATGAAAAGAAGACATTGCTTGATGGCCAGTGCCGCGATGGGCGCTGCGGTACTGTGGCCTGAGGCCCGTTTGCTGGCACAGCAGGCGCAAGACTTCATTGAAGGGCCTCCCGTAGACGATATTCCCGCCCAGCAGCTGTCTGCGCACGTTTGGATGATTTATTCTCCCGATGGTTTTCCGACACCTGAAAACCGCGGGATGATGTCCAACGTGATCTTTGTGGTGACCTCTGTGGGTGTGGTGGTGATCGACTCAGGCGCATCCTTGCAAATTGGACAGATGGCCATCCGCATGATCCGCAGGGTGACAAACAAACCGGTAGTGGCTGTGTTCAACAGCCACTACCATGGCGATCATTGGCTGGGCAACCATGCGTTTGTGAAAGCCTATGGCAAGCCACTGCCCATTTACGCTTTGCCCGGCACCATCGATAAGCTCAAAGGGGCCGAAGGCAACTTGTGGCGTAGCCTCATGGAGCGCTGGACCAACCAGTCCACTTTGGGCACCGAAGTGGTGTTGCCCAACACTGCGGTCCAGCACGGACAAGTCATCCGCATTGGAGATGTGCGTTTTCGCATGCACCACCATGGCACTGCCCACACACCATCGGACTTGTGTGTGCAGGTGGTGGAAGACAATGTCACTGCCGTGGGCGACATCGCCATGGCCAACCGCATCGCCAACATGGACGAAGGCTCTTATCCGGGCACATTCAAGTATTACCAGGCCTTGATGGTTGCTGCGGGCGATCAGCTTTGGGTGCCTGGGCACGGTCAAGGCAGCCAGGATCTGCTCAAGACATACGGCGAGTTCATGGCGGGCATTTGGGAGCCTTGCTTGCAAGCCGTCAAAGACGGCCAATCAGAGGCCGATGCACGCGTCAGGGTACTGAAAGACCCCAGAGTTGCCGCCAGAGCCAAGACCATGCAAGGCTTTGATGGCAACATTGGCAAATACATCAGCCTGGCCTATCTCGAAGCAGAAAAAGAAGCTTTCTGACTGGTTGAAACTCAAAAAGGAAGACCATGACCAATTCCAATGCACTGGGCGCACGCAACGGCTGGTCACTGCTGTGGTTCAGAAGCCGAGACGATGTCACGCCCTTCATCAATGACACCGCCGTTCGCATCCGTGCGGGCATCATGCTGGCCATCCCGATTTTCATGGCCTTCACGTTATGGGACATTGTTTTCGGCAGTCGATGGATCGTCACTGGAGAGGTGATCAAGGACACTTTCGAGCTCGATTTTGACAATCGAATTTTGTACATGGTCCAAGCCGTTCGTCGAACCTACGATTACACGTCTCAAACATGGTTGCTGTTTTACGCCTTGTTTGAAATGTTGGTGGGCATGAGTGTCAGAACGGCTTACTTGTCACCGACCATTTGGCTGTCAACCCTACTGGCTCGCCGGGCTCGTCCCGTGTGGAAACCCTTGGCACCTAAAAGGTTTGCCTGGACCATCGGTGCATCCATGATCAGTGTTTGCCTGGTTTTTTTCCATCCGGAAAAGTTTGCAGCAGCCATCAACTTTATTTTTCAAACGAGTGCGTTGCCCACAACCGAGCAATATTTGCCGCGTTGGCTGCCTTTGGTGATGGTTTGGGTGTGTCTGGGCTTCATGTGGATGGAGACAGTGCTGGGCTTTTGCCTCGGCTGTGAAGTCCATGCGATGCTGGTG
>JACCDG011190752.1_pt1 | contig 19964 bp, 25 predicted proteins | sample 7442471 | NCBI WGS metagenome assembly JACCDG01 (sample SAMN15323444, study PRJNA562643) | freshwater metagenome | isolation source: river surface water | place: USA:Blue River Watershed | collected 2017-08-17 | reverse complement strand
GAGAATAAGAAATGATATATAAGATTTATTCTTAGGTGACAAAAATGTCTGGTCTCATAACTCTATACAAAAATGCTGCTCTAACTCAGGAACTATCAGATGGATCTTGGGTGCAATCTATGCTTTTACCAACAACCACTTTACCTGGAACTGGTTCTACAACTACTTCTGGCGTTGCTGGTTATGCCTTGAATGAAGGCACAACTACCATGCTTGATGTGTATATACAACCAGTAGCTGGCGGTGGTTTGAATGGAACATCTTTTTCAAACAATATTCAGATAGCTCCAGACCATTTAGGCACCCCAGGAACATATGGCTCTTCTGGTGCTAATGTGTTGGTGTATTCTGGTGAGTTTGCTCCAGCTGTGGCTGAGCCAGTGTCTAATACATCTTCTCCTTTGATTAGTAATCCGTCTACTGCACCCACTCTTGCAGCCATAGGCACAACTACTTTAGCCGCAGCTGGCTCTACGAGTACATTTGCAGCAGGAACATATACAGTAGCATATTCATATACTAATGCTGGTGGAGAAACTTTAGTGAGTTCATCTGGAACTATATCGCTTTCTGCTGGTCAGGGTATAAGAGTAAATCAAATATCTCTTGGGACTGACGCGACTGGTATAGTTTATTATGTATCTCCTATTGCCAATAGAACAGAAATTTACAAATCTGGAACTGGCACAGGTGGCACAGCTACATTGACAGGTGTAACAGGATTTTTAAGGTTCTGGGCTAGACAGGTTGTTGATTATAATGATCCGACAGGTGTATACAAGGCCCAATTAACAGTAAGTGCAATAGACATAGGATAATAAAATGGCAATTGATTTTACAGCATTAAAAAATGAAATTATTAATGATCCCGAGCAATTAGGATACTCTGATTATTTACCACAGAGAAATGATGTTGAACTTGCTTCTTTACTAAATCAAGTCAGATCTGGCAATGATTACAAAGTTCAAAAGGGCAGAGTATCAAGAGACTCATTCGTGGAAGACACAGCGGCTGTTGTATTTAATTTGATGGTTGCTCTTGACGGCGGTAATCAAAGGGCTCAGTTTTGGCTTGGAGTTTTTGACCGTTTAGTTGCTAACTCTGACACAATTAATTCAGCAGATGTAAATTTGAATTCTATTTTAGATCAAATGATTTCTGAAAATTTCTTGACTTCAAATGAAAAAGACTCTATATTATTAAAGCAAGGCTCCAGAGCAGATGTTTTATTTAATAGATCAGTATTAGTTAGTGAAGTTAGTGATGCTTTGAATGAGGGCAATGAATAATGGCTACAACACAAAAATGGACACGAGGCACAACTGATACATTACTCAGTACAGAATTGAATTCTTTAGCAAACAACGCTAATGCAATCAAATCTTCTTCAGTGACATTATCTACTGAATCTTATGTTCTTGCTGATGTTGAATTAAGAGTGCAATTTGGCGGAACGCCAACGGCGAATACAGCAATATCTGTTTGGTTTTTGCGTGAGATAGATGGAACTAACTATGAAGATGGAAGTGGATCTATTACACCAGCGAGAAATCCAGATGTTGTTATTCCTGTTAGGGCAACTTCAAATGCACAGAGAATAATCAAATCTTGTGTTTTGCCTTCAGGAACTTTTATTCCTCTCATAAGAAATGATGGGACTGGGCAAGCTTTTTCTTCTTCTGGCAATACTTTAAAGGTCAAACCTATCACTCTACAAAGTGTTTAATATGTTTAATATAGCATCTGTATCTTGGAAATATGATAACCTTGTAAATCACCAAGCAAATCTTAATCAATATAGAATAGCTTGGTGGTTAGGGTTGCCTGCTTTATCTGGCGGTAAATATTTTTATGATTTATACGAAAGAAACCCGGGAACATTAACAAGTATATCATCTTCATCATATGGGTGGCAACCAATTACTAGGCCTGGTGGTTCTGTTGGAATTAAACTTGATGGGAATGGGCAATACATATCTGTAGATGATAATTCTATATTCAAATTTGGTACATCAGATTTCACTGTATCTGGGTGGTTTTATTTAGATACCTTGAATAATACAAATTCCAATGGAAGACAAACAGTAATTTCCAGATATGAATCTGCAAACACTAAGGGTTGGAGCATTGATATAAATACAACGGGCCAATTGATATTTAGAATACAAGAAAGTGCTATAGTATTTAATGATTTTGCTTCTTCCACAAACGCAGTAGTTGCCAATACTTGGTATCACTTTATGGCAACAAGAACTGGCATAAATTCATTTTTATATTTGAATGGAAAACAAGAGTCTAGTGGCACTTCAGTTTCAACCTTGGATATCAGTAGCGGCTCATCAGCTCAAGTTTTGCTTGGAGAAATGGTAACTAATGGCGGTACTCATCAATATTTACAAGGCTACATTGATGATATTTCTATATACAATTCATCTTTAGGAAGCTCTTATGCACAAAGATTGTATGATGAATCTGTTTCAGAATATCCCACTACACTCAATAAAATACAATCGAGTAGAACTTTCCCAATAGCATCGCCTTGGGTTTATTATAATATGTTACAAAATTCTTACGGAGTTTCATTATGAGTCATTTTAGAACACAAGAGGCAGGCTCTACCACAGCGAGAGCTTTTACTTTAATTGATAAATCTAGTGGTTCGCCAATCACAAGCGGAACAGTTAATTTATATATAAAAAATATTTCTGGATCAAATGCTGGCAAATGGTGGCGTGATTCTGACCAAACATGGCAAGTTACAGAGACTGCAAATGCAATGACGCATCAAGCCGATGGACACTGGACAAGGGCTCTAGCAGCATCACCTTGGACAAATGGTGATGTAACTTTAGAATATGCAAAAGAATCCGGCGATTTGCATGTTCCTGTGTCAAGGTTATTACAAGTAGAATTTACTCCATCTGCAGATTCTTCAAGAGGCTCTGCGATTGGTTCTTCAGCTCTCAACAGTGTTGCGACAACTTTATTAGATCTAAGCAATGGAATTGAAACAAGCTTGACAGTAAGAGAAGGCTTAAGATTAATCGTGGCAGCTTTGGCTGGAAAGGTTTCTGGAGCAGCAACCACAACAGTAACAATTAGAAATTATGGTGACGACAAGAATAGAATCACTGCTACTGTTGACGCATACGGTAACAGGTCAAGTATTACAACGGATTTGACCTAATATGTTTAATGGTAAATATTTTGGCACAAGATATTTTGCCGACAAATATTGGGCAAAGACAGGCAATGTAAGTGCTTTATATCAAACCAGCGGAGATATCAGAACTAAGCTACTTGGGGTATATCTTAAAAATGGCGATATACAAACAATGCTTGGTAATGACTTCTATAAAACTGGCGACATATATGCCGTACTTTTGAAGAGAAGTCCTCAGACAAGTGTGACATTTGGTTTCGATATTGAAACTGAAATAAATTAAAAGGAGACAGCGACATGGAAGATATTGAATTTTTGCCTATTGAAGATATGATTTTTGAGCATCAATTATCATTGTTGAGTGGCAGCGAAATCACCGACTGGGGTTTGATGCATGCCAATATTCCCTTGTATCATGATAATGGAGTTATGGGCCAAGGTGTGACTGTTGCTGTTTTGGATACAGGTATCAGTCCACATACTGATTTAGATGGCAATGTTGTTGTGCCATATTCTGATACTGTAGGCTCAGATGGAATTGACAGACAAGGTCACGGGACTCATGTAGCTGGAATTATCGGTGCTATAAAAAATGGATCTGGTATCGTAGGCGTAGCTCCAGCTTGTAAATTAATTGGGGTAAAAGTACTTGGTGACAATGGCCATGGTGGCTATGCAAGCATTGAAGCCGGTATACAGGCAGCTATGGATGCTGGAGCTCATATTATAAATATGTCACTTGGAGCATCTGTAGAGCCACCAGTATCTTTACATCAAAAAATTATTGAAGCTGCAAATAGAGGTATTATAATTGTAGCTGCTGCAGGAAATGATTCTGGAGCAGTAAACTACCCTGCTAAATATCCAGAGATTATTGCAGTTGGCGCGATAGATGAAAGAGGTAATTTAGCTGATTTTTCATCACATGGTCCTGAAATTTCTGTTGTGGCACCAGGTGTAAATATTTATAGCACATATTTGAACAACCAATTTGCTGTATTAAGAGGAACTAGCCAAGCATCTCCATTTATTGCTGGCATTTGTGCTTTGCTTCTTAGTGAAGACATGCAAAAAAATAATGGTAACAGAACTATTCTTAGTGTACAAGGTATGCTAGAAGCCTTAGACAAAATTTGCGATCCTAAGGATAACCCAGATACTGATGGCAAAATAGAAGGCAACAATACTGGCTTGGGAATTCCCAAGATGAAACTCTTTGCAAAAAGTTAGAAACTATGTGGTATAAAATCGCTTCTAAGAATAATGAACCAGATTTTGAATCAAACAAAATCTGGTTCGAAATAGTCCCAGAAAACATTTGGATTGTCCAAGATTCAAATATCAAGATTATTAAAGCTGTTAATATTAAAAATAATTTACCATCTTCGATTTTCAAAGTTTTACAAGAAAATAAAGAGATAAATAATTTTGATAAGCTTGATACTGCCAAGGATTTTGCAGAGGAACTTAATGCTAAAAAACTACCAAAAAAGGATACTAAAAATTAGTGTTCAATTATTATTTGTTTTATTGACATTTATTTTTATATATCTAAAGCCTTTTTACATAGTAAAAGTAGTTGGAAACTCAATGAGCCCAACTTTAAAAAGAAACAATATAGTTTTAGCAAGTACTTTAAATAAAAATTATTCAGCGGGCGATTTAGTATTAGCAGAGCAAGATGGTTCACTTATAATAAAAAGAATTGCTTACACTGAAAAACAAAAATTTTTTTGTATTGATTTAGGTTATCGAAGATACCAACCTGCACCAGTTATAAAAAGCATGGAGTATCAAATAGAATACTTGAAAAAGTTTGATATCAAAGCTTATGTTTATGAAGTACCTTCAAAACAAGTGTTTTTACTCGGTGATAACGAAATAGAATCTGAGGACTCAAGAGTTTTTGGCTCTATACCTTTGCAAAATATAAAGGCTAAAATTATTTATTATTAAGATGTTAAAGTTTAACCATAATTTACTAGCTTACAAACTAAAGTTAGCTCAACAATTACCTGCATTAGAAAAGGTATCTGATCCAATTGCTCAAGCTATACAGCAATCTATAGCTGTATCTTGTACCATATTTGTGAAATCTGGCAAAAAAGAATGGACAGGCAGTGGGTTCCACTTAGGCCAAGGCTATGTTGCTACAGCTGGACATGTTGTACCTGTTGATTTAGAAGGAACATCAGCTGAAATCAATGCAACTTTTGATGGCAAGAATTTTTTTCCCATGGAATTTATTGCATCTAATCCTAATATAGATTCAGGTATAATTTTCAATCCTCAAATCCCTAAAGTTATACCTGCTGCAAGATTGGCAGATAGTAATTCGGCAAAAATTGGTGACATCATTGCTGTTATAAGCTCGCCTGAAGGATGGCACGATACTGCAACTGTTGGTAGAATCTCTAATGTGCATCAATCCATGGGGCAAAATGCACCTAGCCCAGCATGGAATGATATTATTTTTATTGATGCTGATATTTTGCAAGGTTCTAGTGGTGGAATGGTAATTGGTACAGATGGTTTGATTTATGGAAGCATTATGGGTGTAACTGGCCAACATGCTGACTTAGGCATTGGCGAAAGATCTATTTGCCCATCTAATAAAATAAAAGCTTTATTGCAATCTGTAGTAAAATAAGTATAATATAATTCGAGGTAAATTCGAATTATGTCAGACTATTATTCTATTTTAGGCATATCTAAGCAAGCTTCTCAAGACGAGATAAAAAGCGCTTATAGAAAATTAGCAAAAGAATTACATCCTGATGTTAATAAGGCAGCTGATGCAGAAGATAGATTTAAAAAAGTAAGTGAAGCTTATGAAACTTTATCTGACCCCAAGAAAAAGCTTGCTTACGACAATCAAGGATCATTCTTCGCACAAGCTCAGGCTGCACAAGCACAACATAGACAACCTAACGGAGCAGTTGTAGTACAGGTTCAATTAAGCCCCTTGGAGTCTATGAAGTCTACCACTAAGAAAATTGTATATGAGGTTGTAAACTTTTGCCACGATTGTAATGGCGAAGGTGGTAAATCTGACAAGGGTGTTCCATCTATATGTCCTGATTGTAACGGGCATGGTAGAATTGTTCATGTGATTAACAATGGATTCTTTCATATGCAGCATGATTTGGGACCATGTCCTAGATGTAATGCGAGAGGCTATTTACATGCTGTGATTTGTGGATCTTGCCACGGCTTTGGAGCTTCTAAGAAAACAGTTGAGAAAGATTTAACTTTCCCAAGAGGTTCTATAGGAAAGCAGTTTGTTGTTCAAAATAGCGGATCTCAAGAGGATCCAAAACAATCACCAGGGCCTCTTGTGGTACAGTGTATGCTCAAGCCAGATGATTATTTTAATGTAGATAATGAAAGTAATTGTTTTGTTAAGGTTGATATTGATCCTGTGATGGGTATGATTGGCGGCAATAAAAAGGTTAAAACTCTTGATAATGTAGAAATAAACATTACGATACCTAAAAATTGCTCTTCAGGTCATAAGCTAAGATTTAAACACCAAGGATATTATCTTGATGAAAATAGGCGATCTGATTATGTTGTGCAAATTGATCATAAAATGCCAATAGTCAATAAAGAACAAGAAGAGATTTTAAGGCAGTATCTATCCTTAAATCAATAAAAAATAAAAATGATTTGGGAGGAGGAAAATAATTATGGTAATGTATAGAAGAGCTACCGGCACAATCGAGAATGTAGCAGAACAAAATGACACTAAGGAAGGTGTTGTAGTTTGTAAGGCTTGTTCACATATTGTCTTTAGAGTTAACTTAGAAGATAATAACAACTGCCCATTTTGTCACAGAAATGCTTTCACAACACTTGATAAGCCAGTTTTAGAAACTGACGATGAAGACGATGATAGTGATGTCATTGCAGTAAAGTGCTAATAGATGCAAAATGTAAAATATTTATTTGATTTATTTTTATCAGTTTACGGTATTGCAATTCTTTTTGCATTAGGTAGCGTTCTGCTTTTCAAGTTTTTAAGTACAAGACCCAATGATGTTGAAACTATAGAAAATACATTAGACAAGGTCGAAGTCTTCTTAAATGATAAATTAGGAGATAAAGCAACTATTGTATTGAATGCCTGGAAAAAAGGTTTGGAAAATGCAAAAGATGGCGAATATACTGATCAAGAGATGTTAGAAAATTTTTTAGATATCGTAAAAGTTGATTTAAAAAAGGCTGATTTTGATCAATTAACAACTGATGAAAAGAAAGTAGTTGAAGAAGCTGCAGTCATGACATTCAGTACAATTAATACCAAAAAGAAAACAGAAATAGCATTCCAAGTGCTTTCAAAAAAATAAAAGGGAATAATTATGGCAGAAGAAGTTAAGAAGGAAGAAAAAGTTGCACCTGTCAAGGCTGCAAAGGCCGAAGTTAAAGCAGAGGCTAAAGTAGAAGCCAAAGCTGAGGTAAAGCCAGAACCACAAGAGGAGCCAAAGGCAGAAGTTAAAGCCGAACCTAAGGCTTCAAAGCCTAAGGAAGAACCAGCTCCAGTTGAAGTCGCTCCTGTAGAAGAAGCTAAACCAGTTGAAGATGAAGTTGAAGCATTGGGCAAGCGTGGTAGAAAATCAGCAGCTGAAAAGGCTGCAGAACTTGAATACAAAAAGCAAGTTTTAGCAGATACATACAGTGTAATGATGACCAACGAGCCATGGAGAGCTGAAGTGTATCGTGAAGAATACAAAGCAAAGCTTCAAGAATTGAAATAATAAATAAATTTATTTTTATTTTTAAATAGACACCATAATGTATTTATGGTGTCTATTGTTATTTCTAACACCCGCACAAAAATTGTGGGCAAACTTCATGAAGAAAAGGAGCATGAATATGCTTTTCATAACATGCTTCGTGAAAAATGTGGCTACATGGTCCCAAGCGCAGAATGGTCTGAGGCTTATAAATGCGGCAGATGGGATGGGATTATCACACTATATGATAAAAGAACACAATCTTTTCCAACTGGTTTATTGCACTATGTGATCAAGGCTTTAAAATTACAGGGATGTGAATATAGGCTTGTTGACAATAGGATTAAACCACAAATCAACATTGATATCGAAACAACTTTTGCAGATTACAACAGAGCATTATTTGATTACCAAAGTGACGCTGTTGAAAAAGCTATGGCAGTATCTAGGGGTGTTTTGGCATTGGCTACAGGTGCTGGTAAAACTATGACAGCTTGTGAATTAATAGCAAGAATGTCTGTAAGCCCAGTATTGTTTATAGTTCCCTCTAGATCATTGCTTAAGCAAACACAAAAAGAATTTGCAAAATACCTCAGAGTTGATGGCGAGCCAGCGCATATCGGTATGCTTGGGGATGGCGTGTTTGATATTAATCCAAAAGGCATCAATGTAATTACATATCAGACAGCTTTAGCTTCTTTCAATGAAAAGTTCAGTGAATCAAAAAATAAAATTGAAATTGATGAGCTTGCTGGTGAAGGCACAAGAAAGACACTTGAGCAATTACAGGCTGAATTTTCTTTAGCCGAAAAAGCCTTAAATAAAGCCAAAAGCTCTTCATCTGAAATCCTAGCAGAAACATCAATGCACATAGAATATTTACAGAATCAGATAGTTTCTGCTGATGAAAAGGATAAGAAAGCTCTAGAAAAAACCTTATCATCTTTTCAAAAAGATTATTATAAAATTTTAAATAACTTAATTAAAAATGAGCTTTCAGCTTGTAAGAAAACTAAAGCAGCATTAGACAATAGACTTAAATCTCTAGATAATAAAAAACAAATTAGAGAATTATTTTCAAATGCTCAAGCTGTCATTGTAGATGAAGCCCATTTGGCAGCTATTGTTATAGAAGCATTAGCGAATCACGCAGAAAGAGCATATTATAGATTTGGCCTCAGTGCAACTCCTTGGCGAGAAGACAACCAAGAAATTCGATTAGAAGGTTGCATGGGCAAAAAATTAATTGATATTAGCCCTACCTTCTTGATAAACAGAGGCTTCTTGGTTCCACCAAGAATTTTTATGATTCCTATTCAATTTAATGAGGAAGCAAGCAAGTATGCAGATTCTTACACAAAGCATATAACAAAATGCTGGGAAAGAAACTACAGAATAAAACAATTTGCCGAAGCGTTTCAGGAAGAAGGCAAGCCTGTCATGATTATTGTTGACAGAATCGAGCATGGTAATATATTGCAAGAAATGATTAAAAATTCAGTATTTGTTCCAGGATCTGATAAGGGAGAAGATGATCCTGATGATCAAGAACAAGATTACAGACGAAGGATGCTCGATGCTTGTGAAAAAAATGAGATAATCTTAATAGGAACTCAATGGTTAAATACTGGTATTGATGCTCCTGCAATTAGTGTGCTTATTATGGCTGGATCGACTCAAGCCTCTGCCACTGTGTTGCAAACTGTTGGTAGAGTAATTAGATCTCATAAAGAAAGTGGTAAAACTGAAGCAGTTGTGATAGACTTCATGGATTCTGATAAGCATATGAGAAAGCATTCTTTGGCCAGAAAAAGAGTTTATGAATCAGAGCCAGGTTTTGATTTGAGAATAATAAAAATAGGTAAATCTTCTGTGGTATAATTAATAATAATGTATGGATTCTATCCATACAAGGAGTGTCATATGTTCAAGCAAACTATTGTCGGCACCCCCATGCAGTGTATCAATAGAACCTGCAAGGCTGCATTCTACAGAGAGTCCCATCTTGGATACTATCCTAAGAATGAAATCGAAGTATATGCTATAATGAAATGCCCAAAGTGTAAAGATACATTTGCTATTGTGCAACCAGTTTCAATAGTTCACGAGTATAGAGATAAATTACCAAAGGATCCGAAAAAGACAGCAAAGCGCACTCCGATCACACAAAAAGAATTAGAAACAATGAGTAAAAAACTTCAGGATGATAATTTCAATCCTTTGGCATCATTATTTGATGGTAGAGTAATTGGTTCAGATCTTCCTGAAGAATAAGGAGAAATTATGCCGACATACACTTATGTATGCAAAAAGTGTGGCTTTCAATTTGATAAAGAGCAAAAAATAACCGAGGAACCGCTTAAAACTTGCAATGAGTGTAAAGATGGTGAATTAAGAAAAAAATTATATCCTGTAGGCATAGCATTCAAAGGCCCAGGTTTTTATTCAAATGACTATAAGCTTTAACCAGAGAGAAATCTCTGGTTATTTTTTGTATAAAATTTATTAATTATGGATAAAGAAACTATTGCTATTGGAATTGATCTGGGCACAACAAATTCTTGTGCAGCATTTGTAAACTCGCTGGGTAATGTAGAAATCATACCTAACTCAGAAGGCCTAAGAACAACTCCTTCTGTTTTTTCTATAGATTCAAATAAAAAAATTTTAATAGGCAAATATGCCGCCGACCAAGAGTCTACTAATGCAGATAACACAATTAGATCTGTGAAAAGATACATGGGTACAAATAAAAGATTTAATTTATTTAATTCAGATTGGTCACCTGAAGAAATATCAAGTGAAATTCTTAAAAAAATTAAAAAAGATTGTGAGACCTTCTTGGGCAAAGAGGTCAAACAGGCAGTTATTACTGTTCCAGCTTACTTTGACCACAACCAAAGGCAGTCTACTAAGACGGCTGGCGAGCTTGCTGGATTAGAAGTCTTAAGAATCATCAATGAACCAACCGCTGCTGCTCTTGCTTATGGATTAGACAACAGGAGAAATCAAACAATTTTAGTTTATGATCTTGGTGGTGGAACATTTGATGTGACCATTTTATCAATTAGTGAAATAGGAGTGTTCGAAGTCAAATCAACATCTGGTGACACAAAACTTGGTGGAGATGACTTTGATGATCTAATTTATGAATGTGTATTAAGTAAATTAGATAAAAATATTTTATATTTAATTGATCCGACAGCGAAAGCAAGATTGATGGAGCAGTGTGAACAAGCTAAAAGAAAGCTTTCTGCCTCTGATATTGCAGAGATCAAAGTTCCATATTTCTTATTCTCTGATAACAAGCCTGTACATATTGATGTCAATATAACAAAATATGAATTTGAGGCCTCAATTAACCGTTTATTGATGAAAACTAAGGCGTGTGTCGAGATGGCCCTAAAAGACGCTAAAATGGGCCCAGATGATATCGATGAGGTAGTTTTTGTTGGTGGGTCAACAAGAGTTCCTGCCATTACAACACTTGTTGAAGAATGGTTATTGAAAAAACCTAATAAAACAATCAATCCTGATGAAGCTGTGGCTGCTGGTGCTGCTGTCCAAGCTGCTATTTTGTCGGGCGCTCGAGAAAAAGACATTTTATTATTAGATGTAACTCCTCTTACTTTAGGCATTGAAACATTGGGCGGAGTAATGACCCCAATGATTCACAGAAACACCACAATCCCAACAGATTATGATCAGATTTTTACTACTGCTGAAGATAATCAAAAGTTCGTTGATGTTAAAGTATATCAGGGTGAAAGACCTCAAGTAGAACACAATAGATTTTTGGGTATTTGTAAATTAGATAATATTTTACCAGCTCCAAGAGGAATTCCACAAATTGAGGTTAGGTTTGATATAGACGCTAACGGAATTATAAATGTTAGTGCGAAAGATCTATTAACAGGCAATTCTACTGAGGCCGCTATTACTGGAAGCTCAAGTTTAACTTCAGATGAGATTCAGAAGATGATCAGTGAAGCAGAATTAAGCCGAGCTCAAGATGGTATTTTCAGAGAGGCATCTAATTTAAAAGAACAATTGCACAGCAGGCTTGTTCAAATTCAAGAGATGTTAAGAGACAATTCCGAAGAAATCTTTAATGAAGAAATGATTGAAGATCTAGTAGATCTAGAAGTATCAATTACCGAAGCTTTAGAGGGGGAAAACAAACTCGAAATGTTATCAAGCTTGAATGGAGCAGCCAAAGAAACAATCAAACAAGCATCCAAACTGATTAATCAGGAGGTTGCAAGTAAGATAAAGTAATCTGGAGGTATACTATGGATATTCGTTCTGTTATTGATAGGATGAAGAAAATGTTCAAGGTTCCAGGTGAAAAAGAAAAACCTACCTCAAAATTGAAGGTTGACACTTGTTGTCCAGTCTGTTTGTGGGAGGGTAACTTCATGCAAACACTTTTAGTTGATGATTCCAATGATGCGTGTCCTAGGTGTCACAATACATTTTTGATCTACATCATCTCTTAGTGTGAAGTTGGGCAGGGGGCTTATGCCCTCTGCTTTTTTAAAACGATAATTATAATATGTCTAAAGAACTTTTTGATTATGATGAGAAGATAAGAAAGCAAAGAAAAATTAAAATTCTTTGTGGTGTAGATGAAACTGGCAGGGGTCCTTGGGCTGGCCCAATTGTTGCTGCAGCTGTTATCCTCAAGCCAGATATTGTTATTCAAGGATTAAATGATTCAAAAAAATTGAATGAAAAAACTAGAATAGCAATAGAAAAAGATATCAAAGAAAATGCTCTAAGCTGGGGTATTTCAGAAATTTCTGCTCAAGAAATTGATAAGAAGGGCTTAACCTATGCTAACACACAAGTTATGATTAATGCAGCTAAAATTGCTGCTGAAAAAATTAACTTAAATTTAGATGAGATTGATCTATATATTATTGACCAATCTCCATGTTCATCGCTTAGGCCTCAGATTATGATGCCCAAGGCAGACTCTACAAGTGCTTGTGTCGCGGCAGCTTCTGTGCTTGCGAAAAACTACAGAGATTCTATAATTAAAGAGATAGGCAATAAGCATCCTGAATATTTATTTGATGACCATAAGGGATATATAAATAAAGTTCATGTAGATATGGTCAAAAAATATGGTTTGATTGATGGTGTACACAGAAAATCTTATGTTGTATCTGGATATAATAAACCAAAACAAATAAATTTGATGGATATATTTGATGAAAATGATGAGTGTTAATATAGACAAGTTTGGTATGACAAGTAGCTTGGCATGTGCTGTTCATTGTATGGCTATGCCCCTGATTGTTACATTTTTACCATATATCGGCTTGAGTTTTATTGCAAGTGAAACATTCGAATGGATTCTACTGTTGGTATCTGCATCGCTAGGCATAAGCAGTATTTGTATGGGATATAAAACCCACAGAGATAAAAGAGTAAGCATCCTACTAAGTGTTGGTTTAGGTTTACTTATTTTAGGCAGATATGCCCATGAAAATGACTGGGGTTACCAAGGCGTTATAATTCTTGTAGCAGGTGGACTTTCCATGGCGTTATCGCATTGGCTTAATAATAAGCTTTGTATTTCTTGTAAGGTGTGTAATCATGATTGAAAAAGTACCGTCAGATAGTGAATTCTTAAGACATCTTAAGTCCACCGCTGATTATGAGTTATATGATATGGAATTTGTTAAACTTGCCGTTGACACCCAGGAAGCTCAAGCCATAGCATTATTTTCTTGCAATAATAAAACGCTTGGATTTGAATTAAATGCATTAGAAGGCACAATGTTTACTTTTGTGAAATCAGGATGTTTTGAAAATACTCACATAAAAAATATTTATCAAATGTATTTAGAAACAATGGATCTTATTAAATTTGATTTATTACAAATTGTTATTGAGGCCAAAGTTGGAGATATGGTCTATTCAAGACTTAAGTGGAGCGACCATAAAGATAGAGTAATTTATAAATTTATGAGTGCTGGAGATGGATTGGTTCTTGGATCAATGAAAGAAGCTGAATTTAAAATTACAAAAAAAGCTTTTGAAGAAATGGAAGACTTTAGCAATTTTGAACAAGAATTCGAAGAGTATGAAGAATAAAAAACCTCCCCATAAAGGGGAGGTTTAATTTTGTCAACTGAAATAATATAAAATTATTTGACCCAGTTGATGAATCCAAAGTTAACTGTAAGAATACCAACAGATACTCTAAAGTCAGACTTGGTTACAAGGGCGTTAGATAAGTCAAGAATAGCTGTGCTAAGAAGAGCTTCCCAGCCTGCACCACCCTGCTTGTTAGGGTTCCAGATTTCGAGCAAGAAGCCCTGAGCTGTAGGATCACCTAATTGATCAGCAGCGGTTCTAACTTCACCTGGTCTTTGCCATGTGAGTTCGTAATGGTTACCATCACCACCACCGTCTGAAGAAAGGTCAACGTTGATAGCTTCCCATTTTCTTTGTGTTGTACCGTAGTCTTCGAAGTCGTAGTCTACAGGAACAGAATAGTCTGAAAGCTCAACAGCAGCTGTGCCACTACCAGAAACCTGAATACCAGTTACACCGATGAATGGGAACTGAGTACCAAAGTTATATGGGTTGTTTGTATCTGTTGAAGCAAGTGGGTTCTGGTTTGTATTCATTCCAGCCGCTACAAACTGAGTTTGTCCCCATGTATTTTCAGCACCTGCGATAAAGTATCTCTTTTCAGTATTAACTCTGATTTCAATTGTAGCATCCATGATGTAGTAGATGATTCCACCGATTCTACATCTGAAGTCATAGAAACGAGCTACTCTGGTTGGGTCAGAATATGTTGGGTCAAGTGGCTTTCCTGGAACGCTATCAATTGGGAAGTTTGTAACTCTGAAAGCACCTGAAGAAGGGCGACCGTCTGAGAGGAAGTTTGCACTAACTGATGCACCTTCTTGGCCAACCTTAATTGTAGCACCTGTGATCAATGGTAGAGTTTCGTTGGTTTCATCGAGAGCTCTAGCGATATAGGTATTTACAAGGCTTCTTCCATCGAGATTTGCACCACCACCTACAAGGATAGGAAGGTTAACTGAAATCTCTTCTTGGAGGCCGCCAACGTCCATGATACGGGCTTTAGCTGTTCCCTGAACGAAGTTCTTTGGCTGTGCGTCCATGGTACGGTTTCTGTTTGCTGACTCGACTACATACTTGTTACCACCAAGTTCGAGCAACTTGTAAACACCGTAAAGTTTATTTCTTACTGGCATTGGATTATTCTCCTTTAAAACATCAATTGCAATTTTTTAAATTTTGCAAAGTAAATCAAAAACAAAGGTTCAGATTTCTTCTTCTGGAAAATAAATTAATTTTCCTTGTTGATTGCTTTGGCTAGGAGAGGTGAGGGAAATAAATTTTGACTTTCTTACTATCATAGAAGCAGTTAAAGGTTGGTCTGTCATTTCGAATAGTGGCACTCTAGTATAAAACTTTATACCACCAAAATCGAACTTTACATTTTCTCCAACTTTCCATCCACCATGAAAGAAATTTTCTGTTTCTGCTCCCAGTCTTAGAATTTCTTCATATCTACCAGACCATTTACATTGCTTTACACCGAATAGTTTAATTTGATCTGATCTTTGTTCGTCCATGGCAGTTAAAAACACTGCATCTTCGATTGTGTTTTCTATTGTAAATTCCAAAAGTGATACAGTTCTCATTGCAGAGCTATATCTTGATGCATCGCAATCATTCCAAGTTAATTTTCTGCCAATTTCTGTATCTTCTGGAGTGATATAATTTCCAGCAATATTTGCATCAATGGTTCCAAAGAAACTTACATTAATTTTGACTTCAGTATTTGGAGAAACTGAAATTGTGCAAGATCTAACAACTACATCATCAAGTGATAATAATGTATTATCATCGCTACCACCATTTTCGGCTGTTATCCCCATATAAGATAATGTGTGGTTAGTATCTATTCTTAAAGATTGAATTGGATATTCAGAGTTAATAAGTATGTCTCTTATGGCTTGAGGCAAGAGACCATCTCTGTCAACTCTAGCGGGAAATGACATTTGTCCTTCTACCCATTTTTTGCCTATATTAGCAATGGATGCTCTAGGTCCGCCTTGAATATACCATTTTACTTCTATTTCTTGCTTTGGTTGAACATCAAATCTGTCAATGAAAATTGGATTTCCATTAATTCTGACATGACGAATCAAGAAGCCTGTAGCTACTTCCATTCTAGAGTTCAAACCTGGAGATATTGTTGTTGGATCACCTAGTGGTACAAACACACTACTTTTCTTTTTCCTTGCCATATCTCAATTTTTCTATAACTTATTTGAATAGCCCTATAAAGAAAAACCCCGCTTTCGCGGGGCTTACTTACATTGTCTCTTCTGCAAGCCTTTCAGCTTGTGCTACTCCATCGGTTACCTTGGTTATAGCAGTTAGGGCATCAGTGTTATCTAATTTGACTATTCTTACACCCATAGTACTTCTCCCAGTGGAACGTATTTCATCTACAGGAATCTGTATGATTTGACCTTTCTTAGTTAATACAATCAAAGAGTCTCCATCAGACACTGTACTTGCTGATACAATATGTCCATTTCTGTCAAACTTGACTTGATCAATTGTATTCACGCCTCTTACATTTCTACCAGATGTTGATTTATATTCAATTGCATTTGTTCTCTTGGCAAAACCTTGTGATGTTGCCACCAAGATATCTGGATTTTCATTTGCACCCAATACCAGCAATTGTGCAATCGAGTCATGGTCTGAAAGATTCATGGCCTTTACGCCCTGAGTTGCTCTGCCTGTAATAGTGACGTTATCTTCAGAGTATCTTACTGCCTTTCCATGTGAAGTTACCAAGAATACATCTTTAACTCCATCAGTTTGATCAACATATGCTACTTCATCCTTTTCCCCAAGTTGAATAGCCTTAAGCCCCTTGGTTTTAAGGGCAGTATCGTATTCTCTGATTGGAGTTCTTTTGATCTTACCACCTCTGGTTACCATTACAATAAAACCATCAGCATCTAAAGTTTTCATCGGGATAAATCCAGCGATTCTTTCTTCTTGGCCAAGATCAAGTAGGTTAGCTAAGTGAATACCCTTGTGAGTTCTTGAAAATTCAGGTATTTCATAACCCTTCTTTTTAAACATAAGACCAGTATTAGTGAAGAATAAAATTAATTGGTGAGTTGATGCTGTAAATATTTCAGATGCTTCTTCGTTTGCCTTTGAAAGATTTGTAACACCTCTACCACCACGAGCCTGTACTCTGTAAGCAGACAGTGGTAATCTTTTAATATATCCGTCTTTTGTAAGAGAAATAACACACTGTTCTTCTGGAATAAGGTCTTCGGTGGTAATTTCATCTGGAGACGAACCAATAGTAGTCTTTCTTTCAGTTCCAACTTGCTTTGCAACATCTTCAGTCTCTTTAGCAACAAGCTTAAGAATCTTCTTTTCATTACCGAGCATCATTGTCAACCATTCATTGCGCTTAGATAATTCATCTTTTTCTTGAAGTAATCTATCAGCCTCAAGCTTAGTCAATCTTGAAAGTGTAATATTAAGAACTGCCTTAGCCTGTTCTTCAGTTTTAACCAGACCATTTGATATTAACTTCTCTAACGCTTGCCCTGGATTATCTGAAGCTCTGATTAGTGCAATTGCTTCATCAATTCTTGAACTTACAGCAACCAATCCCTCAAGGATATGCATTCTGGCTTCATTAGAAGCAAGCTCAGCAGTAAATTTATTTATAAGAACAACTTTACGATGACTTACAAAAATATCTACAAGCTTAAGGATTGGAGCATTTTCAATAATTCTTTTGCCAACAGTAACAGTATTATTGACATTGAATGACATTCTAAGATTTGTGGTTTTAAGCAGCTGATTTACAATAAGGTTAGCATTGCCATTCTTTGCAACGTAAACAACAATCTTTATGTGTGTTTGACCATTCTTGCCATGAGAGAGATCTTTAAGGTCATCAATCCCATCAATTTTCTTATCACGAACTAGCTCTTCAATCTTAGAAGCTAATTCAGCAGGACTTGCGCCATAAGGCAAACCTGTGATGACAATTTGCTGTCTTCCTTTATCATCAACAACAATCTCATAAATGCCGTCAACTACCACCGAGCCTCTTCCAGACTCATAGTAATCTCTAATGCCCTTTTGCCCTCTGATGATACCACCTGTTGGAAAATCAGGGCCAGGAACTAAACTTACAATTTCATCAATTGAGAGACTGCCATTGTTCTCAATATAAGTTGAGACTAACTTAGAAATCTCGTTCAAATTATGAGGTGGAATCTTTGTGGCAACACCAACCGCAATACCGGAAGTTCCATTAACCAATAAATTAGGCAATCTTGATGGAAGAACTGTTGGCATATATAGTTCGTCATTGTAATTGGGCTCAAATGCCACAACATCATTATTGACATCATCTAAGACAAATTCACCAAACTTAGAAAGCTTACACTCTGTGTAACGTTGTGCAGCAGCTGGGTGACCATGAATAGATCCCCAGTTTCCCTGCCCAACTGTTAGAGGACATCTAGCTTTCCAATCCTGAGTCATGTTAACAAGAGTCTCATAAATAGCTGAGTCTCCATGTGGGTGGTAATTACCCATGACATGACCTACGATCTTTGCAGATTTAGTTGTTGATCCAGAAGCTTTACTTCCAAGATCCTTCATTCCGTAAAGAATACGACGCTGAACAGGCTTTAGGCCGTCTCTAGCATCTGGAATTGCACGATCTTCCATCACATGGAAGGTGTAATTCATATATCTTTCATCAATAAGATCTGGAAATGGCGCTTTTTCGATTTCTTCAATAAAATCGTCTTCTACTTGTTGTATTGTTGCTTTATTTCTTGCCATTTTTATTTTCCTTAAATTGCCATTTGTGATGAGCGCTGTTGAGATTTTTCAACGATATGCTCTTTTCTTGCGGCTATATTATTTCCCATCAAGACTGAAAGCATATTATCCGCTTCATACTTGTCAGGAACATCTACCTTAATTAATCTTCGTGTTTTAACGTGCATAGTGGTATCACGAAGCTCATCAAAGTTCATTTCACCAAGGCCTTTAAATCGGGTGACTTCTGCCTTGCCCTTGATTTTAGCAGTTATTGCATCTCTTTCTTCAATTGTGAAAGCATAGTGCATTTCTTTTCCAGCTTTGATTCTGAACAGAGGTGGCTTTGCCAAATAAATATGTCCTTGCATGATAAGCTCAGGCATGAGTCTGTAGAAAAATGCTAAAATTAGAGTAGAAATGTGAGCGCCATCTACGTCAGCGTCGGTAAGAATAACAATCTTATCATATCTCAATTTACTAATATCAAAATCATTATCTTCACTACCGATAGATATACCGGTGCCAATTGCCGAAATCAAATCTTGAATTTCCTGATTCTTAAGCAAAGATGCTAAATCATGCTTTTCTGCATTGATAATTTTACCTCTAAGAGGAAGTACAGCTTGATATTCAGAGTCACGACCATTTACAGCAGGACCAGCAGCAGAATCTCCTTCAACTAGAAACAATTCTGTTCGACTTCTGTCTTCACTATTGCAGTCAGAAAGTTTACCAGGAAGTCTATAAGACTTACCAAGAACAGACTTTCTCTTGATCATCTCTTGAGTTTTCTTTGCTGCTTCTCTGGCCTCTTGTGCAGTTACAGCTCTCTTTACAATCTGAGATATGATGGAAGGATTCTTATCAAAAAAATCAATCAAATATTCAGACACAACTGTGTTTACAGCACTTTCAGCCTCATTACTTACAAGCTTTACTTTAGTTTGAGACTCAAATTGTGGCTGAGGAATGCGAACTGAAATAACGCAGATGATGCCTTCTCTGATATCATCTCCAGAAAGATTTGGTGACTTTTCCTTTAATGCGCCAGAGCTTCTAGCATATTGGTTGATAATGCGAGTTAAACAAGTTTTGAATCCTGATAAGTGAGTTCCGCCGTCTGGATTAAAAATATTATTAGCATAAACTCTAATAGTTTCAGCATCATCTTCGCCATACT
>JACCDG010569696.1_pt1 | contig 19966 bp, 21 predicted proteins | sample 7442471 | NCBI WGS metagenome assembly JACCDG01 (sample SAMN15323444, study PRJNA562643) | freshwater metagenome | isolation source: river surface water | place: USA:Blue River Watershed | collected 2017-08-17 | reverse complement strand
CGGTTTTTTGTCCCTCACATACCATAAATGTATATGCGAACTCTTATACGTGATCTCAAAGAGAATATTGAAAAGGAAGTGGTTATTAAAGGCTGGGTTGATGTTGCACGCAATCAAGGGAAGGTAGCCTTCTTTGATTTTCGTGATCGAACAGGAAAGGTGCAAGGGGTAGTTTTTGGTAAACCAGAACTCCTTGAAGTAGCATCAAGACTCAAGCAAGAGTGGGTTGTATCTGTGACTGGAACTGTACATGTGCGACCAGAAAAAATGGTAAACGCAAAAGTGCAGAACGGGGACATAGAGCTTGAAATAACTGCACTCACTATTCTTGCAGAGGCAGAAGCGCTTCCGTTTGATATGTCACTTGAGGGATACAACCTCGACCTCACGACTGAGCTCGATCATCGCGCACTCACACTCAGACACCCGCGACTTCAAGCAATATTCAAAGTGCAAAGTGTCATCATTGATTCATTCCGTGAATTTATGAAGAGTCAGGAATTCTTTGAATTCCAGGCACCGAGTATCACTCCTGCAACAGCAGAGGGAGGAGCCGAAGTATTCCAGGTAAACTACTTCGATAAAAAGGCATACCTCACACAGTCACCGCAACTATACAAGCAGATTGTAATGACAGCCTTTGAACGAGTATTTTCAGTGAACAAAGTCTTCCGTGCAGAACCAAGCGCCACAACGCGTCATATAACAGAAATCGTCTCACTCGACGCAGAGATGGGGTTCATAGATACGTGGCGTGACGTTCGCGATATGTCACAAGAAACTGTGCGATTTATCTTGAAGAAACTAGACGAAACCTGTGCACAAGAACTCACACTTCTTAACGCAACGCTTCCAATAATGCTCGAAGACACACCAACCATGTCACTCACTGAAGCGCAGGAGCTTATTTTCACTAAGACAGGACGCGATGTACGTGGTGAAAAGGATCTTAATCCTGAAGATGAACGTGCACTCTGTGACATTATAAAGACCGATACTGGATCTGACTTTGTGTATGTATTTGGCTATCCGACCCGACAGAAGCCATTCTATGTATTTCCAAATCCAGAAAAACCAGAATTTAACGAAGGGGTGGACCTACTCTGTAGGGGTATTGAATGGCTTTCAGGAGGACGCCGTATCAATGACTATGCACAACTGCTCGATCATGTTGAGAAATGGAAGATGGACCCAAGCGCAATAGAGATGTTCCTTGAGGCATTCAGATACGGAGTCCCACCAGAAGGAGGATTTGCTTTTGGAGCAGAACGTATGACTATGCAGATACTCGGGCTCAAGAACATTCGTGAAGCAACGATGTTCCCACGTGATATGAACCGTATCGATATGTTACTTGCTAAAAATGAAGACGATGCAAATTAAACTCACAACACCTCAAACTGAAAAACCTAAGAATGGGATCACACAAGTACGACTCATACAGAAAGGGATTGAGCGTGTCGTGACCGAAAATGGTGTCACTTCGCTTGAAGTGGTGTCAGGAAAAATTGAGAAAATTACTCCACGAACGCTTCGCACACTCGTACGTAGCATCATCCAATCTGCAAAAAAGAATAAGTGTGGATCTATTCGTATAGAACTCGCGTACGCTGATTTTTCAAAGTGTCACGACTATAGCGAGGAGTGGTTTTGGAGTACTGTCGCCGAAAATATGTTACTTGCTGACTATACCTATACTACATATAAGAGTAGCAAAACAACTGACGCTCCGCTCTCAGTATCTATCGTATCAAGTGATATTAACGCACAGAAGGGAATCGATCGAGGAATACTCGTAGGATCATATGCAAATATGTGTCGAGACATTGCAAACACTCCAGGGAGCGATATGACTCCACGACACTTAGGCGAGCATGCTAAAAAAATTCTTAAAGGCACTAAAGCAACAGTAAATGTACTTGATGTAACTGCAATCAAGAAATTAAAGATGGGAGGACTCTTAGGAGTAGGGCAGGGGGCAACAGAAACACCACGTTTTATTGTGATTGAATACTGGGGACTTGGTAAGCCAAAAAAAGCGGGTGTTGCAACGAGCAAAGAAAACCCTATTGTGTTTGTGGGTAAGGGGGTAACCTTTGACACAGGGGGACTCCAGGTGAAGCCTGGTATGGCTATGTACGAAATGCATATGGATATGTCTGGGGGAGCATCCGTTATTGCTGCCTTGGGTGCCATAGCAAAGCTTGGTCTCAAGAAAAATGTGATTGGACTCATTCCTGCAGCTGAAAATGCAATCGGAGAAAAGGCGATGCGCCCAGGAGACGTGCTCACGATGATGTCAGGCACCACAGTGGACGTACTCCATACTGATGCTGAAGGACGACTCATTCTTGCTGACGCACTCCACTATGCGCGAAGATATAATCCAAAGCTCGTAGTAGATGTGGCTACACTCACAGGAGCTGCGCTCGTCGCAGTAGGACTCCACGCACATGTCATCATGACTCGAGACAGAAAACTTGAAGACACCTTCAGAAATCTTGGCGAAGAGAGCGGCGACTATACATTCCCACTCCCACTCTGGAATGAATATAAGCAATATATAAAGGGGGTACACGGAGATATTGCAAACATCCCTGCAGGAGACTCAAAATATGCAGGATCAATCAATGGCGGTATGTTCCTCTCCCACTTCACAAAGAAAATGAAATGGGTCCATATCGACATGGCACCACGTATGACCGCACACGGGAGCGACAAACTTGCGAAAGGTGCAACTGGGGAACCGACTCGACTCCTCGTGAAAATTGCTGAGACGATGTAATAACGTATAAAAAACAAAGGCCATCTGGATATGTATGATTCACATGCATATCCAGATGGCCTTTCGTCGTGCCGGGCGCGGTTAGTTACGCGCCCGGGTGGTTCCAATCAAAGAACACACGTCCCTCTCGTTCAGTGATATCTCCATCCAGTTTCCCGATATCTTTCCCGGGATACACTGAATAAACCACTGCCGTTGCATACGTACCCTCCTTCTTGAGTTCGTAGACAAGCGTGATCTCACGCGTACGCGGCGAGAACCGATCAACGCGAGATCGAACACGCAACACATTCGAATGGTGGTTCGGGGCGAACTCTTCGAGTTCACTCTCCAGGTACAGACCCAAGATATCTGTACTTTCCCACCCTACGAACTCAGGATGCATGAGAGTGACCGAATATGAACCGAGCCGCCCTTGTTTCCAACGGTACGTCAGCTCATTGATGAACTCAACCGAGACGAAGCTGTCGCGCAACAGACTCATCATCGTATGCCATCTGAAGAAATTGCCCGCCTTATGCACGTCCGGCCCTCGGAAACATGTTCCATTCAGACGTTCAATCGTCTTGTCACGTACCACGATGTTGAGTGGCACGCCACATCCCAGTGCTTTCAAAATATGCATCACCTAGCTCCTGCCATTAACTGGTTCAGGTCTGTGGATGGCACAGATACCACTTCACGACACACTGCCTTGAAGACACGTATTAAAGTATAAAAATATGTATTTGTCAATCACTGGAAAAATTAAGTTGCTCCTTTCATATTGTTTATTAATGATCTGTTATAGTAATAGAACCTATGAAATCACCTCTCATTCTCTACTGGGCACGGCGCGATTTTCGCATCACTGACAACCCAGCGCTCACCACAGCCTTACAGAGAAGTGCTGTGCAACAGATCCCATTTCTTCCTTTCTTCATTCTTGAAGATTACATGACACAAGGTAATCCTGAATTTCAGTTTGGTTATCCATCCCGCTTCTTCTTGGCTCACGCTTTACCTCACTTTATAAACCGATTCAAAGAATTTTTATTCGTCAAGGGAAAAGTCGTTGGGTATATTCAAAAACTTCAAGAGCAGTATGAACTAGAAATTTTCGTTAATGACGACGTGTATCCTGACTTCTATTCGCAAATTGCAAAACTCAGAAAACTGGGGATCAATGTAACCGTATGTGAAGATGCACTCTCAGTACCAAAAGAAACTCGTACACAAGAAGGAAACATATACAGTGTATTCACACCATTTAAAAAAGCTGTCTGGTCGTCATTCACAAAGCAAAAGAAGCTCACTACCTCTAACACAAGCGCTGTAACATATCTATCGCATAAAGAGGTTAGTGTGCTCCCTGATCAAATCGCACACACAAGTGAAAGTATCCTCGCGCTCATGAGTGCATCTCGACTACTCAAAGTAGGCACTCACTTCTTAAATCTCCATGAGTACATAGAAATTCCTACACTTCAGAACTGGTACACGAGCGAGTCTGAAGCACTTGAACGTTTCAAGTCATATCTGAAGCGCGGTGACCTAGACAGATATGGAGAGAGTCGCGACTCGCTCGAAGGAGATACTGCTTCCTCTATACTCCACGGAAGAAGTATTGAGGGAAAAACTTCTCGTATGAGCCTTGCACTCGCGTGGGGACTTATCTCCTCACGTACACTCCTTCATGAAATTCAAAAGCACTATGATGAAACATTTGATAACCCGTTCTCGAATAGAGTGAGTCAGGGAGCACTCATATTTATTTCTGAGCTCATTTGGAGGGAATTCTATCGTTACCAATTCTTCCACAATCCATACCTACTCGATACTGAATTCCAGACACGCTACCGAGGAACACTCTCTTGGGAAGAGGGGGATTCGGGTTTAGAACGTTTTATAGCTTGGATCAAGGGTGAGACAGGGTATCCTGTTGTTGACGCTGCTATGAAACAAATAGAGCATACTGGATGGATGCATAACCGTGCCCGAATGATCGTAGCAAGTATCCTCACAAAGAATCTTGGGATCGACTGGCGATGGGGTCAGGAGTACTTTCGTGCAACTCTTTTTGATCTCGATGACGCATCAAACAATGGAGGCTGGCAGTGGGCTGCGTCTGTAGGAACCGACCCAAAACCGATTCGAATTTTCAATCCTGAACTTCAAGCAAAGAACTATGATGCAAGTGGAGCATACCAAGCTAAGTGGCTCATGAGGGGTAACATCTTACAGTCTCCTCGGGTACCTATTATTGAACACAAAGAAGCACGTGACGCTGCTATCCTACGGTACAAACAAACAAGAACGGAGTGAGATTTGGGTATGTGTGATACATATTCTCAATATTAAAATTCATGATAGTATGGACATAGACACAGTCTCTATCTTTAGTTCATACATCGATTTTAAGCCGTATAATTAAATTATTATGATCACATACACACAATTTCAGCGAATTACAAAAGGACTTCTTACAGCACTGATTTTCTCACTAGTATTCATGTTCTTATTCGTATCTGAAACGGAGGCTGCAAGTTGTAATTTCTATCGCAATCTTGGAGTAGGGGACAGAGGCGAGGATGTACGCTGTCTTGAACAGTATCTCAACTCACAGTATTTAAATAGAATTGGATACACTCTTGGTCAAGGAACAGGTGTGTACGACGGACGAGTACAACAGGCAGTGATTTGGTGGCAGGAATCACAAGGTATCTATCCAGCAACAGGATACTTCGGCCCTGAATCACGTTCACGCATGAACGCATACACGGGATACAATACAAACCTTACTCCAGTCTACTCAGAGGACAACTACTACAATAGTAATTCTTCTATGAGTAACTCGAGTGCACGGAAGGCACTGAGCGCTATTGAAGATGCCTTCGAAACAATTGAAGATGCAGAAGACGAAATTGATGATAGTAACAACCGAAGCAGAATCAATAAAGCGGAGGACTATCTTGATGACGCTCGTCAAAGTCTTTTTGATGCTCTAACCTCATACCTTGATCGTGACTACCGTGATGCCCTCAGGTATGCAGATGACGCAAACGACTCTGCGGAAGATGCCATTGACGCTGTAGACGGGAATAATTCGAGCAACCGAAACAATAGAAATGACGACGTGGAGGATATGCTCGACGATGCTCGTGATGACCTAGAAGATGCACGAAACGACGTTCGAGAAGCTGACTATGACAATGATGATATAGGTGACGCCGATGAGTATCTTGATGATGCAGAAGATCTCCTCAACGACGCCGAAGATGAGCTCGACGACGGTGACGAAGATGATGCAGAAGACTTGATTGAAGACGCACTTGATCGCATTGACGATGCGCGCGACGAACTGTAATCAACAATTACTGACTACTACACTATGTATCTCGAAAATTTACTTGATTTTAGAGACCCACTCGTCGTCATGTTTACGGTTGATTTACTCATGGCCCTCGTTATTGGATTTTTGATTGGTGCAGAACGAGAGTCACGAGGAAAAGATGCGGGTATCAGTACACACACCTTTGTGATCGTGGGCGCAATGCTCTTTACATTCCTCTCTGCAGTCGTTGACCCTGCGTCAAAGTCACGTATCGCGGCACAGATAGTAACCGGTATTGGTTTTCTTGGTGCTGGTATCATTTTGAAAGATGGAGCAAAGGTTAAAAATCTCACCACGGCCGCAAGTATCTGGTTTGCTGGGGCAATTGGTATGGCTATCGGATTTGATTATCATGAAATAGCAATTATTGCAGCGCTCGCTTCTATTCTCATTCCACGAATACCTCATATTAATACCATGAAGATTAAAAAAGAAGATAAGAAAGAGACAGAGAACGTTGAAGTGAACAATCAGATGCAATTTAACGACGACTAGCTACTTTCGATTAGTATTAGTTCTGATACGAATTTTGATTAGGTTGTTTTATTTTTTCTCTCTCCGACACTTTTGCTATACTTGAAGGATGGATTCTGAATCACTAACACTCGCGAAGACTTTCCTACACAAAGAGGTAGAGGTCATTATGGATCGTCCGATGGGATCAAAGCATCCTACATATGGGTTTGTGTACAAAGTAAATTATGGGTACATCAAGAACGTAATAGCACCCGACGAAGAAGAGCTTGATGCGTACTATTTAGGGGTTGATGCTTCGCTTGAACAGGCTACTGGTACAGTCATTGCCATTATTCATCGGAGTAATGACGACGACGATAAACTTGTGGTTGTTCCCAAAGGAGCCACATTAACTGATGAAGAAATACTGCATAAAGTGCATTTCCAAGAACAATGGTTTGCATCTGTAATTGTAAGGGACTAAACATATTAGACTTTTAATATGAAATCATCTGCTTTGATTATTGTAGATATGCAAATGTTTTTTCTTAAAAACTTTAAATCAGCTTCTCTGCAGGCGCTCATAGATAATCAGACTATAATTTTAAACTACTTCGTTAAAAACAAGCTCCCTATATGTTTTTTAGAATATAAAGCCGGAGGGATTCTTCGAGGTACTACAATTCCTGCTTTACGCAAGCTAGCAAATGGTGCTTCGAGCCACGTCATAATAAAAGAGAATAACAGTGGATTCATTGGGACAAACCTGGATACACATTTAAAAGCATTAGGGGTAAAAAACCTCATTCTTATGGGAGTTAACGCAAATGGTTGTGTGCAAGATACGGCAATGAGCGCACTTCGTAGAGGGTATAAAGTAATAACAGCAGAAGGCGTAACTGCAAGCTCTTCACGACGAGATCTTTCGCTTTCAACAAATAATAAGACATGGTACTTAAAGAATACGTTGCTGTTAGCTAACGTAACGGCACTTTTAAAAAAGTTGGTTGATTAATCAGAAGATGCAGAAATCTCGTTTGTTATACTCAAACATATGAAAACTAAATTTATACTTTTTGACTTTGACGGTGTGATTGCTGATTCCTTTGATATAGCGTTTGAAACAGCGCAAGTTAGGTGTCCTGCAATCAGCGAAGATGCATATCGAAAACGATTCGAGGGAAACATACATGAAATCAAACATGAAGAAACATTTCATACCGATAAATGTAATCATGACCTTGAATGGTTTAGTATTTATGTCCCTAAAATGATGGAGAGCTGTACACTGTTTCCTGGAATAAAAGAGATAATTTATGAACTTGAGAATGACTACATGATGATCATAATCTCCTCGACCATTACTTCTCCTATTGAAGAATTTATTGCTCGTCATGAGTTGCAAAATCACTTCGACTGGGTGATGGGTAGCGACGTACACAAAAGTAAGGTTGAGAAAATTAAAATGGTTTTTGACAAGTACAACATAGAAGCAAAAGACTGTATTTTCATTACCGACACCTCCGGCGATATGAAAGAGGCCGCAGATATGGGAGTTCCTTCAATCGGGGTCACCTGGGGATTTTGTAAGGTGGCTACTCTTGAGAAGGGGGCTCCTCTCAAGCTTGTTCATACACCGCAGGAGCTAAAATCTGCTATTACAGAGCTTCTACCGGTATAGGCATTACTCAAGTAGGTATAACCTTTACCTATGGATATTCTTAGTCAGTCCTCACTATCTCTCTGATATACTTTTGTTAAGAATATCAATGAAGAGAAAACCTAAACCTCAGAATAAATTAAAGTATATTGAAGATGCATTAGATAATCCTAATTCATCCTTCTTCAAGCTTACAAACGATCTACTTGCATTAGTAACAGTTTTATCTGTACTTGCTATAGTTTTAGAGACTGTGAGTACGTTTCATAAGTACCACACACTCTTTAAACTCATTGAGTACGGAGCTACAGCGCTCTTTACATTTGAATACACTGCACGAATCTTTTATGCGCACAACAAGCCTAGATACATTTTTAGCTTTTTTGGTCTTGTAGACCTAGTTTCAATTCTTCCTACATATCTTGGACTAGGGAATTTTACTTTCCTGAAAACTGCACGAGTACTACGCATTATACGACTTCTTCGAATGATACGTTTGCTAAAATTGGCAAAAATTAAGAAGGCTGATAAAGACGGTTCTTCTTCACTGTATACACTTAATATTCAAATTTATTCAATTGCACTTTTATCTTCAGTGCTTATACTCGGTGGGCTATTTTATCTATTTGAAGGCGGGGAAGTATATGCCTCTGATATACCATCTGCAATGTATTGGGTCTTCAAGGCAATTATAGGTGGTATGTCATACCCTCAACCAGAAACCACTGGGGGTATCATAGTACTAATCTCTGCACGTTTTTGTAGCATGATTCTTCTCGGTCTCATGCTTAGTTTGGTAGGAACTATCTTGCGAAAGCTCCTCATAGGGTCAGAGAAGGATTCATGAGTATATAGTGACGTAACAGGACCGACCTGTTTACTAAGCGACCGAAGCGTGGATAGCAATTAGATTTATTTAAGATTTAGCGTGATACCATATGGGTATGGACGCGGAACATCCTCAAAAAATATCGACAGGTTTTAGTATCGCAACCGATGTATACTCAGGTCCTTTAGACTTACTTATCGATCTCATTGAAAAACGAAAGCTTCTCATTAATGATATTTCGCTTGCGTCTGTGACTGACGACTATATGCAGTACGTCACGACATTTGAAAAAAGTCCTCTCCGCGATATGGCTGATTTTATTGTACTTGCCTCCACACTCCTTCTTCTCAAGTCAAAATCACTGTTACCTATACTTGAACTCACTGAAGCAGAAGAAGAGACAGTGGAAAATCTAGAAAAACGACTGAAGTACTACCAAATATTCAGACAGGCAGGAAAACTTGTAGTGAATCTCTTTGGAAAACAAAGTGCGTATGAAAAAACCTTTGTTCCTGATACACAGCCACTATTTATTCCTGACACCTACACAGCAATACCCAATCTACAGGCAGCTATTTCTGATGTCATTAGAAATTTGCCACGGAAAGTCGAAAAGCCAAAAGTACAGGTTCGTACCGTAGTATCACTTGAAACAATGATTGAGCGGTTAAAATCGCGTATTGAGTCTCAATTTTCTCTCAAATTTAAAGAATTTACTGGAAATGCAAAAGAACGCTCAACAATTATTGTGGGATTTCTTGCAGTACTTGAGATGGTGAAACAGGGAAGTATCCTTGCAAAACAGGGTGGCCGTTTTCATGAGATCGAAATTGAACGTGAAGGAAGTACTACACCACGCTATCAATAATTGTGAAGAGGGATTTTCTATATTTTCGCTCATCTTAGCCACAGTCTAGGTATCAATTATCACATCATTGCTGATATACTATACGTGTATGAATCTCGAGTCACACATCGAGGCTGTATTGTTTTACAAAACTGAGCCTATGAAAAAATCTGCACTTGCTGATTTTTTTAATGTCACTGAGTCTGATATTCAATCTGCACTTACTACACTCAGTGAATCACTCCAGTCCCGAGGCGTTCGACTCACACAAACTGATACCCATGCCCAACTCGTAACTGCTCCCGAAGTAGCATCTATCATAGAAAGCATCCGTAAAGATGAATTAAAAGGTGATATCGGTAAAGCGGGCGCTGAAACACTTGCAATCATTCTCTACCGGGGACCGCTCTCTCGAATCGAGATTGATCGTATTCGAGGTGTGAATTCTACGTTTATAATCCGCAATCTCCTTATTCGCGGACTTGTAGAACGACGACAGCATCCTACTGATTCTCGTTCTTTTATCTACGCGATTACACCTACACTTTTAAATCATCTCGGTTTAGAGCGACGAGAAGATCTTCCTGAATTTGCACAGATTATGAATGCACTTGATACTTTTGAAACAGAGCAAGAAGCTATTCAGGCTAGTGATACGCCGAACCCACTCATCTCATCATAATTATAGCTATGGATACACGCGATGAAGAAGATGTAGTACTTGAGAATACTCCGACTGAGGAATCTACACCTGTACCTCCATCTTTTCCTCGTGTTTCCCCAGTTCCTGTACTCCCACAGCTGAGTGTGGCACTTGGGTTACTTGTCTTTGTATTTGGGGTGACGTACATTGGTGCTTCAAAGCAAATGACTGCAGAGCAGGTACCGGATGTGCGTGTGGAAACATTACCCACTCCAGTCTCAAAAAGTGTAGCGCATGTAGAAAGTGCGTTTGATGATATCCGTATCGGTGCGGAAGGCGCGATAGTCTGGGATATTACGACACAACGAGTTATTTTTAATAAAAATGCAGATGAACAGTTTCCGCTTGCCTCTATCACTAAACTCATGACTGCACTTGTTGCATATGAGCTACTCAATCCGGACGATTCCGTATTTATTTCACAACGTTCATTACTTGAGTCCGGTGACAGTGGTTTTATAGATGGTGAAGAGTTTACAGTACAGAACCTTATGGATCTCACGCTTATTTCATCATCCAATGATGGTGCGTTTGCACTTGGAGCACGTGCCGGCGAGGCTATCACGACGAGTGATTCTGAAAGCGCATTTGTCACTGCTATGAATCTTCGTGCGGAAGAGTTAGGGCTCGATAATACAATTTTCAAAAATACTACAGGATTGGATATTTCAGCCACTACTCCCGGTGCATACGGGAGTGCTCGTGATGTTGCGCACCTTATGGAGTATATGCTCCTCAATGCGTCCGATGTAGTAATCCAGACTTCACAAGAATCTACACAAGTTATTAACGAAGACGGCGCCGCGCATCTTGCGCATAATACGAATACCGATGTCCATGATATCCAGGGTTTAATTGCTTCAAAGACTGGTTATACGCCACTTGCAGGTGGGAACCTTGTTATCGCATTTAATGCTGGCCTCAATCGCCCGGTAGTCGTAGTCGTACTTGGATCTACTCCAAGTGGTAGATTTGAGGACGTTCGAGCACTTGTCACTGAGACACGGAAGTATATTGAAAACGAGAATAAATAAGTTAGATATGGAAATCACAATCATCAAAGTCCTCGCACCTACCGCTATAGCCTTTGTGGTGGGTATACTCATCACCCCAATTATTTCTCACTATCTCTATCACTTTGAGATGTGGAAGAAAAAAGCAGGAAAAGGTGTTGGCTATGGCGGGGGAGAGACACCACTCTTTGATGCACTCCATAAAAACAGGGATACAAACACACCACGCATGGGAGGTATTGTTATATGGCTCAGTATTCTCATTACAATCTTTTTTCTGTGGGCACTCCAATTTATTTTTGAAGACCGTATTCTTGGCTCACTCGATTTCCTCAGTCGATCACAAACTTGGCTCCCACTCTCAGCGCTTCTCATAGGAGCATTCGTTGGTTTTATTGATGACTATTTAGTCGTGCGCGGTACCGGCTCGCATTTTGCCGGAGGCTTACCACTCTCACAGCGGCTCATTGTTGTTGGTTGTACAGCTCTCTTTAGTGGGTGGTGGTTTTATGAAAAACTTGATGTGAGTACCGTATCATTCATAGGACATGCTCCTATTGAATTAGGTATATTGTTTATTCCATTTTTTGTACTCGTCGCACTTGCTGTGTACGCGAGTAGTGTGATTGATGGGATAGACGGTCTTTCAGGTGGGACACTCATGTTTATTTTTACCGCATACACCGGTATTGCGGTCTACCAAAACCAAATAGATCTTGCAGCATTCTGTGCCACCGTAGTGGGCGGGATCCTTGCATTCTTATGGTTTAATATACCTCCTGCACGCTTTTATATGACTGAGACAGGCATTATGGCACTCACGATGGCACTTACCATCGTAGCGTTTATGACCGATACACTCGGTGGTGGGGAAGGGATCTCGGTACTTCCCGTGATCGGCATACTACTTCTAGGAACCGTGCTCTCAGATATTCTGCAACTACTCTCAAAGAAAATATTAGGTAAAAAACTCTTCCGCATTGCACCTATTCATCATCACTTTGAGGCTGCTGGCTGGCCGCCAGAAAAAGTCACTATGCGCTATTGGGTACTTGGGTTTGTCTTTGCAATTATAGGTACCTTGCTTGCTATTTCGTTTTAATTTCATGCGTCATACACTCGACAGAACATTACTTTTATTTACAGTAATTTTAGTTGTCGGTGGGTTTCTTATTTTTTCCTCAGCTTCACTCGGTCTTTTAGCTCGTGATGGGGCTCGTTTTTCATCTGTCGCACTCAATCAAGTACTCCTTGGTATCATCGGTGGAAGTATCGCGCTCTTTATTACAAGCACTATACATTATCGATTTTGGCGGCAATATGCATTTTATTTTTTTATTGCATCCATTCTCATTACCCTCTGTGTTTTTATACCTGGACTTGGCTTCTCTCACGGTGGAGCGAAGCGATGGATCGTGATCGGTACATTCTCCCTACAACCTGCAGAACTCCTTAAATTTGGTTTTATTATCTATATGGCTACCTGGCTGTCCGGAATGAAGAGTCACATTAGCGATTTTTTAAAGGGAACGCTCCCATTTCTTCTTATTGTGGGTGGCGTTGGTATGGTACTACTCTTACAACCAGATACCGATACGTTCCTCATTATGGCTTCTGCTGCAGTCGCAATGTTTATTACAGCAGGTGGTAAAATCCGTGACGTCATCTTGATGGCAATTGCAGCAATTGCACTCCTTGCCATTCTCGCGTTTACACGTCCATACATCATGGACCGTATTCAAACTTTTCTTGATCCATCTCTTGATCCACAAGGGTCTGGGTACCAGATCAAGCAGTCACTGATTGCTGTTGGGTCGGGAGGATTCGTTGGTAGAGGATTTGGACAAAGCATTCAGAAATTTGAGTACCTTCCTGAACCTATTGGTGACTCAATTTTTGCCGTGTATGCAGAAGAATTTGGTTTTATTGGGAGCTGTATACTGGTACTTATCTTTTCTGGATTTGCACTTCGTGGATACAAAATAGCGACACAAGCACCTGATCTCTTTAGTATGCTGCTTATTGTCGGTATCATGACCGTCATTATCGGACAAGTATTCCTCAACATTGCTGCCATGGTTGGTATTGCGCCACTCTCTGGTTTGCCACTCCCATTTATTAGTCATGGCGGTACTGCGCTCTTCACACTCTTAGCTGCAGTCGGTATTGTCCTCAATGTTTCCAAGTATCAAAAAGTTTCTGTTGTGTAGCACATGATATACTGATACCTATTAGACTATGGAACGTAACGACTCAACAGTACGTATTATGCTTGTCGGTGGTGGCACCGGTGGGCACTTCTATCCACTTATTGCAATCGCAGAAGCACTCAATTCAACACCAGAGCGTCCTCGGCTCTACTATGCTGGCCCTGTTCCATACGACAGCGCAGCATTAGAAAAAGAGGGAATTACATATGTATCTGTACCTGCAGGAAAAAAACGTCGATACAAATCGGTATTAAATATCATAGATCTTTTTAAAACTGTAGTTGGTGTACTCATCGCAATTTTAAAACTCTACTCCATATATCCTGACGTTATTATGAGTAAAGGAGGGTATACGAGCGTGCCGGTTGTTATTGCAGGTGCATTTCTTCGTATACCAATTATTGTGCATGAGTCTGATGCAGTCATGGGTAAAGCGAATGAGATTGCTCGTTCGTTTGCTCGCGCAATCATCGTTTCCTATGCAGAGCTTGCAACTTCACTCGCTCATCCACACGTACACACCTGGGGTATTCCTATACGAAAGGTATTCATGAGTAATCCGTCACCTGAAGCAATAGCAAATCTTGGTATCGATCCTAATCGTCCTCTCATTCTCGTTCTGGGCGGTTCACAGGGTGCTGAACGCATCAATGAACTCATACTCGACTCTCTTGATGAGCTGCTGCAGGAATATTCAATTGTGCATCAAACGGGTCCGTCACAGCTTGAACTTTGCACATTGTCTGCGAACTCATTAATACCTGATACGGAACGCCGCCAACACTATCATCCACTCGCATTCCTTGAGGCTTCGTTACTCAACGATGCCTATCATATGGCACAACTCGTCATATCTCGAGGAGGAAGTAACTCAATTTATGAGATTGCACTCCATGCTAAACCAGCAATCATTATCCCCATACCAGAAACAATCAGTCATGATCAGCGCACGAATGCCTACTCCTACGCCCGCACTGGTGCAGCAATAGTACTCGAAGAAGAAAATATGTCCGACAACTTGCTTCAAGCTGAAATTGAACGTATTATGCAAAGTGATAGCGTATACCAAAATATGGTACAGAGTGCAAAAACCTTTGCACGAAACGATGCGTCAGTACAAATTTCTGCACTACTTTTAGATACAGCAAAACAACACTAAACTTAATTATGTCAAATATTTCTGGAAAAATTGTTACCCGTATGGCTCCAAGTCCTACTGGGCACCTCCATATTGGTACTGTACGTACCACACTCTATAATTATCTTTTTGCGAAGCGTCATAACGGTACGTTTATACTTCGTACAGAAGATACTGACAAAGAGCGTAGTCGACCTGAGTATGAGGAAGAAATCATTGAGGGACTTACATGGCTCGGCCTCAGCTGGGATCAGTTCTACCGACAATCTGAACGTACTGCTATTTATCGAGGATATCTTGAGAAGGCAATCGAAGCAGGGAAGGCATACCTAAGCGAAGAAGAGAGCAAGGCGCGACCAGGTGAGCGAGTGACGGTTGTGCGACTTAAAAACCCCAACACCAGTATTACTTTTTTTGATGAAGTACGTGGTGAGATTACTTTTGACACTACTGAGCTTGGTGATTTTGTTATTGCTCGTTCACTCGACGATGCGCTGTATCACTTTACAGTTGTCGTTGACGACCACGAAATGGAGGTGACTCATGTTATACGTGGTGAAGACCATATTTCAAATACACCACGACAGATTCTTATACAAGAAGCGATTGGTGCTGAGCGCCCCATCTATGCGCATTTACCGCTTATCCTAGCTCCCGATCGCTCAAAACTTTCGAAGCGACATGGTACAGTTATGCTCTCTGAGTATGAACGACAAGGATTTACAAAATCAGCGATCATCAATTACTTAGCGCTCCTTGGTTGGAATAGTGGGACTGATAGGGAACTCTACACGCTTGAAGATTTGGTATCTGTATTTGATCTCTCCGGTATTCAAAAAAGTGGCGCTATATTTGATGTTGAGAAACTCAAATGGTTCAACAAAGAGCATCTGAAAGCTCTCACTACTGAAGAATTTTACGACTATATCCTAAACAGCATTAATCCTTACGTAACAACGCTTCCGCAATACAGCGTTACTCGTCTTCAAAAACTCGTACCCACTATACAGGAACGAATTGCAACACTTACTGAAGTTGAGGATGAGGCGAAAAAAGGGGAATACGATTTTGCTTTTTCGGCTCCGCATATTGATCCTCTTATGATTAAATGGAAAAACGATGCTTCACCACGTGAAGCACTACTTCGTCTTCAAAAACTAGCAGAGATTGTCGCTACAATACCAGAAGAACCAACAATAGCTGAGGTAAAAGAAAAAATCTGGGACTATGCGGTAGAAACAGGGAAGGGTGAAGTCCTATGGCCACTTCGCGTTGCACTTTCTGGTAGGGAACGGTCCCCTGATCCCTTTACCATCATTCATATCATTGGATCTGCTGAAGCCTACAAACGAATCCAGAATGCCTGTGATACAATTTTAAGTAATTCGTAGCATCATACGCTTGAGCTGTATGTTGGGTGCGCGAATACCAACTATTCTATGCTTCTAAGAAAGCTTATATTTTCTTTTATACTAATTCTCGTGTCGTGTTCAGCGACCGTTTTTGTGGTACCTCATACTCAGGCGCAATCAACTGATCCTGAAAAAATTATTGAAACACTTAAAGAAGAGATAACAGCGCGAGGAGATAGACTCAAAGAAATTGAACGAGAAATAGAATCCTACCAAACTGAACTCAAAAAAGTAGGAAGTGAAAAGAATTCTCTACAGAAGGCTATCAATCAACTTGAACTTGAGAGGAAAAAAGTTCAAGCAGATATTTCGTATACTCAAAATAAAATAGGAGCAACTGATCTTGAAATTAATAAACTGTCACTTGAGATAGGAGCAACTGAGGAAGATATTACGCTGAACACGAGTGCAATGCGTGAAATTCTCTATTCATTTGATCAAATCGATGACAGTTCATTTATCGAAATACTCCTTGAGTATGAGACGCTCACTGACTTCTGGAGAAAGATTGATGAACTCGAACAAGTACGCAAAGTAATGCGTGAGCAGCTTGCCAGTTTAGTGACACATAAAAATACGTTGCAAAGTAAGCACGACCAAAGTACCGAAAAGAAGGCAGATTTAATTGATCTGAAGACCCAATACGCTGATCAGAATCAAATTTTGGCAGGAAACAAAACTGAGAAAGCAAAATTGCTCGCTGACACAAAAAATGAAGAAGCTGAATACCAAAAACTGCTTAAAGAAAAGGAGGAAGCACGTGACGCAATCTTGAAAGAACTTAGAGATTTTGAGTCAAAGATGCAGTTTAGTGTTGATCCTAATTCAATACCGCCACAAGGAACTCGCGTGTTCAATTGGCCAGTACAGAATGTGATCATTACACAATTATTCGGAGGGACAGAGTTTGCTAAAACAGTTGCTGCAGCCTATGGACGTCCGTATCACAACGGTATCGACCTAGGAGCACCAATTGGCACTAAGATTTATGCACCTCTTGATGGTGTAGTACGTGCGACGGGTGACACAGGCTTAGCACCAGGATGCTACTCATGGGGAAGATGGACACTCATTGATCATGCAAACGGACTCACAACACTTTATGGTCACCAGAGCCAGCTCGGGGTTGTTCCAGGGCAGACCGTGAAGACCGGTGAAGTTATTGGATACGTTGGAAGTACTGGATTCTCAACTGGGCCACATTTACACTTTACTGTATATATTAAAAACGGAGTGACGGTCAGAAAATTTAGTGAGATTAAGCCTGTGAGTAAGTGCAGTTCAACAAGTATCCCAACAGCTGCAGTCACTGCGTATCTTGATCCAATGATGTATTTACCACCAGTACCGTAAGAACAAAATGTATATAAAGGGGAATCGATTATATTGAGCAAAAATAGATATGAAACGAATCGTCATCACCGTAATACTCCTCGGAGCACTCTATGTGCTCTTTACAATGAATCACAAGGAAATCGTCCGATTTATTCAGCACGCATCACTCATACAGAGTGGCGGCAACGAGGATGCGATTAAAACGACTATAGTATCGCACTACAATGAAAATGTACTCATTGAGCAGATCGCTGATACGAGTAGTGTCACGTACACATTTGCCAATATTGATACGGATAGTCGTAAAGATATTATTGCGCATATCGATACACCAACAGCATGCGGGACAGGTGGATGCATCACTACTCTTTTTATTCAAAATGATGACAGGGGATTTACGCCAATTAACTTCGAGTTCGCACTCAAGGATATCGAGGTACTGAGTGGAGTAACCTACGGTATGCATGACCTCAAAATAAACGATACAACTGTCATGAAATGGGATGGTGAGAAGTATCAACTTGACTCATTTTAAATAAAATCAAAATTTCTTATTTTAAAGAATGAAGCGTAGAGATTAAAATCTAGTGCAAAATGAAGGGGGTAATTTTATACGCATACAAAAACTGGTGAGCATATTCTTTTTGATAAAGTAGACGTACAAATTGATCTCTACATGAAGTGGTACTCGTACACATTTATTTATTATATGTAGAGGGAAGACCGTATCCAGAGTATAGGTCGCAAAAGATATATTGTGCGACACTTAGCATATTTAAATATGTTGTATTCCCTAGCGTTTATAGATACCTCAACAATTAGGAATTAATAATCTGAGTTTCCGGTAAAGATATATTCGACTTCACCATTCTGACTTAATGAGTCTCGCATACTCGTATGCTTCTCTAGGTACGACTGTAATTTATACGGGATTATTTCGTTTTGAGTAAAAACCTCAAATTTCCAATTTTCACGAATTCTGCTCGCAAGGAGTCCGTAATGTGTACAACCAAGTATGAGCCCATCGATATCCCCTTCTCTCACCCTACGCTCTTCTAAGTGAGTATGGAGAAGATTGTATGCTTCATCATACTTACCTGACTCTATGAGCGGCACAAGTTCGGGTGTGGCACTTTGAGTCAAAATGAGATCAATTCCATGTTTCAAAAATTCTGTGTGGTATTTTCCTGATTCGATTGTTCGTGTTGTCCCAATGAGATGAATGTTGGTGCAACCTGAGTCACCTACTGCCTCAACAGTGGGTACGATCACGCCGAGGATGTTTTGTTGCGACAATCGATCTTCACCGAGAATTATTTTTTCTTGTAGTCTGCGAAGTGTATTAGTGGAAGCTGTATTACACGCAATAATAACTAACGCTACACCTTTCTCAAATAGTGTCCGTACACCCATTTCTGTGAGAGCATAGATTTCAGCTTCAGACTTATCTCCATATGGCACATGTGCGGTATCTCCGTAATAGAGGTAATCATACTCTGGCATGTGTGCCCTCACTGATTCAAGTATCGAGAGACCTCCCCTACCTGAATCAAAAAATCCAATGCGCATACCGAGGAATTTGTAGCGTTACTTTCGTAATGCAATAATACGATCAAAGTGCTTTTTAGAGACAGGCTGAACCGAAAGTCGCATCCCCTGTTTGATAACTAACATCTCAGCAAAGAATGGATCGTTTTTTAATTCCGCTAATGTGACTGGTGTAGTAAATTTCTGTACAAAAGCTACATCAACTGCGCTCCATCGAGGATTCTCCAGGGTTGCTTTTGGATCAAATTTATAGGAATTTGCTTCAAATTGCGTTGGATCTGGATATGCTTCCTTTTCTATTTTTGCGATACCGACAACACCAATCACCTCAGTGCTCGAGTGATAAAATAGCACCATATCCCCTTTCTTCATAGATCGCATAAAGTTTCGTGCCTGGTAGCTACGCACATCGTCCCACATACCGACAGTATCACGCTCCAAATCATCAATTGAATAGCAGCTCGGTTCGCTCTTCATTAACCAATAGTCCATATACATATACGCTATCGCATTTGATATACTATGTACAGGACAATTATTTAATGACGATTAGTAAAGTATATTCATTCAATATGAACAAAATTATATCGTGTGTGTGTGGAGAAAAATGGAGAGACGTTGGCCACACCATACTTCGAGTAGTAACTGGACTTGCCT
>JACCDG011100038.1_pt1 | contig 19969 bp, 18 predicted proteins | sample 7442471 | NCBI WGS metagenome assembly JACCDG01 (sample SAMN15323444, study PRJNA562643) | freshwater metagenome | isolation source: river surface water | place: USA:Blue River Watershed | collected 2017-08-17 | reverse complement strand
TTAATGCCATTGCATCACGAACATACTTTAATGGATCTGCAGAGCGAGCACCTTCACAGCGAGCTTCATGCCAACATGTTTCTGGTAACGATTCTTGCGTTTCAGGGCCGTTATCAAGGCGTGCAGGATATTCATGCACTGCCCCCTTATATCCCCATATATGAGTATTGCGGAAAATCTGTGTTCTACGATGCTTTATAGATCCATGATGAATTCTGACAAGTAGGGCTGATGTTTCTGGTTTAATAGATTGCCAAACATCTTGCTGGGGAGGGGTTCCTTCAATTGTATCATCTGCATCAAGGACCCATGACCATCCATTTGGACACAGTTTTCGCGACTCTTCAAGAGATTCAGAACGATTGTGACCAAAACCAAGCCACGGCCGATCTAGCACTTGACCAGGAATCTTTAGCTCTTCCATCGTTTTACGAATTATATCCTGTGTTCCGTCAGTTGATCCTGTGTCACAAATTGAATAACATGTAATAAAGGGGGCAGCAGAACGAAGTGCACGTTCAATAACATGTTTTTCATTCTTTACAATCATACATAGACACAATGGGACTTTGACTGTATTTGCAAGGGTATCAACCTTAATATTAGATGATTCCTGCATTCTATTTGGTTAATTTTATAAGTAAGTTTTAGGCTGTTGGAAATAAACGTGGCCAAATCTCGTCACGAATCTCATCCTCCACCTTTTTCAGATCTCCTTCCTGATCAGCAAAAGAGTCGCGAATATTAGATACAGTATTGCGCTGATAGGCTATGTGAGGATATCCGAATATACATCTGAAATTCCAGCTGAGGTAACAATCAACTGGATTACCCTCAGGCTTCGGAGCCCACTCTGCTATCTTATCAATTAAATGCCTATTATATAATACAAAGTGTGTTAGAAGTGAGGTGCCTGAAGCAAGTTTTGCCTCTTTGTCAAAGAGGTATGTTGATCTTAACCACCAAGGACCTCCATTAAAATAATCCCATTCATCGCGGCGCCTCCAAAGAGTGGGTAAATATCCCATGAATTGGTCCCATCGCTCCTTGTTAAACATTACATCATCTTCAAGTATAAGAACCCACGGGAGGTCTAGCAGCTTTGCAATCTTACATGCCTTAGCGTGTGATAAACCACAACCCTTCCACCCCGCATCAGCCCTCTCGGCAGGAAGACGAATAATCTGAATACCTACTTCCTTGCCAAGATTCTGAATAACCTCCCAACGGTCCTTCCTGTCGTCAAGATTAATACAAAATATGAGCGGCATTGGAAATTCCTCCATTCTATAATGTAGAATAATTGCCGATACTCTTTAGGTTGAAAGAAGTATAATTGAATGAATTATAGATCATTTAATTATACCCACAGTCGGGTTCGAACCGACGATCTCCCGCTTTCTTAATGAAAGAGATTGATGGGAGTTGCACTTTGTGCAACACCGATCTCCCGCTTTCTTAATGAATTAATATCTAGAAGGCGGGCGCGTTATCCACTGCGCCATGCGGGTTGAGGGCAACGCCCTTCTCAGAAATTATCTTTTCTCAGAAAGAGTTGCAGTGCCTCCTATCGGAATCGAACCGATGACCTTTTCATTACAAATGAAACGCAATAAACCACTTTGCAAAGGAGGCTTCCCAGGTGTGGGTCTCACCATCACCTACATGTTTGTTTGAATGGATTCTTTAAGCGTTGAACGCGCTTCTTTTCTGGATTTATAAAAACCACAAAAGAAATCTCAGCAGCCGGATTCGAACCAGCGACCAAAGGAGAATTACCTATTAGCTGACTTGTAGTGGCTACAATCCTCTGCGCTACCACTGCGCCATGCTGAGATCATTATAGCCGTAGGTTATTTTTGAGTTAATTTAACGCATTTGCTTTGCCTTAGCCAAAAGTAGATTCGCTTGCATATGTCATATAGAGAAATCCATCTCTATTACGATGATTATAATAGAGATCACTAATTGCCTGACTTGTAGTTGGTAGGCTGTTATCAACAAAGAGAAATAGCGCCTTCTCGGGTGGTAGAGACATCCTGCGTCGGACAACATAGATAAATTGCCCCATAGTCATTGACTTTGGACATAGAAACTTATTTTTATCTATATTTGGCACATCCGCAGCTCTAGGCGCCCTCTGAACAATTATAGGTATCCTATCTGGAAACTTAGCCATAATACGCTGGCACTCTTGTATTCTCTGCTCCATTGTATACTTGTCCATCCTCCACCCTCTTGCTATGTATGTGTATAAAACGGCCGTTCACTTTACAACGCGAACAAAATTGAAGTAATCCTGCTGACAAGTAGTATGTATCCATTCACGCCATGAAATTCCAATTTGTAAGCGACGTGCATCTGGAGGTTGATCCGGTGAGTCGCCTAACGGAGTTTATGAAGCCCTGCGCACCGTATCTAGTCCTCGCCGGCGATATCTGTGCATACTCTATGAAGGATAGGTTGCGCACATTTCTTGAATATTGCTCTGCAAATTGGAAGCGAGTCTTCTATGTAGCCGGCAACCACGAGTATTACAATAAATCAAGCCACGAGCTTCGCTTTATCGCAAGCCAAGATCCTGTCAGGGGAAAACCAAAAGATATGCTCGACATTGAGATGTGGTTGCGCGAAACTTGTGGCAACTTTGCCAATGTTACATTCTTGCAAAAAGATAAGGTATATCTCCAAGAAGAAAGCACATATATCCTCGGTTGCACACTCTGGTCCTTTATCAAGCCAGAACAATATGAACTGGCAAAGCGAGGAATGACTGATTATCGTCGTATTTGGATCTCAGAGGAAAAACTTGCTGAACCTGCAGAAATTACTAACCTCTACATTGATCATGCAAATTGGCTTCTCGGCGAGCTAAATAGCTTGGATGTGCGTGATAAAGTGCTAGTTATCACGCATCATCTTCCTACATTTCAAATGATTGCTGCTAAATATGAGGGTAATCCAATGAATGATTGCTTTGCCTCTCACACACTTGAGAATCTACCCCGTAAGCCAGCTGCATGGGTATGTGGACATTCGCATATTCGGACAAGTAGTGTTGTGGGCGGTTGTCTATGTGTGCTGAATGCACGCGGTTATCCTGGTGAGATGCCAAAGATGACCTCGGCTATAGCTATGCCTGTTGTCGAGCTCGGTTGGATGCCTGATGGAGCGCCGGCTGCACTTGGTGCATTAGTCGAGGCGCCACCGAAGCCAAAGAAAAATACTATATCTGCTTCTGCCTCAGCAGCAGCAAAAGAAGAGGATGTTGAATTTATGTAATTATTTATACATGTCCATCTCCTTTGGCCAATTAACATCCAAATGTGGTTTCAGAATTTTCTGGGAATTACGTAACACAGTAGAAGTAGCAGGATTCTCCTTAATAAGATCAGCAAGATCTTCTCCATTAGCCACTGCAAAACAGTTGTTGCCAGGCTTGAAAACAGACTTGTAGCCAGTTATCCAGGCTTTATTAATTATCAGAGCACATCCTTGATAGATGGCTTCAAGGAATGTATACTGGGTGCCACCACCGTCAAACTTAATTACAGACATGTCTGCAACAAATTTTGCATCTTTGAGAACATCGTTCAGCTCTGCAAAAGACTTTTCAAAGCCGCCTTTATAGTATTTTTTAAAATCTGTGCCCTGCAGCTTATGGAAAGCATACATCCGATTTAGAAATCCGTAAATCTCTATCTTTTTGCTGACAGGTAGATGTTTGTTAGCGTCCAAGAGAATATCTGTGTGTTTGTCATAGTCAATACGGCTTATAGATACTGTTTTTGTTGGGTTGGGTGACTTCTTGAATTCGTATTCGTGGAAAGGATGAATTATAAACTTGCTGCGGAGACCCAAAGTCTTTAGATAATCCTGAACGCTTTCGCGAATTGTCAAGATACGAAAGCGCTTAAGATGCGGCATGAGCACATCCAACTTTTGCTTTGTTACTTCTGTTGGGTCATGAATAACAATATATGTGCCATTAGGGAAGGAGGGGAGTGTATCGTAGAAATTCTTATCAATCGCGGTAATGAGAATTTTGGGACCGGTGCTTTTCACATCCTTCGCAGCAATATTCTGATACTTTGCACCATAACCATATTCGCGTAACCATGGACTACCATCCGCCTTTACCTCCGTCCGATTACCAACACGATGGAGAGGTAGATTATATTTCAAAGCAAGATGAGCCGTAAATGTAACCCAGCCTCCGTAGTTTGGCCGTGCCAAATAATATAGTGAATAAGGTTTTGCTTTTGGCGCCATTCAAACTCTTACTTGTCAGTGAGATATAATATCTAGTTCTTCTTTTTAAGAATAGCTAATGCCTCTTGTGGTAGAAGGCGCTTATAAGCGTTTAGGTTACATAAGCCTCGTATTACTTGTAGGATCTGTGTTTTATGTGAGGCGAACTCACCTTCACTAAATGCAAATACATGTAGGAAATTGCGCAGCATATAGATGAATAAGACACCGAGAGACCAAGAGTCAAACTTGGGTGCGGCGGCCTTCCAGAACATTGGTAGTTCTGCTGCATGGCCTCCAGCCGCCTTCAGATATGTGGTGGCAAAGACTCTTAGATCGGTAGCCTGCTCTTCGCGCGTGTAGTTGGCGAAATTCACAAGCTGTGAAAGAGAGTCTTTCATTGAGGGCACCTTATCCAAGAGCTGACCTGCTGTATAGTTTGTTTTCATAAGGCCAGAGAACCAGAGACACTCTGGCGGTATATGTTCATATCCCGCTTCAAACGTTAAGAAGCGCTGTCTTATCTCTTCTGTATCTGTTTCGGTCAAACGAATTAACTTACCAAAATCAATTATTCGTGGAGTTGCGGTGTTTTGACCAACTAACACATTTCCATCGTGCAAGTCAGCATGTGCCCAACCGTTCTTAGCTAAGAGTGCAGCGGCCTCTAAAAGATGCTGCATGAAGGCACGGAAAGAGAAGGTGCGCATATCAATCTCTGCAGCGCGGAGAGACTTGCCACCATAGGGTATCTGAATCATTGTAAGATCTCTGAAAGGCTCTCCCTTTGTGACATCACAGCTCTCTTTGACAAGAGGCTCTTCCCGCACATTTGGATGACATATGTCTGGCTCCGGAAGTAGAAAATAGTGTGATGCAAGAGGAAGTTTGCGAATTTCCTTTACAGAATCTAACTCCTCTTGTGTATGTTCGTGTTTCTGGAGCTTGGTTAGCATAGGCTGCGTGGCAGCCAATGTTGCCATCTTTGTGCGCGTGTTCTTCTCCTTGCACATCAGCGGTGGAATATAAATACATCCGTATGCACCCTCTGATAACAGTTTCTTATCTGCCATCTGCCTACCTCTGTTTTTGCATGAGATTCTTGCCTTGCTGCTTGGGCGCGTTGCTGGCCACAATCAAAGAACAGAGACCTAACTTAGAGGTATAGGATGCTCACGACATTATATTGGATAGCAATATCCCTTATTATACTTGTCGTAGTATGGGAGTTCATTGTGCCTAGGACTGTAAGAGAAGGCTTTGAAAGCGGACTTGTAAGCGTAGGTGAGAATCCGTTCTGGGCTAAATGGGCGCCCCGAAGAGGTGACATCGGTGTTGATCCCGAATATGAAGAGTCTGGCTATAAAAGAGACCAGCGTCAATTTGCTGGCTATGTAGATATTCAACGTATTGGGCAAAAACAGGATTTCTGTCGTGTTGTTTATCCGACAGGTAGTCCTGGTGAAAGGTTTGTAGCATGCGGTCTTGGTGGCACAGACGGCTTGTCAACAGTTGAGTATAGATCACCTTCTGAAAAAGATGGTTTCCGGTTGTCTCGTGATGACTATATGCATGATGTAAATGGCGATGGACGCGATGATTATTGTCGTATATTGAAGACTGGTGTAGGTCAATTTGAAGTGCGAGCTAATATCTGTGATGACAATGGTATTTCAGGCACCTCCACTATTGACCCCTCACCGCCAGAGGCTGTGGAGAAATTATTGCGTGCTTATTCTGGCGCCCTTTGGTGGTATCGTTTTATGGATGATATGGTTGATTACGCCGGCAACTTGGACATGCAAATCGCAGGGAAGGCTGGGGTAGAGGAGTGGCCTGCAGTGCGTGTGTTGGGAGCAGGTGGGGAAGAGGCACCGAAGCCAAGCAGACAAGTAGAGGGTTTGGAGTTAAATGGGATGGATCAGTTTGTGAAGGTGGGCGAAAGGCCAGATATGGAGTTTGGGCAGGCAGTCGCTATGCGCACTATGCGTGCCTTTTCTGTGTGGGTGCGCTTCGACGAATTCACCAATAATGCACACATCTTTGACTTTGGCAATGGGGCAGGTAAAGATAATGTATGGCTAGGCATCTTGGGTCGTGGTAATTCGGGTGCAGCAGGGGAGACACTGCGGCCGTTGTTGTGTGGTGGTGGCGAGGTTGTGCCTGAGGGTAAGTCGGGGCCACAGCCTGTTGAAGAGTGGTCACCGCGGGCGGCCATGGAGGATTCAGCAGGGAATGTTGACAAGTATGATTGTCCTGGACCTTCTTGCACAGCCAAGCCGAAGGCGAAGGCTAGGGCGGCGGTGCCGCGCGGAGGACCTGCGGAAACGGCCGATTTAGTATATGAGGTGTGGGATGCCACTCAGCGTGTCATGCGTATTAAGTTACCAAACGCTATTGTGCTTGGCAAATGGACACATATCTGCGTGACAGCTGATTCTGCAGACTCTTGGCGACCGAATATTGAGGTTTATATCAATGGTAAGCGTGTAACCACGAAAGAGTCTGGTTTCCTGCCGCAGACTGACTTCATGAAAAAGAATTATATTGGTAAGAGCAACTGGGCGGATGTTACCAGTCAATATGAGAATAAAGATGAGTTATTTAGAGGTGCTATTTTTGATTTCCGTGGTTATCAGACACCAATGTCATCAGCGAAAGTGCGCGAGACAGTGGAGTGGGGTAAGAAGTTTTTAGGGCTGAGTGCTTAGTGCCTTCAAGTGATTATAGAGCACACGACCCTCTTCCCAGCCTGGCAATCGCTTCAGGTCATTAATGATCTTGTCCGTGCCAAAGTAGTCGTGTTCAATGACAGGTCCCTTAAGACCATGTCCTAGGCCACAAACTGTATAGCCTTCTACAATACATGTATGCCCACGATCTAGAACGAAAGTATATACCTCATCTATCTGCTCGTCTGGATTACGACTGCCCTGGACAGGATCAAATGCCTCTGCTGGGAAGACCCATTGACTATCCTCATAGAACTTCATAGGGTGCCAAGGGGTAATCTTGAGATCGCCAATAGTGACAATATCCATCTTACCGCCAGGTGGTTTGCTCACAACTACACAGACAACAGTTGCAGTTTCACCATCATGTGTGGTAATAAGAGTATCTCCCTTCTTTACATCTCGCACTAGTATATTGCCAGCAGGGGTCTTGACACGGCAACTGCCAGCAAAGCAACCGCCACCAAGATTATGGTAATAGCTCATATTAATTCGCGGCTGCTGAATAGCAGAGAAGGTCGTGCTGGAGTTGTTACTAGCAGCCCTCCTTGCCATGTGGACAGGAACCACAGGAGGAGGAATCGTCAAGAATAGCTTCTCAAGGCGTGCCTGATGCTCGCGGAAGAGATCACCGCCGAACCCCTGGATGGCCTTATCCTTAAAGTTATTGCAAACATCATACTTGTGGGCACAGATCACACTAGGGAGATAGTGACGCCCCCAGCGCTGCCACCACTCGGGCTTCTCCAGCGCCTTGCCTATCTGTCCCTCATTATCATCAGCCGAGCGTATATCGCTCTTATACTCAGGCGGTGTCGAGTCATAAATTGCGTCGAGGCTGGCACGGGCGGTCTCAAAATCGCCAGCCTGTGCTGCCACATTTGCAGCCACAAGTGCTTCAATCCATGCTTTCTTGAAAGTCATTTGCTCTGGAGCTTCTTGGAGATTGATGCTAGCAGTCTTATGCGTGCTGCCTGCGCGGAGGGTATAATCCGCTGCATCACCAATATACAAGGACATGTAGCGAGGCTGGCCATACTGGATTGCGCCGAACTTATACTCTGCTTGCCCCACCTTTATAAAGGGCATGTGGCAGATGGTTGCCATAGCATTTGCGATGAAGTTGATGAAGACTGTGCCAACCATAGAGCAATCAGGGATGAACGAATATGTTGCCACTGTCGCATCCGCTACTTGTCCGATTAGCTTGGAGTTCATGTCATAACCGAAGCCGAATGTGTGAATAGGGACATGTAGGTTGTGTGTTGCCATTGTTGATATGATTGTCGGCACGAGGCCGCGTGGTGGGTCAATGTTGGGCTCACCATCTGTAAGCAGCATAATAATGGGGTTGTGACGCCTATACTGAGATGCCTGGCTGAGGGCGGCCTCAACACCGGCCCAGATATTTGTCCCGCCATATGCATTGAGTGCGGAGACAGCCGATTTCGCAGCAGCGCGGCCTTCCTCCGTCATTTTGGTTGCACGCAAGGCGATTGTTGCTGTGCTTTGAAAGGGAATGATGGCCAGATGATCTTCCTCTTCCAGACCGGCAATGAGGGTATTCATGGAATGCTTGACGAGATCAAGGCGGCTGAAATTCACATCTGGTTTTTGCTGGTCTGTTTGGTTCCCCGAGGCGAGGGACTCCATAGAACCCGAGACGTCGAGAACACAGATAAATAGAGTGGGAATGCGAGGACCAGTAGCCGGCGGAGTAATACGCATAGTGTTATTGGAGAAAGCCTCTACTGTGAAGTCCATAGAGGGCAAAGGCTTGATTGAATCATCGGTGAAATTAGTTGGGTCCATTTTGGGGCGTGAGGGGAGCTGCACTGATTGGCTACCCCTAGCCCATAAATTCAAATTTTTCCCATGCACGTATAATCGCAACCAACAAGTAGAATGTCTGGATTTATCCCTGCACAAGAGGCCGGTTGGCAAAATGTATATCCTTGCGTGCGACCTCCCTTTAAGTCCCCCGATGCCTCCCCTGAGAAGGTTGTTCAGAAGAGTGGTTCTACTGTATATAATGAGGTGCAGGCGCGGTATGTTGATGGTAACGGCACCATGCTTTACCAGTTTAAGAGTAATCAAGAGCGCATGGCATATAAGGCTGGGCTCTTGAGGCAAATCAATATTAATACTGGTCAATATACAAATTATCCTAATTATTCGTAATCTAAAAGCGGGCAATAGGGTCACCGATAAAAAGACGATCACCCTCTTTCACTAAAGGCGCCGCTGTTGATGGCAGATAAACATCAACACGTGAGCCGAGCTTGATGAGGCCAATTGGCTCTCCTGCACGCACCTGCTGATTCGGCTCCAAGAAAGAGACAATGCGGCGGGCCAGCTGACCGGCGATTTGATAGACTTTGATTGGTCCATACTCTGTCATGAAGGTAGTTTCAAGGCGCTCATTATAGTTACTTTTTTCAAAGAAGTTAGCAGCGTTGAATTCGCCTGGTTTATAAGTCTGCTCTATCATCTTTCCATCGGTTGGTGCATATTGAACATGCACGTCAAGGGGGGACAAGAAGATAGAGATCTGTTTTCCGCCAATGTTCTCTTTTACTGCAAGAACAGTGCCTTGGGCAGGGGAGACGACTGTATTGCGGGGTGCGACAAATGAAGCTGGGAGGCTAGCGGGGCGGAAGAAGAAAAGTAGGAATGCAAAGAGTGCTATGGTCAAGATGGTGAAGGCTACTGACCTGAGGCGATAGGCAAGGAAGGCGAAGGCGGCGACAATTAGGAGAAGATCGGGGGCGTAAAAAATATAGGTTGATTTGTCGCGCATTGTGCGGAGAGTTACTTATATATTGTTGTTATTTTTATGAAATAGCCGAGGGGTCATAGGGGACGGGCTCGTCCCCTAAGTGAAGTAGCGCAGCACATCTTCTCTACTTGTCAGCTTTGAGTCAGCAGCAACTAATAGGTTGCGGAACTTATATTCATCTAGCATTTCCTGAAATGCGGCGAAGTCTTCACTCTTCATCTGAATTATCCTCTGCGGCATCGCCTTCTCCAGCGCCAGCCTTTCGACCAGCTGCTTGTTTGCTGCCTGCGGTGGCGGCCTTAGACTTTCGCATGAATGCTCGGTATGCTGTGACTCGCTCTGTGCGGGTGCGGGGTGCCTGGGCTGCTCGCCAAGAGGCAACTCGGGCTGCGAGACGAGCATCGGTGTCTGTGGCCAGACGAAGGGTGTTTGAAGCCTTGTCGTAGGTGCCGATATTGATTGGCTCTGAATCGGGGTCACATGTCCAGATGGTTCCGTCGGGCCGCTGGAGACAGGGGAGACCGTGGGGATGGATGAGAGTGTAGCTAGTTGCTGGGGTTGCTGACTTGACATGCTTAGACATTTATGAGGCGTGATGGTTTAGGCTTTAGGCCGGCGGCTGGGTCAAATTTTAAAATAAGCCCATATCCTTATAATACTTAATTGTCTTTGAATTGGTATCCTTGAAGTAAAATAAACAAGAAAGGGAATCAGGTGAATGTGGAATATCATAAGAAGTCATGGCATTCTTTCCAGAAAACTCTGGCATTACAACACGAGGGACTTTGTGTTTAGACAAGTATGCACTAATAATTACATCATCAACGTAGAAACTGTCTTGCGGTATCTGTCTAAAAAACTCTTTAAAGTCATCCTTAAAGAAAGAGCGTTTGTAGAGAACACTTCTGTAACCTTCTAATACTGGCGCGGCCCGAATGTAATTAATATTCCCATGTGGATAAACTAATTCATAGTTAAATATCCCGTTATTAAAATTATATCCCCATCCACAGAATCCAAGTGCTGATGATGGTAATGACTTTGAATAACATAACATATATTCAATATTGTTAGGCATATATAACGTATCGTCATCAACTGTTATGATTATATCATTTGGATTATTTGGAAGATGATCAACAATAGGTAGTAATTTACTTATAGGACCATAATCTTCTTCAATTTCAATAGCACGAATATTAATATCTGTTTTTAGTCCAGAAATAATTGCATTTATATCTGATAATGCAGATTGAGCAATCCCAAATCTCTTATATTCTCTAGGAACGAATATACAAATTTCATCTGGCTTTACCGTTTGATTAATTAGTGATCCTAGTGTTTTGTGAAGATTTGGAATTCTAGAAGGTATCGTAGTCAATGTTACAATAATATTACCTCTAACTTCTTCTGATAGATTACTAACAAATGGTGCCATATTCAAGTTCATATCTGGAACCGCCGCATTATTAGGTTGATCAAGCTTAGGGACAGGTAGGTGTGTAGTGTTGGGCAGGGGTTGTTCGCTAAAATATTTCTTACTGATATATGTCGCTTCCATTACATCTGGGATACTATTTGTGCCTAATGAACCCCAATTATTACCATGAATATGGACAAGGTAATGTGTTTTTGATAGTTTCTTAAAGATATTTTCCTTCAATCTATGATTATAACCCCAGCTATTATCATTAATACCATGGATTTCAATTGCTAATTGTTTAATATTAGTGAGTTCCTCGTCTGAGAGGCTATTAAGCCAAGGATATTCGTGACCTTCAATATCCATTTTAAGGAAAATATTCTTATATCTATTTAGTAGGTGCTTGAGGTCTGTTACAGTGTCTGTATTTTCTGTTCCAATATTCTTATTAATAAAAGAAATGTTTCGTGTATAATTATATGGGTATGATGTAACAGTTCCATCAAATGCAAAAGAATTATACTCATTTAGTCCATATTTCTTGATAAAATCACGTGAAAAAGACTCTTCATTTGAAACTCCCGCAGAAATATAACAGTCATAACCGTCTTTCAAGTCAGCAATAACATAGCCACCGTCTGAACTTACACCTAATCTGAACTTGTCGTTATAATTAAAGACAAGTAAGGAGGACAAATAGTCTGGCAAACTCATTCTCTTTGTATTTGAGGTGTTGTAATTTAGGCCCCCTTTGCTAGTTTGTAGTTATTGATTAGAAATCCGCGTCTGTCGAGAACTTCATCTCCTGCCTGTCCCGCCCCACAGTCGCCTTTGCATATGTGCTCACACGCTTCTCAAAGAAGTTCTCCTTGGACTCAAGAGAAATACGCTCCATGAAATCAAACGGATTCTTAGAATACCAGATCTTTGGGTAACCTAGCTGGCTCACCAAGCGGTCTGCCACAAACTCAATATACTGACTCATCATCTTAGAGTTCATACCAATCATATCGCATGGCAGAGCTTTGGTGATAAACTCCTTCTCGGCCTTCACTGCCTCGCGGATAATCTTATGAACCTTCTCTTTGGGAAGGCGGTTCTTGATCTCTTTATACAGCTCGACAGCGAAATCAGTGTGCAAACCTTCATCACGTGCAATCAGCTCATTAGAGAAAGTCAAACCAGGCATAATACCCCTTTCCTTAATCCAATAGATAGCACAGAATGCACCAGAGAAGAAGATTCCCTCTACAGCGGCAAATGCAAGCAGACGAGTAGCGAAATCATCTGCGCTAGTGATCCATTGTTGCGCCCACTCTGCCTTCTTCTTCACGCACGGGATAGTATTCACTGCGCGCAAGATATCAATCTTCTCCTGCGGGTCATCAATATATGTATCAATTAAGAGGGAGTACGTTTCGGAGTGAATTGATTCTATTACATTCTGAGCAGCATAGAAGAATCGTGCCTCTGGGATTTGCACATCCTTAGAGAAACGGTCAGAGAGATTCTCCATAACAATACCATCCGAACCAGCGAAGAAACCAAGAATGTGTTTAATAAAGTGCTGTTCATCCTTATTTAATTTCGCCCAATGCTGCATGTCCTTGCTCAAGTCAATTTCCTCTGGTGTCCAGAAGACTGCCAAATGATTCTTATACTTAGCAAATAGTCTCGGATACTGAAGAGGGAAGATTGTATGGCGGTATGGGTTTTCCTGGAGAATCGGTTCTACAGCTGTAGCAGCGACTTCATCTGCTACGGTGGTCACGATAGTTTCTGTATCGGTAGATGCTTTGCAACCGACCAGATCAAGTGCGGGCGGTGCAGGGCCACGGGATTTTGACCTACTGCGATGAGCAGCCTTAGGAGACATAGTCACATTCGTGACCTCTTTTACTGGTTCTTCAATAGTAACATGATGGGTGTCCATTTGGTTACCGGAAGACATATTAACTAGGGACAATTTTTGAGGGCGTGACATAACGGGCTGACAGGTAGGGTGTTGGATATTGCTGGTCAAATTTATGATATGCGGCCAGTAAAAATGGCTTCTTTGTTTGGGGGGTCTCGGGGCTTAAATTTAGGCTTCGGGGGCGAAGCGTGCAAGGACCAGTGGATGGGCACGAACAGCCTTCGGATCAAACTCGTGAATATAGAGACTATTCATGTCGCGAACACGGCTCAGAGCCACATATGCCTGACCGTATTCAAATGTGCTGTCACCAATATCAATAAGGGCACAGTCAAGAGTAGAGCCCTGACTCTTATGAATTGTAACGGCCCAGGCGAGGCGCAGGGGCACTTGTGTGCGCTTTGCAAACTTCTCATAGCCGTCAATTGGCCAAGTAGCTTCTTCAACTGTCATTTTCTTGCCACAGAGGAATTCAACGATTGGATAGAAGGTGGGGCCAGCATCAAATCCAACCACCACACCGCGACTACCATTCACAAGGCGGCTGTCTGTATCCATGTTTTTGATGAGCATCACTTGCGCACCGACAGTTAGATTGAGATCCATATCATATGCAGCCTCCGTGTCCATCTTCTGCACGACCACTTTCAGGTCTGCATCATCTGGTGTTAAGCCTGCTGGCTTATCACCGTTAAATACAATACCAGGCTCATAGTGGTGTTTCTCGCCTTTGAGGGCCACGAGATTTGCTTGGTTAATCTTATCAACTTCGTAGCGGCGACTGAAGAGTAGAGTGGGTTTGATCTTATTGCGTTGCCAGGGGCGTCCTACACATTCGCGCAACATAGCTTGATGATTAGGCTGGAGGCGACCAAACCGCGCAGCGGTAAGTAGATCCTGAAAACCTTCGTCAGCCTGTCGCTTGATTTGACGGAGTTCAATCGTCTTATCAATGATGGTATCCCAGATAGAGCTCTGAAAGGCAAAGATCTTTTTCTCAGCACTTGCGCCCTGCTCGGCACGTGTTATAACAGGAGGGAGCTGGAAGAAATCGCCGACAAGTAGGAGTTGGATGCCGCCGAATGGCTTGTCGGCACGACGGCGTAGTTTCTTGCCAATTTCGTCGAGCTTCTCTAGAAGGTCTGGTGTCATCATGCTGATTTCGTCAATAATGAGGATATCTGTTGTCAGCCAATTCTTGGATGAGCGGCCATTACGACGGATTTTATAGACGAGGTCGGTGACGGGCTCTTTGCCGAGGCCAATGCCTGCCCACGAATGGAGAGTCTTGGCTTTGAGTTCAGGGCGTGAAAGGAGAATCGCAGCACAGCCAGTCATTGCTGTAAGTGCAACCCGCACATTGCGTGCCAGTAACTGTTCAATAAGGATGTGAATAAAGTAACTCTTACCTGTCCCTCCTGCACCAGTAAGGAATACATTCTTTCCAGAGATGATCTCTTGAAAGGCTGTATGCTGATCTTCATTGAGTGTGTCCATGGCTTGATGGGTTTTGGTTGTGGGCTGCGCGGTTATCAATTTTTATGGCCTGCTTGAAGTGTTACATACTCAAACCAACATTGATCTTGTGGCTGTTGTGTAGCTAAATAACTCTTCTCTAAAGCCTCAATCAGTCGCAGCGCAGCTTTCAAATCCTCTTCTTCAACCTCAGATCGTATCCTCTTACCAAGCAGGGAGGTCCGCTCGTGTGCCATTGACAATGACTCTGTTAGCTCTTGAAGAATTTTCTCAATATCCTCAAATTTTACCTCTTCCACAACCTCTGCCTCTGCCTCTGCCATTTATTCTGACATGTAGGTGTTAGGCTTAGGTCCGTTTATCATCTATCATTTCTACTAGTCTGCTTAATGGATGGTGGAAAGCAGTTTCAAGTATAAATGCTTGTGTAGGTTGCGCTTCTGCTTGGGTCGCTTGGGCCGCTGTTGCTGTCGCTATCCAACTCATTTTCCAGTGAGCAGGGACGAGTAGGGTTGTGCCTGGACGGAGTATAACATCTATATATCCAATCTCTCCCAGGAAAGGTGTATCTGCAGGGGAGAACTCCGTGGGGAGGCGGTTCTTCCAGCGTGACGGAAGGTAGGTATCATACTTCTTGTGTAAGAGGCTTACCTGTGCCGTTCCTTCTGAAACAGTAACTAGGGTCCATGGAGCAGTTGTGCTCTGAAGACCGCGCGAGCCAAACCAAGCACGACAAGAAGGGAGAGCTGCCCATTGAAGGGTTGATGGGACAATATGATGGAGCCACTTGTTCTGAACCCAGACAGGAGCGCCTGTTTTCTCTCCCAGAAGAGTCGCTTGACTCTTGTTATAGAGAAAATGTGGTTTTAATTCTTCTACATTAAGATGAACTGCATCACCAATTGTTATACCATTCATCAAACGGCCCGCGGCAAGGGCTGGGCGACTTTTGAGGTCAGCGCTATTCCAAAATGGAATTTGAGGTGTGTCTAAAACAACAATCGGCGATTTCTCTGCAAGTAGGGCTGGGAGAGTGCTAATTTGAGAGAATGATATCTGGTTTAGCCTATACTCTTCAACAGACTGCTTGTAGAAAAAGAGTAGAATTAAGATTGCAATAGACAAGAAGAGAATGATTTCTAACATTCCGAACCTTCTTCTACATTGGGTGGCGCCTCTGGTTGAGGTGAAGTGACCGCGGCTGGGAGAACTACCTTCGTTTCATTTGCCATGCGCCTGCGGCGCGTCTGATTCCGAATATATGTAGCCCTTGCCCCGCCACTAGCAGCACCAGCTGACGGCTTTGAATTACTTAAATTGCTACGTATGGTCTTGCGGCGAAACACCGCAAGGCGGCGCTGAATCTTCTCCAGTAGTGAAGAGCTCTCCTCTGAAAGCTCGCCCATCTCGGCCAACTCCAAATAGATATTCCAATCCGGTGCCAACTTCCCATCAATCCAATCTTCAATCGCCTCCTCTAAGATACCCAAGAGCTTCCGATCAGGCTCAGAAATCATTCGCTGCAATGCCTCCACCTGCTTCTGGGCAAATGCATTACTTACAGCCGGACAACCGAGTGCAGAACCTTCGACACCAAAGGTGGCAACCCATGTCTTCTGCCCCTCCACTGATGGATCCAAGCTCAAGGCACCCTCCTTACATGTCAGAAGATCAGGGTTCTCTTCGCTTGCAGTTAGTTCCCCCTGGCAAGCAGCCTCCAAAGAGACAAAGGACACGTAGAGAAGATGCTGCCAGTTGAGGCAAGCTAACTTATCAGCAGTCATAGTTGGATATGGCGTATATGGTTCCAGCACTTCTTTCCAAGCCTCAACATAACTCTCCCAAAAGCTGCCGGCCGAAGTCATTCCTGAGTTGAGTAGATAAGGTATAAAAACTTTTAAACCGCAGCATTAGATGTCCCGATCAGCAACTACAACCCTACTTGTCTTAGTAGGGGCAATATGCCTCGGCCTACTTTTAGTAGATGGACAGAGACCACAGATGTCTCCGTATGAAGGGTTTGCTAATGTTGATGCAAAAACACTAGAAAACATTAAACTTTATTTGAATGATATTCAGTATCTCAAAGGCAAATCGCTTGTTGCATTTTATGTTGCACTAGCAATATTTCGCACACGTAGGCTAAGGGCTAATTCAGATACACGCCTACAGAAAGATATCAATTCAGAATTGATTGCACAGATTGCAGAGCGATGCCGCTGGTCTGGGTTTGAGGGCTGGGTGAAGAGTTGCAACGAAACACAAGGCACTGGGTTTGAAAATAACTATCTAGAGCGAACATTGGCATTGCCCGATGATCCATTAACATATATTCGTATTGTGAATACCTTGACCACACTATATCGCGATGAACTTGCTCTATTAAAGGGGGAGAAGCCAACCGCATGGACAAAGAAGGAAATTGACGACGGCACCGCACGAGAAAACTATGAAGCATCACCTGCAAAACCAACAGCTATTGACGCCGCCATGGAATCCTACTTGTCAGCACATTATAAGACAATGGCAAGCTTATGGCCAGATGTGGAAAAGAAAGCCGTGGGGCTTAAAGACCAGGGTGAGAAGATCAACGAACTCCTTACAGTTCTAGAGCGCGCACCCAATGGATTTACTATACGTAGTTATGTGCTTTTTGAAGAGAAGAACTTCATGAAACCTTTGACAGATGTGCTAAAATTCATTCTAGATGCATTGGCCCTCTCGCTACAATATGACAAGGAGGGTAAGCAAGTATATAGCATTGACCAGGCAAACACGCTTGCAGGAAAGAGAATGATAAAAGAATCTGGTATAGATTTCTCCCCATGGTTTGTGCCGATGATTGGAGCAAAGAAACTCAGCTATAAGGATCGTTTTGCACTTATGACATTTGATCCAGCTAACTACAATAAGCTGATTGTTTGGGCACATAATTTCCTAAAAACAACACTTAATCAGTTGAAAGACTCAATACAACCTGTTGCTGGAACAGCAATGGATAAATTCATGGATTTCGACGGACATGTAGAAGGAAACTATGCAAACTATCACGAAGGGTTTGCAGATGGTGCTGGTGATGAAAAAGGCACGGCCGAGGAAAATAAACCAATGGATGGTGCAATAAAAAACACAGTGTATAAGCGTTTTGCCCTCTTAAATGAGGCAGAGCCTGCTTTTTCTGGTGCGCTGAAGGCCACAAATGTTATCATTGCTGAATATAAGACTTACAAGAAAGATATTCAGGATGGAAAATATACACTCAAGGCACCAGCTGCTGAGGCCGCTAAGTTAGACAAGGCATAAGTATGCGGAGCAGATCTAAGCAAGGGGCTTTGCACGAGGATCGCTGCGAGGGGCATCATAACGCTGTTGCTTAGTTGCATTGTTGAACATTAGGCGAGAACGTTCAACATTCTGCGTGTCAGCTTCAGCGCGGCAATGATAGGGACCGACATGTAGAAGCACGCGCGGCATTGCAAGTTCATTAATAAAATTAGTATCAAAAGCCTTATTGCGTGGTGGTATGAAATTGCGGTAAGAGTATAAGTCACTGCCAGTGGAGGGCACATATTGATCGGCCTCACATGTGCCGAGAGGGCGATCCTGACGACGAAGTAGAGACTCTTGATCTATAGCCTGGGTGTATCGTGTAGGAGGATAGAACTCACCGCCGGGTGGGAAAACTAGATTGGCAGGTGGTGCGGGAGCTGCTTCGGGTGGAGCACTTGTCACATAGTCGAGGCAGACTTTGGTGTAGGGGCGGAAGTCGAGGGGGAGGGGAACTTGCTCTGCTGGCAGGGTGCGACGGAGAATCATGGTTGGATCCCAGTGGCTGCGAAGGCAGAGGGGTGGTGCAAATGGATTAGGGCCCTCATTTTGCAGTGGAAACTTTGAAGGTTGTTCAAGATAATCACTATTGGGATTTGATGGATTTGTGACTGCGCGCGCCTTCATTTACCTCTAATACTGTAAAAAAATGAATTTCAAGGACGCGCCTTCTTGAAATTTATTTTTATTTAATCATTAGTTTCCGCTCGCACTCACAAATATAATATTATGCGCTCGGAGCACAATTACTGGCTACCTGTCTTAAGTGATGGAAGTGTTGAGCCAACAGATGCTGTAGGAATATTTTCAGTTATACGAATTGCGGCGTTCCATTCGCAATCAGAATTAACAAGTGCAACACCTGCAGAGTCTAGCCATTGAATCTGAAGCTTATCAAGGCGGCCGATTGTAGGGTTAAACTCTACAGGATTACCAACAAACGTAGTGCAATAATTACCGAAAGAGTTCAAGATTAACTTACCATAATATGTCTGAATCGTGCCCTGTGGATCAAGTGTCTTGTCTAAGTGCTCGCGTGCAGTGTAATCTACTCTATTCATGCCCTGTTCTTCGTTCAAACGCAGGAAGATATAATCATCAAAAATCTTATAAAACGATTGTGCATTATGAACTGTATTATATGGCGTATCTTCTTTGTCAAACCCTAAGTTCCACCCAATACCCCACTGTTCATCAAGATTTTGATAACTAGTTGGAATTGATGACTTGAAAAGTAGTGAAAATACAATTGGATCAGTAATATTTGCTCTAGTAAATGCAGTTGATGGCAAGATATCTGACCAGTATGTATTTACGTAATTACTAAAGTTGCTATCAACATTACTATTAATAGCATTTAATATAATAGCATTTGAAGTATATTGGTTATAGTATGTAACTAATTGACTCATGAAATTGGAGAAATTGGAACTATTTATTGTATAACCTGGGAAACCTGTAATTGCGCCTTGACCAAATGGTCTATTGCTTAGTATAAACTGTTGATCAAATGCACTAATCACTGATGCATAATCAGGGTTGTAGTTTGAAAGCAAATTACTGCTGCCTGCTAGTTTGTTTGTATAAGTTCCAGTAATATCATCAATTAAGTCTCTTAAACTATTAAATCCGAAATCAACACGGTTTGGTGCTGTAATACGCAGGATGGTCTCATACTGTTGAGTGGGGCGTGACCCCCGCAAAGCAATATATGAATAGTTAGAGCTGGCTGGCATGATAATGTTGTATATATAGGAGTTAAACACGTAGCCTGCGAAATTAGTGTCTGCTTTAGCATAATTGCTTGAGCTTTCAAGGCCCCATTTGTAGTTAGAAGTTGAGCTATTTGAGAAATCGGCCATCATAGATGAATAGTTTGAATAGTAGAAGGCATATGTTCTATTGAACTCTGGGGCTAGCAAATCTTCGGCCGAAGTTGCCAAACCCTCTAAGTTTGTATTATAGAGGAGCTTATTCGCATCAGTAATTGCATTATAGTAATTGGTCTTTTTCTTCAGCCCAATTTTCATTGTTGGATAGAAAATCTGATATGCCGACTGGAGACA
>JACCDG010614336.1_pt1 | contig 19974 bp, 14 predicted proteins | sample 7442471 | NCBI WGS metagenome assembly JACCDG01 (sample SAMN15323444, study PRJNA562643) | freshwater metagenome | isolation source: river surface water | place: USA:Blue River Watershed | collected 2017-08-17 | reverse complement strand
GCTTTGGCATTTATGCGAGCGAATCCTGGTAGTGTGTCAGATGTTGCAACGCTAGAAATTGAAGCATTGGCACTTGAATATGAACTTAAACTTAGAAAGCTATGAGCTATTTATCAGGCATCTCTACTATACATCAATTAGGAACATTAAATCCTTATACCTCAACTAAAGTTAGAGGTAATTCTCATGTTGTTGAACGAGTTTTAATACAGGCCTCAGAACTTAAAGGATTGGGTGATGTTGAAAGCAAGAAACTATCCTTTTCAGAAGTGGTTGCCAAATACAACAAGGGAATCACAGAATCTGAAATCAAAGCCTGGATATGGTACAAACGAAAACTTGGAGTGCCCATGTCGGGTTGGGAGAAGTACTATCTGAAAGGAACCGGTAAGGTACTTGAAGAACAACTTTTTGACCTGGTTAAACAAGGAGCAATGTTTTACCATGCAGGTGAATTGATGCCATTTCCAATCTATACCTATGGAAATATGTATGATAGATTGGTGCAATTGGAAAATGATAAGGAAGAAATTGAAAAGCATTTCGGTAGAGAGGTGTATGAGCATCATAAGTCTGTAATTGAAAAAGCAAAGCCTGAACTATTAACGGTTGAGAATCCGGACGAGAAAGAACGACCAATCATAACAGCCATTTCTGATTTTGCCATTGATCCAAATTTGTTCTATGTAACCATGGTTCGTGAGGAGTTCATGGACTTGGAAAATGCTGAAGAACTTAAAAAGGTAAACGGAAAGGTAGAACGCAAGAAAGACCGTGAGAAAATCAATGTTCGTTTTGACGGTGAAACGAAATACACTTTGCAGCATTTGTTTGTAAAGTGGCTTTTTACGCTCAACAACGATACGGACTTTGAAAAAAGCTCTGCCATTGACATCGCCGATTATTACATCGCTAATCGTGCCCTTCGTGATGACAAACTCACTAAAGAAGAAAAAGCTGAATTAAAAGCCAATGCACGAATTGAAGGAGAAAAGCTCTTTTCAAAGTTCTTACATGAAGTCCTAGCTTTTGAAGACCAACAGCGTTTAAACTATGCTTGGAACCGAGTATATAACGGACAGTCTGATATTAACTATTCGAAAGTGCCTATTGGCTTTGAGTGTTCAGCTCTTTTTAAATCTGGTATTCTTCAAATCACCGACATTCAGCGTGAAGGTGTGGCTTTCATGGAAGCCATGGGGTCGGGTATTAATGCTTTTGATGTGGGTGTAGGTAAAACCATGACCGCTATTGTCAACCTAGCGCATAATTTGTATTCAGGTAAATGTAAACGTCCATTGGTTGTTGTTCCAAAGCCTACTTACAAAAAGTGGATGAATGAAATCATTGGTTACACGGATAAGAAAACTGGTGAATTTGTTTCCGGAGTGCTTTCACATACTGGAATTACAGTGAATGATTGGTACAATCTGGGAACTGACGTGGTAGATAAAATCAATTTGAATAAAGCAGTTCCTGAGAAGTCCATTACTATGGTTACTTATGAGGGATTCAAGCGATTAGGATTCGGTGCTTCAGTTTCTGACGAGCTATTTACTGAGCTTGTAAACATATTAGGTCAAAGTAAAGAGAAATCAAGCAGAGACAAGGAAATTGAATATCAAAAGTTCCGTGAAATGATTGGTGTTGGATTAAAGAATTCCATTGCTGACATTGATGTTTTGGGCTTTGATTATGCAGTTGTCGATGAAGCTCACCGATGCAAGAATGTATTCAGCCAAGTGAAAAGTGATGATGAAGGGAACAAGCGATACAACATTCAATCTGCTACTTCTGAAACAGGACAAAAGGCATTTTTGATTTTGAGTTTTATTCAACGCAAGTTTGGACGAAACACCATGCTACTTACCGCAACGCCATTTAGTAATTCTCCATTGGAGATTTATTCCATGCTTTCGCTCGTTGCTTATGATTCTTTGCGAGACAATGGAATTGTAAACCTAGATACTTTCTTTGATTTGTTCGTGCTACCAACGGTTGAATGGACAGCCAACTACAAAGAAGAAATTGTAGAAAAGGAAGTAATTAAAAGCTTTACCAATCGTAGGATTCTACAAAAGCTTATTTACAATCATATCCTTTACAAGACAGGTGAAGAAGCTGGAGTACAGCGTCCAAAGAAAATCAATTTGCCATTGCTATACAGCTTTGAAAATAGCAAGGAACGCTTACCGCAAAGCAAACAGGTGCTCACCTACATAAACATGACACCGAAGCAGCGTGAGAATCAGAATGGTATTGTGGCTATGGCTAAGAAATCAACCCAGGGCAAATTGGATATGGGTAATCTATTCAGAGCTCTAGCATACAGCTTGGATAACGCATTGTCGCCATACTTACTCAATGGCACACCGGAAGACTACAAAGAGTTTGTTCAAGAAAGTCCAAAGATTGCCTATGTCATGGATTGCATTAAATCCGTAAAGGACTGGCATGAAACACATGGAGAAACACCAAGTGGTCAGGTGATTTACATGAACCGTGGTAAACAGTTCTTTCCATTAATAAAGGAATACCTAGAAAATGAGATTGGCTACAAACGTGGTGTCCTATATGACAAAACCAAAGTTGATGAAGTTGAAATCATATCCTCTGAAATTAACGACACCCGAAAAGAAACCATAAAAGAAGCTTTCCTTGATGGGGTGGTGAAAATCATCATAGGTACAGCAACCATTCGAGAAGGGATTGATTTACAAAAACGTGGTACGGTTATTTACAACTGTTACCCGGAATGGAATCCAACCGATATCCGTCAGCTCGAAGGTCGTATTTGGAGACAAGGTAATCAGTTCCAATATGTGCGCATTGTGATGCCTTTGGTGCAGGATTCAATGGACGTGTTTGTATTCCAAAAGCTTGAAGAAAAGACCTCTCGTATCAATGATATTTGGTTCAGAGGAGATCGGGGTAACGTGCTTGACCTGGAGAGCATGGATCCTGAAGAAATAAAACTTGCGCTTATTACCGATGTAGATCGATTGGTTCAAATGTTTTTTGACCAAGCCAAAGAGCAACTTAATCGAGAGTTTAAAAAAGTAAACCTAGCTATTCAAACGCTCAAAGAGGTACAAAGCGACATTAAGGATTACAATACCTATCGTGAAAAATCCATTGAAGCCATTAAGAGCTTTCATACTTCTTTACTTGCATCAAAATACTTTGAAAAAACACCAAAAGTGAATGAAGAAGGTGAATTTGAAAGCAAGCAAATTAAAAAGGCTAAGGAACTCAAAGAGGAAATCGAAGCTGTTCTAAATGCTACAGACCGCCAAGATAAAGACATCATTGCCCTAGGTCGTAAAATTGATAGCTCCTATGCTGTTCTTGGGGTTTATTTTCCAAATCGATACTTTCTGAGCTACTTTAAGGAATATGTATCTAAAGTGCGAAAAACTGAGCGCACATTGCTAAAACCAAGGGGTTGTTCCTTAACTAGCGATTTAAGCCCTGTAATGGCGCAATACGAAGCCGAAAAACAATCAATCCAGGCACAAGCGGAAACCTTCAAGGGAGAGCAGGATTCGCCTAAATGGGCTGAATTAAGGCTAGAAATACAAGCCAAGAAATCTGCCCTTCAGGTGGAAGGTAGAAGTGCGGAAAGCAGAGCCAAGGATTTTGAAACCTTGAATTACCTTTTAGAATATAGAACCAACCTGGTTCCGGCAACAGCTAAAGAAATCATTAATACCAGTGAGCTAGAATTAGAAGCTCTTGCCCTGGAAATAGAATTAGAACTCATAAACTTTTAAGCCATGTTAAATACAAACAATTACTTTCAAAAAGCACAAGACATTGATTGGGATAGCCTTCCTGAAGCATTAGCCAAAGGCCATAAATTAGTACAAGGTGCTAGTCAAAACAATTGGGCAGCCTATAACTCCAATGAGAATATCAAACGAGTAGTAGATGCTTTCTTCATAAAGCTTGATGAGTACCTAGATAAAACTCCCAAGGTTACCAAAGCAGCAAGTCTGCCAAGTACAACCAAGACTGAAACCGCAGTAAAGAAGAAATCTCCTGAGCCTAAGAACTACAAAGGGCTCAGAGTAGAAATACGACCTGCATCAAGTGGATCGAGCAAGTTTATTGTTTGGGACTTGAAAACAGACCAAAAGTTTGCCAACGAGAGATTTGATTCTATTGATGAAGCGAAGGATTTTATTTCAGACAATGAAATGACCTTGGTGAGAGTAGTAGAGCCTGAGCAAAAGGTAGAATACAAAACCGAAGATGTTGAACATATTGATACCGATGTTCAATTCATCAAACGCTATGCGGCCATGCACGGTAAAGTAAAAAGCCAAGCACAGGTCTTGAATTTGATTCACTCACTTCAAAAAGCAATCATTGAAAAGAAGATTGGCAAGGATTCTCAGTATTCCAAGGAAATCGAGTTGATGCAAAAGCAACTTATTACTTGTTATGAGAAAATGGGTGAAATGGCAGAAATCAAAATTGATAGCAAGAACCTTAAACGTTATTTGGAGATTGCACATAGCCAAGAAGGGATGCTATCCGTTGCTTTATTGAAAGCCTATATATCATTGAATGGTAAACGTGATGTAAAGGATAAGGCAGAACGCTTGTTTAACCGTATGAAAAAGGCTGTTGAGCAAGGTAAGATTAGCCGAAATGACAAGTATGCCGAGAAACTCAATGAAGCTTACACAACGCTTAAAACTTACATTGACGGTGAAACCGCAATACTCAATATCAACAAAGCTCAATTGAATGGGTTACTTGGTGTATTGGGCGAAGATTTATTCAGTCAAAAAAAAAGCCTAAACGGGTACGATGATGACGACCAGGGAATGATTGTAAGTTCAGGAGAGCTGCTTTCCATGGATTTTCAAACAATCGGGCTTCAGGGAAAGTACAGAGATTTGATTGGTGATCCTAGTGTAGGTTTTACGGCCATGGTTTATGGACTTCCAAAATCCGGAAAATCAACCATGTGTCTTGACTTCGCTAATTATTTAGCTGCCAACCATGGTAAAGTATTGTACTGCGCAATTGAAGAAGGGTTTGGCTATACGCTTAAAGAGAAGATTCAACGCCTCGGAGCTCAACACCCAAAACTATTTATCACAGACCGAGTTCCTGAAAACCTTTCAGAATTTGACTTTGTGTTCATTGATAGTGTTTCAAAGGCAGGAATGGATGTGAATGCCATAGACCAGCTGCGCAAAATGCACCCGGATACTTCATTTATTTTCATTTACCACACAACCAAAGAAGGCAACTTCAAAGGGGTAAATGAGCATGCTCACGAAGTGGATGTGATTATTCAAGTAGAGAAAGGTAAAGTAACTTCAACAGGTAGGTTCAATGCCGGTGGTAGTATAGAGCACTAAATTGGACAGGGATTTTGTTGTACGGTAAAAAATCCATACATTGGGTGTTTAAAATTGCAATTATTTAGAATAACTTTGCATAACGTTTTTTAAAAAATGAGTCAGACTGAATTAATAAAAGATATAGCCAAATTTGGTCTTGAAAATGACCAGGAAAAACTATTTTCTGTTCTAAATGAATTAATCGAGCACTCAAAAAAAACAAAAAAACTAAATTTCGCGATACAACTTCAATCAATTCTAAAGGATGCTCTGCGACATCAAAAAAGCAACGGTTTAACGAAAATTGGCTCCGACTCTTACTATCAAAGAATTGATGATAGGGAAATGTCAGAACTAATTTTAGAAAAAATAACCTCTGACTATAAGATCGATAACATAATTATTAGTGATCAAATTAGTGATGAGTTAAGATTTTTTATCGAAGAGCATCAAAAAATCTCTATTCTAAGACGATTTGACTTGCCAGTATCTAACAAGGTTTTAATGTATGGGCCATCTGGCTGTGGTAAAACACTTGCTTCTTATATAATTGCTGGCGAGTTGAAAAAAATGATGATAGTAATAAATCTTGGGGCAATAGTTTCTTCAAAACTTGGTGAGACAAGTAAGAACTTATCTAAGATTTTTCAAAAAGCAGCAATAGAAGATTGTATTATCTTCCTTGATGAATTCGATAGCATTGGCAAAGTAAGAGATTATAACCAAGACCATGGGGAAATGAAACGAGTGGTCAATACAATTCTTCAACTTTTTGATTATCTACCTCAAAGCAGTATAGTCATTGCAGCTACAAATCAGAAAGAAATGATTGACGATGCACTTCTTAGGAGGTTTGACAATATCATTGAATTTAATTTGCCAAACGAAAAGGAAATCAAAGATTTAATTGCGCTTACCTTAAAAAGTGGTCAGTTCAAGTTTGATAATCAAGCTGTTGCAAATAAAATCATCCGACATAGTATAGGTTTATCTTTTTATAGTGTTCAGAAAACTTTGATTAATGCAATTAAAAGAAGTTTGTTTGCAAGTGATGATCCTGAGAAAAAAATAAGTGGTAGAATTAGTACTGAAATTTGGAGTAAACTTGTTGAATCAGAAATTAAATCTTTGAATAAAAAGTAATTTTAAAGATTGATTTCAGAATTTAATTCAGCATCGTCAATCAGTTCTAAATTGTTTACACCAATTAGCTCATCATACAGTTTTCCTGTATTCTGTTTTATATTTTCTTCAATCGTGATTACAAGTGAAAATGGGAATTCTTTTGGATAATCAGAAGAAATCTCACCCACAACTTGCGTTGAAATCCTGGATTGTACTGCCAATTTTAATGTTTGAGATTCACTATGTAAATGATTTAAATCGATTGTAAAATGAACCTTTTGAGAATTTGAATAAGGTATTGGCTTAGAAACATGACGTCCGTTTTGCGACCAACTCAAATTATTTCTCAATTTTGAATTATTTATGTCATTCTTTGAATTTATTTCATCCGCATTATGATTCTTGAAAAAACCAAATGCAATATGAATCGGATTATAGGAAAGTTGATTGTTTTCAATTGGTTCAAAACTGAAACACAAAGTTGCTGTAATTTTTAATAATCCTTTTTTACGACCTAAATCTTCATTTATTAAATAGTCAGGAAAATTTATTGGGTAAATTTTAAATTCATCGTTTGATATTGAATCTTCTAAAATTATAGTAGCGCTGTTTTCAGAAGAAAATAGGCTCCTTTCAATATTTATAATTCCATTCCCGGCAACCAAATTTTGTAAATGATTTACATTTTTTGAAAATGGGATATTGCTTAATGAAGCTCCATTTATTATTAAAGCTTTTACTGTCTGAATTTGAAGGTTGGGGTAATTTTTCATGATTTTAGCAGCTAAATTAGCCGCTAAAGGAGCCGAATAACTAGTGCCTGTTTCTCTTATAAAACCAATTTCTGGACGAGCTGAAATAATAGTTAATGCAGGCGGATCTGTATAATCAATTGAAGTAGCGCTATAATATCCAATATCGCCTCCACATTCAATAATATCAGGCTTAAAATAGTGTTTATTACTCTTGTTTTTTGGGTAAATAGCTTTTAAATCAATATGCCCTTTTCTTGAAAATAGTGTTGGATATTCTCGGCCAATAGAAATGCCATGAAAAATATCATTATTTAAATTTTCAGCTGCGGCACCAATGGTTATATTATTTAAACTATCGGCTGGTGTACACAAATTTGTATGTGGTGAATTAAAATATTCTAAGTTGTAATCTGTATTTTCATTTATACAATTATCATTATTACCTGTGCAAATAAATATTAAGCTGTCTGTGCGATGAGAAAATTTGTCTAATTCATAGGTGTAATTTGAAAAGCTTTCATTTTTTGATTTAAATTTAGAATAACACATTGTTAATACAAATATTTTCAAATCAGGATACTTCTCTTTAACCTGATAAAGCAATTTTACGAGTTGATTTTCACTAATATATCCTTCTCCTGATGATGAAATTTTAATTGATAATAATTTTGCATCAGCTTTCACATCTCCTTCAAATTGATTTAAGTGATTTTCTCTTCCTAATGCTGCTAGTCCCGCCACACCTGTTCCGTGACCATTTTTTCCTCTTCCCGCAATGTCAATTAAAGGATCTCCATCGAGAGTGAATGTTCGGTCTTGAATTGTTATATCTGAAAGGGGAGTAAGTGAACTAATTCCTGTATCTATAATTCCTATAATTGGCAAATCGTCTTTCGCATTCTGAATGGTAAATCCTTGACTACGATTAACGGTGTTTAAAGATGTTGGGGCAACAACAGATGAAATTGAACAAGTAATGCTTTGAATTATATCAAAATTTTCCGATATCGTTTTTATGGTATTTTGATCAACATGGTGTATTTCAATTCTATTTGCATTATCTGAAAATGAAAATTCAATTTTTTGGGTTTCTAAAAATTTAATTATTTCATTAGTCAAAGCTTGTTGCACATCGAAATTTAATTTTAAATCAATTAACGACAGATATACAACCGTTCCAACTTCTTCTAATTTGAATCTTATAATATCCTTTGAAGTTAAAAGTTTATAGCTATTTATATAAGTTACATAATTGATTAATGTTAAATCCGTATCTCTGTTTATTCCTAAACCATAATCTACAAAAAGTGAAATTCCTGAGAGGAATTCCTTGAATTTATCTCTATCAATCACAGCAAATAATCCAGATTTTCCAAAATTGAAAAAAGAAGTTCCTTCAAGGCCAAATTTGTTGTAATATAATTGATAGAATTCACTAATTACAAATTGATTTACAAAATTTATTTGTATGAAATCAATGTCAATGGGAATATTTAATTCAGGGTTACGTAATTTGTATTTCAACTCATAATCAGTTGAATATTGGATTTGAGAGACGCTTAAACCTTTAGCCATATTGTAGTAATTAGGTTCTTTCTCAGAATCTTCTTCTTCTGATGGAGAAGGAAATCCATAATTGAATTTTACCGTTGAAATTTGTTCAAGCTGCCTTTGCTCCAATAATCTTAAATGCTTTTTTCGTGCCATATTATTCTAAATTTAATCTAGACGTTGATATGTATCATTATAAATATCTCGAAGTTTTCTGCCATTGAAGCTCCAATATGGCCCAGGTGCGACATTATAGGCGTAACCATCTCCTAATGCTTGACGAGTTGCATTGGTTAAGCTTGTTTCTTCATCTCTAAATTGTACAGCTCTATCAGAAATTACAATCGCAATTTCACCACTATTGTTGAACGACAATTCCGATCCAACAGGGATTCCCATTTCTTCGAAGTTCATTCTGGGTCTCTTCTGCGCATAAACTCTAGCTGCTTCAACTTCAATAGTGTCTATTACATTTGCTTCTTGTTCTACAAGAGGACTTACATTTTCTAATTCTAGAAGCTTAAGAATGGCAATAGCTTGAGTTGCCTCTATTTCAAAAAACTCTCTTTTGGGATTTACTCTATCAGGGCTAAAGGCAGTATGTAGAGCTTTTTCCACGCTATCAATATCTCTCACTTTTGCAGCATATAAACACTCAAAAGGTAAGGGTACTCCTGAAGAATAAAGCTCTTTCATTCTAAGTTTTACATCTTCTTTAGTTGTCTTTCCTATTTTTAAAATCCCAGGCATTGCCGGATTTGATAGTAAATAGATTATTCCTTCCATATTATTTATATGACGTTTTATTTTTAATGATTTCCATGAAATTCAAAACTCCAAGTGCGTATTATTTAAATATTTCCTCCTACACCTTTAAATTTTTCAATGAAGGCTGTTAGCTTTTGAAAAACGTTTTGCTTTTTTGTAAGATACTGAGGGTTTAAAGGGCTCATTTTGGGTAAAAGAGCATTTAATTCTGTACCATTTTCACTTGCATATTCGCGTTTTAAAGAAGCAGAAATGTATCTTTTTGCTTCTTCTTCATTTAAATTTTCTTCACTGATTAATTCTGATGCTTCTTCTTTCTGTTTTCTTTGAGCATACGCAAAAAAGGAATCTATTACATTTGCTTTGTCGTTTAATGTATCGAGATCGGTTTCATTAATAAAGTCAACGACCAAACTTTCTTTGGCTCTGTTGCCAACACTTGCTCGAATCACTCTACGGATTTCTGCAATTAATGTGGCTTTGTCCTTGTTCTTTTTGTTATGCTCAAATATTAATTCAAGAATGTAGTCAAGGTTTATTTCTTGCGATTTTAATAAGTCAACTTCAAAAACAATATCATCCCAGTCAATTTTAGATTCTTCCTTTTCTTTCCCACTTTTTTCTCGTCTTAACCAATCACGTATATCATTATAAGTTGAACGGTAATCTTGAATGGTTCTTTCTTTAAGCAAGTCAATATTTTGCATTGCTTCTATATCTTCGTCAGTTACAAAATGAGCTTTTTTAAATTCTTCAATAGCTTCTGAGTCATTTTTGTCTATTGCTTGAAATATTTTAAGATGGTTAAATTCATCGTAATTCTGTAGTATGTTTTCTACTCTCAAATATTCGCCGAAAAGTTTTGCAAATTCCTTTTTATCTTTCTCTTTTACAATTTCTTCAGGATTAGGGAACTTCTTATTTAATTCTTTTACTACCTCAACAAAACCTCTTCGTGCCTCACCTGTAGCAATGTCAGTAAATCCTTCTAAATATTCTTTGTAACTTTTTTCAAGGACAACATTGGCTGTATTCTTATCACCAAATAGAGTAATAGCATCTATCGTGGCTTTTTCTAAATCCCTAAATGTTACAATATTTCCAAAAGTTTTGGTTGCATCATATATGCGGTTTGTTCGTGAGAAGGCTTGTATTAATCCATGGTAACGCAAATTTTTATCAACGAAAATTGTATTGAGTGTTGGCGCATCAAAACCTGTTAAAAACATCCCGACAACAATTACTAAGTCAATCTCTTTACTTTTTACTCGTTTTGCTAGGTCACGATAGTAATTCTGGAACTCATTGCTGTCTACTCCATAACTCGTTTTGAACAGCACATTGTAATCATTGATAGCTTTTGTCAAAAACTCTTTGGCACTGCTATCCATTGCGGAAAGTTCAAAAGTTTCATCTACTATCTCACCAATTGCACTTTGTTCTTCATTGGCTGCAAATGAGTATATAGTTGCAATCTTTAGAGGCTTATCACTGCCTTTTTGCAAATTGTTTAATTCCTCGTAATAGCATTTGGCTGCATCTACGCTACTTACGGCAAACATGGCATTAAAACCTTTATTACTTCCTTGGGTACGGTGAGTTTTAATTCTGAAATTCTGTATGATATATTGAGATATCTCTTTGATGCGTTCAGGATGAAGTAGAGCTGTTTTGTTTTCTGCTGCACTTAGTTTCTTCTCATCAAATTCTTTTTCTAAGCTTTTAAACTTAGGTCGCACATCATTATAATCAACTTTGAATTTCAATACCTTTTCATCTCTTATGGCATCAGTAATTACATAAGAATGTAACTCACGACCGAATACACTTGCTGTAGTTTCTGCACCTAAAGCATTTTCAGGAAATATGGGCGTTCCTGTAAAACCAAATTGATAGAACTTTTTAAATTTCTTTTTCAAATTCTTTTGAGCTTCTCCAAATTGAGATCGGTGTGCTTCATCAAATATGAAAACGACTTGTTTTTGATAAATTGCTAAATCACCCTCTGTTTTTATGAGGTTGTTTAGCTTTTGAATGGTCGTTACGATAATTTTATTGTCATCTTTTTCTATGTTTCGCTTTAAACCTGCTGTGCTGTCTGAACCATTTACACTATCAGGAGAAAAACGTTGATACTCTTTCATTGTTTGAAAATCCAGGTCTTTGCGGTCAACCACGAAGAATACCTTGTCAATAAAATCCAATTGTGTAGCTAATCGAGCGGCTTTGAAACTGGTCAATGTTTTTCCTGAACCGGTAGTATGCCAAATGTATCCACCGCTTTCTGTGTCAGACCATTTCTTACCTTGAAATGAACTTGCAATTTTCCATAGCATCCGCTCAGTTGCTGCAATTTGATATGGGCGCATGATAAGCAAGGTCTCACTCGTATCAAAAACAGAATAAGTTAATAAAACATTTAGAAGCGTATGTTTTTGAAAAAATGTTGAGGTAAAGTCCTTAAGATCTTTAATTAATGTATTGTCAGCCTTTGCCCAGTTCATAGTAAAGTCGAAACTATTTTTATTTCGCTCTACGGTGTTTGCAAAATAACGGCTATCTGTACCATTAGAAATAACAAATATCTGTAGGTATTTATACAATGAATTTTGACTATTAAAGCTTTCTTTTGAATAGCGATGCACCTGATTAAATGCTTCACGGATTGCAACTCCACGCTTTTTGAGTTCAATTTGTACCAAGGGTAAACCGTTGACCAATATAGTTACATCATATCGATTGGCGTGTTTGCCACTCTGTTCAAATTGTGAAATTACTTGTACCTTATTTCGGATGATGTTCTTTTTATCGACTAAGTAAATGTTTTGAATATGTCCATCATCAAACACAAAATCGTAAATGTAATTGTCGTGTATTTTCCTTGTTTTTTCCACAAGGTTATCGCTGGGTTTATCTAAATACTCTTCTACAAAACGAATCCACTCACTGTCCAAAAATGTCATATTGTTGAGCGTTTGCAATTGTATTCTTACATTCGCTAACATTTCCTGGTAGGTTTTTAATGAAGGATTTTCGTAACCTTGATTTATTAAATCTCTGATAAGCTCCTTTTCAAGATCGGCTTCCGTTTGATAGGCGGTAGGTGCTTCATTCACTTCATAATACTTGGTGTATTTATCCAGTACTATGAAGTTATTTGATTCTGCTATGGTTTTATAGGTACTCATGCTGTTTCTTTTTTGGGAAATGTTAGCAATAAATCACGGTAATACTCATACTGTTTTTTCCTTAATTCAATCTCTTTTGGAAGACCTTCACTGATTGAAGTGGTGAGTATGTCAAATTTATCGAGAATGGAAACAATGCGAGCTTGTTCTTCAGCTGAAGGAACAGGGATTAAAGCCTTTTCTAAGCCTTTTGCATTGATGGCAGATATTTTGCCCGAAGAAATATGCTTTTTGATTTGGTCGTGGAATTGCTTAGTACGAGTAAAATATGCAACATATTTGGGGTGGAGTGGACTTCTGTATGAAAAACAAGCATCATGTATCACAACACCTTCATCACCTAACCAAGCTGTTCCCATTCCAATATCTTCAATGGTTTCTCCAGCAGCTACAATAACAACATCACCATTTTCAGCAATTCTGAGATTTTTTCTTTCTACTAATTCCTCACTTAAAAATGACTTGCTTCTGTTGGCCCAAGTGCCGTAATAAGTGTACATCTCTCCATAATGAATGCAGGGTACACCTTCTAAAACCATATCATCCTTTACAAATCGTTTCCCTCTTTTAAATTCTCCAATTATGCCTAATGGCACTCTCTCAACTTCAATTTCATTAAAGCTAAATAACTTGTCTTTATAAAAGTTATACTGGTTTTTACGAGCTGTAAGCTCGGCTGTAAGCTCGGCTGTAAGCTCGGCTGTAAGCTCCGTAAATTTATCTAGAAAACGAACAATCTCTTTTTGGATTTCAAGTGACTTTTTTGGATTGTTTGGACAGGGAATTGGAATTAATATTTCTAAAATTTCATTTGTACGTAAAGCTGGGATACCTGCACCATGTTGTTTAGTCATTAACCTTTCTTGACTTAACTTTAAGAAATGATAAATAAATCTATTTTCAACTTTTTCATCTTTTGGTAATACAACATAACAATGTGCATTCGCATAAAACTTTTTAGTAATAAAATTGACAAAACCCGCAGATGCACCGCCTTGACTTATTATTATCGTATTTTCATTATAGTTATAAACATCAGCAAAACCAGAAAAAGAAACGCCACCATTATACGCAGGATAAAGCCCACTTTTAGAAAGCAATTCTTTATTAAGCTGTTTCCCCTTTTCAAGTTTAATTACCTCGCCCAATGGCACAGATTTTACTTCAACGCTCTTTAATAAATTATCTAAATGACTCATGCCTCTATCTCGTTTAAAATTGTATCAATTTCAGAACGTAGCATTTGAATTTTCTCTACAGTTCTAGATATTTCTATATTTAACTTGGTAATATCAATTTTCTCACGATTATCTTTTGATTCAACATAGGAGCTAACAGATAAGTTATAATCATTTTCTGCAATTTTCGAATTGTCAATAGTTTTAGCCACATAATCAATATTCTCTTTGCTATCGAATATTGTCATTATCTTTTCAATGTGCTTATCCTCCAATATATTGTTATTTGTTACTTTTTTAAAGAATTCCTCACCAGTTGCATCTATAAACTGCGTTTTGTTATCAGCTTTATGTTTTGAAAGAACGAGAATTGTTACAGCTATTGGAGTACCATAGAAAAGGTTTGGTGATAATGAAATGATAGTTTCAACAAAGTTATTATCAACTAAATACTTTCTTATTTTCTGTTCCGTACCGCCACGGTAAAAAATACCAGGAAAACAAACTAAAGCTGCTCTACCTTTACTAGAAAGATAGCTTAAACAATGTAAAACAAATGCAAAATCTGCTTTTGATTTAGGAGCCAAAACACCCGCAGGTGCAAATCGGTCATCATTTATTAAGGTGGGATCTCCATCACCTATCCAATTGATAGAGTATGGAGGATTAGATACAATGGCATCAAAAGGTTTTTCATCACTATATTGTGGATTTCGAAGTGTATCACCAAGGGCAATATTAAACTTATCGTAGTTGATGTTGTGCAAAAACATATTCATACGAGCAAGGTTATAAGTTGTATGGTTCACTTCCTGTCCGTAAAAACCTTCTTCAATAATGTGATTGTCAAAATGCTTTTTAGCTTGCAACAACAATGAACCAGATCCTGCAGCAGGGTCGTAAATCTTGTTTACTTTTTCTTGCTTATGCATAGCCAATTGTGCAATCAGTTTGGAAACGTGTTGTGGGGTAAAAAACTCACCTCCCGATTTTCCTGCATTGGCTGCATAGTTAGAAATTAAAAACTCATAAGCATCACCAAAAAGGTCAATTTCATTGTCTTCAAAATTACCGAAATTCAGTTCTTCTACTCCTTTCAACACAGCAGCCAAGCGCATGTTTTTATCAGGTACTGAATTACCTAAACGGGTGCTTGTGGTATCAAAGTCTGCGAATAAACCTTTTATATCTGGTTCAGATGGATAACCATTTGCAGAGCTTTCTATCGAATCAAAAATTGCTTTTAAGTCTGTATTTAGATTCGGATTGGTATTGGCCGTCCTTGCGACATTCACAAACAGTTGACTGGGATAAATAAAGTATCCTTTTGTTTTTATCGCATCATCTTTTATTTCCGGCGTAATAACATTGTCAGTTAATTTTGTATACTCAATTCCTTGTTCTCCACCTTCAATGTAATTTGTAAAGTTCTCACTAATGAAGCGATAGAACAGAGTGCCTAAAACAAACTGTTTAAAATCCCATCCATCAACTGAACCACGTACATCGTTGGCTATTCTCCAAATTTTAGCTTGCAATTCTTGTCTTTGTGCTATGCTTGTCATATCTTATTTTAATTTGTTTTTTTTCAATTCAATCCGGTCATTGAAATTATTTGACTTTAATTTTTTTTGTCTCAGAAACGATTTCTAAAATGCGTTCAACATTATCTTTCTTCTCATCTTCGATAAGAGCTAAAATTTTATCTGCAACCCAAAATGAGGTTAATTCACTTTCAGGAACTTTAAATAATTTAGCAAGACGACCAATATGATTTTTACTAATTTGCTTTTCTTCTTTTTCGACTTTGCTAATAAAAGCAGTATCTACCTCCAAAAGAGCAGCAATTTGGCGTTGAACCATTCCATTCGTTTCTCTTAATTCTTTCAGTTTTACACCAAGCATTTTGTATAATATTTACTTGTACTAATTTGGTCAAAAATAGGGAATAAATATTGTTACTTACAAAGATGTTGTCAAATTATTCTGTCAATTAAGGTCAAAATGAGTAATACTGTGGAACCACGTAGCATAAAACAAACTCCCACAGGAAATCTGTGGGAGTTTTGCCAGAAAATGGGGGCTGAAACTGGCAATTCTATTAGAAAATCATAGGAAAAATCCCTTAAAAAGGTAGGAAAGGCAGGGAATAATCACCATTACTGTTAGTGTTTTTCTCAATGATTTCATGGTCTTTCATGAATTTGATGTAGTTCCGAGCCATTCTCTCCTTAACATCCATTTCCTCCATGACTAATTTCACGAGTTCGGCAGAAGAAACAGACTGTTTCTTGGTGAATATGGTCTTGGCTACTTCCGTTAGCTCAGATAATTTGCGTGATTCCGATTCCTCTTTGCTTTTTTCTCCCATGAAGATGTGCCTTCCTTCGGATTTACTCCATCCAAATTGAATCAATGGCACATCCAATGGAGATCCATCACGAACTTTCAGTGCTTTAACAACACTACAGTTGACATTGGTCTCTTTTTCAATCAGTAATATCCCTGCAGCTTTACGTTGTACCTCTGAACCGAGATGTCCACGAAGTTTCATGCCTGAAGGAGCCATGTGAACGACACAAATAATGCAGGTGTTGTATATGGCGGCCATACGGAAAAGTTCTTCAATCAACTTAACTGAACTTTCTTCGTCATTCACACCGTTCAATAAATCGGCAATACCATCTATAACAACCATGTGTATGCCTCCATGCTCATAATACAACCGATCCATAGATTCCAAGATAAGATTCATTCGCTCGTTTCGAGAGATTCCTACTAGTCCAAAAGTTTTGAACCAAGAGGGCGGATTGTTCAACGTAGCTCTTTTGACGATATAGGAAACATTCTTGTATAGTTGATATTCTGATTGCTCAGTATCATAAAGCAGAACAGCTTTATTATCCTCGTTCTGTTTTACATAAGTTCCAAGGGTATCTATTACCACCTCATCCGGTTTAATTGCCCCTGAAAGCAGCCCACCGAGATAGTTTGTCTTTCCGCTTCCTTCCGCTCCGGCAACACAAACGATGTTTCCAGGTGTTCCAATAGTGACATCGTTGATGGTGATAACTGGCTCAGGTGCTTTGGGAGGGTTATCAAAGTCTATTTCGCAACTTTTCATGACAGATAGTGTGTCTTCGTATAATTGGTCTAGCATTTCTAAAAAGAGCATCATTAGGTCATCGGCAGTATGGCCTAGTTTGAAAAAGTCTGAGACATCTTTGGCTTGTTTCGTGCCAGGGAGGGGAAGAAGTAGTGATTTTATTTGGAAACCCTTATAGTCTTTGGATAGCTTCTCCATGGAATTCTTTCCAGTCTCATCTGAATCATATAAGATTGTGATATGCTTAAATCGGTAGCTTAACCCTCGCAACAGGTTTTTAGGGATATGTGCAGTTTCGCTGTTCAAGCAGATTGCATGAAATCCATGTGCCACAAGGCTCAACACATCTTTTTCGCCACCTGTAATGAAAAGGATATCTCCACGGACGGGCAATTGCTCCAATCCAAAAACGTAGTTTTCAGTGATTTCTCCGGTATATAAAAAGCGAAATTGAGATTTAGGTCTATAAAGCTTTGTATATCTGCGTCCTTGATACCCGAAAATTGGTTGTTCTACAGTGCTTTTTAAGAAAAACTCTTTGTTCTCTTTACTTATACCATGGTAGGTATCGATTGAGCAAACATTGTAGCGTTTTAGAACTTCCAAAGAAATCCCGTACTGTTTCCAGAAACTCAATTCCGATTCATTGAATTCCTTGTACTGAATAGGGAGCTTATTTTTAGCCGTTTCGAAGCCATCATGAATAGAAGGCACTTTACTGGCTACTGTGACTGTTCCTTTGTTGTCTCTTACAACGCGATCAACTTTTTGTCGATGGTCTTCCAAACATAGTCCGAGCTCACCGTCAATGATTTCAAGGATTTTCACGAAATCAGTACGATCATCACAACTGTAACCGAATATCTTTCCAACGAAGAAAAAACAATCGCCACTGTATTCGGAATCACCGAAATCCTTGAACTTGTAAATATTTGATTTTTTGTCCAGGTACAAATAGCATGCAGCTTTATTGTCCTGGTAAAAAGGGCTTTTAAAAGATTTCCCAATCTTGTTAAAACGGTTACCAAGGAAGTACTTGAAAACATCAAGTCCTTTGTTGGTTTTGTGTAATATTGATTCTTTGTTGAGTGACATTAGAAATGGGTTTAGAATTAGAGAATAGATCCAAGAGGGCTTTTGCGTTTTTTATCTGAATACTTCATCAAATCAGATATAAGCACACGTCTCTGTCGGCCAATGTTTGTATAACCCATTTCGCCTCGCTGCATAATGCGATAAATAGAAGCTCTGCTAATTCCGAGAAGTGCACAAGCATTTTTCATGTCCATGTACCTGTCTTTTTCAGGCACAACCTGACTGAGTTCTATTAATTTGGTAATTTCATGCTCAAGCAGAGAAACCCTGTTGAGTAATGATTCGTAGTCGGTTTTTGGAATAAGAATATTTGTACTCATTGCATCTTGATTTTGAATTCAGGATGCAATGCTAAAATGATTCATTTAGTTCCTTGTGTAACTTACATGTAACTTACATAAGATTTTGTCAAAGGCGTTTATTATTCATCTCATTGTATATTCTGTTGAGTTCAAGTAAATACTCACTTTCACGCTTAATTTTTCTTTCCATAGCGGCATTTAAAACTCTTGGCCATTGTGCAACCCTGATATTGAAAAACCACATTAAAAGAGCCATGAAATCTTTTTTTGAGACAGGTTGATCATTGAGCCCAAGTATTGCTTTGCTCTCATGTACAGATACAAAGAGCTCTACGAAGGCAACCTTGTCTCTTTTCCATTTCAGGTAAGTAATTCCACTTTCTTTCGGGAATAGGCTCAATTGTCCCATATGGTAAGCAGATAGTTCTTTTGAAGTAGGGATTGTCAAATCTGCTAGGCTAGGAATTTGTGTGTTAGATTTAACCGTAAAATACTTTTCCAAATGCTGAATTCTGTGAAAGTAGAGCTGGTCTAGCATTTCCAGGAATTGATATTGGATAGTAAAAAAACTGAGAATTTTTTTTTCAATGTCGTTTCTTCATTGATTTTCAGTAGTTGTGTCTTTACAAATTCAATTCGATTAAATAAAACTTGTTCATTTTCTTTTGGAAAATATCTGTTTTTAAATTCTCTAATTTCAAATCGGTATAAATCTAATTTTCTTTTCAGGCCTTCAGGATCGCTGCGGCTTTCATTGAGTATTTCCTCTAGTCGAACTTTACAGTTGTAGTATAAAGAATCAAGATATAAATGATAATCAACGGTCTGTTTATAGCCATTAAAAGTTATTTCGGGTGAGATTTCGCTTTCAAATAAATTTACTTGCTTTCGTACCGAAAAAGAGTGCACTTGCACTTTCGCAACTTTAAGCTGCATTAGGGTTTCTGTTAGAAGTTTAACCATAATATTCCTTTTTAATTTGAAATTGTTTTTAATCAAAAAACGTAAAAACTTTACAAAAAAATATCTCTAATGGTTTAACGGGTCGGTAAAATCACTCATGGCAATATGGCAATGGTATATATATACCCATTGCCAATTGCCTAATTAGATATGATTTTAGAAAATGCCTTTGATTGCAGTGTTTTAGCGAAAAAACAAAGGTCAGTGTACTAACGGTTAGTAGGGAGAGGAGTAATGGTACTGCAATTCATGTTGTGGTGTCGAATATGAATTTGAACTGGTTGGGATAATTTTTCGGACGTTCGCTTTGAAAATCTCCGAGTAAAAAGTATATATTTGTACTGCTAACGGTTAACCTAGAAGGCAGAAGTTAAAGTCCCCATCTTTAGCAACTGGGTATCCAACTGGTTACCCACTTAGCAATGAAAGTTCTAAATCTGATGTTTTACAAGGAATTAGGGGCTATAGTTCACAAACCTCTCTCTCCGCTGGACGATTGTCTAAAACAGTCTAAAAGCGTGTAAAATCAAGGTTTTACACGCTTTTTTTATGTTCTTCAAATTCTATTAAAGTCTACGTTTGT
>JACCDG011894993.1_pt1 | contig 19988 bp, 29 predicted proteins | sample 7442471 | NCBI WGS metagenome assembly JACCDG01 (sample SAMN15323444, study PRJNA562643) | freshwater metagenome | isolation source: river surface water | place: USA:Blue River Watershed | collected 2017-08-17 | reverse complement strand
TGGTCGACGGTGTCAGATGCTGCCATTGAACAAGCTCTGCATATCGGGTCACGAGCCAGGACCTTCTCACGTGCGAGCTTAAAGTCTCTTGACTTATACACCCAGGCAAAGGGATTAACGGATCTATCCTCGGCGGACTCGCGCTTATGAGCTTCCATGTGGGGCTCGCAGAACCTATCCGTGGTGGTGGCACCGCATCCCGCATGACAGCAAATACGCTTAGCCCTATATGCTGCCATCTATTCAGCGCTCTCTCTATAGCAGAGGGCCCAATCGGCAAGAGAGGAGCAATCGGACTGGTAATACCCGCAGTCCTCGACCGGCTCTCTATGAATCTCTGTATATCCAGATGGTAGCTGGTATCGGTAGACAATCCATCCAGTGACAGTGCCGCAGGGATATCTATTGAGTTTAGGAACAGGTACTTCGGATAAGCCTTCTTCCAGAGAAGCGGACTTTCTTCTGGCCAGGCAGTGGGAGCAGATGTGTACATAAAGCCGCGCCTTTACTATGGTTGCGGTGATTCCGGTGGTGTCCATTGAGCTACTACCGACGATAGGTAAAACGGGAAATTATCTGTTCGGATTCGTTTTAAGTCAATAGGGTAGGGTAGGTTGCAAAGCACGGCAGATGAGAAAACAGAAGTTTTCCCGGTATGCCCGACAGGGACGGTCTCCGGCAGATAACCAGATAAATCGAGGATAACCGTTTTTCCTATAGGGGTTTATGTGGTTTCGTTTTACATTTCGACTTTTTACGTTCATTCAAAATACTTTTTTAGAGAAAAAAAGGGTTCATCTGCCGTAAAGCATACAGAGCTAAGTTCTTCGAACGGCAGATGAAAAAGGCATCCGCCGTATGGGTAGATATACGGGCATCTTTACGAAACTTCATCTGCCGTCATCTGCCGTAGATTTTTAAGCCCGAAAACGCCGAAATCGAGGTGTAGATAAAGCATATCGGGAAAATGGCGATATATACTTTTGGATTTGCGTTTTCTTTTCGAAATCATCGAAAACGTAAAAACGGACTTGTATATTTGGGGTACTTTTAGCGAGTTTCTGAATATTGTTACAAAGTGGTCAGTAATGGGCTGCAGTTTTCTTAAGCAGAGTTTATAAAAGAAAAAGAGCAGGAAGGGGCTTCGCTGCTCTTTCGCTATTTTTATTAGATATGCGCTCTATAGATTGGCTTGAACTTTATTCACCGCCTTCTTCTGCGGCTCTATTTGGATATTCATATATCGTTTCGTGGTCACAATGTTGGCGTGTCCCATTGCCTCTTGAATGACGAAGCCGTTAACGTCCTCTTCAGCCAACCAGGTTCCGAAAGTGTGCCGGAGGTCTTTCAGGCAGAGGTCGCCGGGTCCGATTTGGGTTCTGATGTCCCTCCAGAAATTATCTACATTCTCTGCGTGTCCTGATTTCGAGCGTGCGCTGGGGAAGACAAATGCTCCGGTCTTGGGCTGGCGGCTGATTATCTCTATCGCCTTCGGACTGAGCACTATATGGAGGTCTTTCTTCCCTTTTGCTTCTTCCGCCTGGACAATCCAGACCTGCCGGTTCAGATACAGGTCTCTCCACTTCATGGCCAGAACATTCGATTTGCGAGCTCCGGTGTAGAGCAAGAGTTGATAAATATCAGCCTGGACAGAAGGATTTTTCTCCATGACTTCAACGAATGAAGGGTACTCCTCATCACGCTTTAGATGGATATTGCGCGGGTTGCTTCTCTTTCTCTTTACTCCGAAGAACGGGTCTCTGGGCAGATAGTTGTCGTCGGTCTTTTGATAATTGATGCAGGCTTTAAGCAGGTTTAGCTGCTTATTCGCAGTCTCCTTGCCGAAGTTCTCGACGACATGGTCCTGCCATTTTTTGACTATGGCATTGTTCAAATCAATCAATAGAAGTCCGCAAATGGTCTTCCAGTAACGCTCGAAACCCTGTTTGATTTCGTGCGGGCGCGCAGTTTCTGTCATGCAATGGCTGGAATGATAGCGGAGAAAGGCGTCTGTGACGGTCAACTGGTGAAGGGGTACTCTCTTTTGATTAACTCCGATATTGTTCGCCCAGGCGTAGAACTCAATCCTAGCTTTGCTATACGGCATTTCTAGAGCGTCGCCGATGCGATGTCGTACCGATTTTCCTCTAAACCGGGTGTAGCCGAACCAGCTCATCCTGCCTGTTTTACGAACCTCTAAATACAAACCAGGCATTTCATTGGAGCGGATGCAAACCATCTTCTTCCCTGATGGGACTGTGATTTTAGAAGGATTCAAGAGCGAAATTTGATCGTTAATCATTGCTTTGTTCACCTATTGGTTACCGTCAAAACGTTTAGCCAGAAAGGGATACCAGTTTCTGACTTATACCCTTAGTCACCTCCCTTTCACGGAGGCGACGGGGATTCGAATTCCCCTGGGGGTAAGTCTTTCCAGCCTTTGAGGTCTCACCATTCGGTAAGAGATATATACAAACGGTTTCAACAGTATATCCACCCGCTAGCGATAGAGCCAGCGGGTTATTACGTAGAGGTAAACATTCCAGTATGAAAGGACCTTCAGACACAAATATAGTTGCGTTCCCATCCGCGCCGCAGCCGGAGAAATCAGATCTGGTCAATGTCCAGCTAGAAACAACCATTGGCGACCTTTCCAGAATCCTGAACGACAGGAAGAAACTCAAGGAGCCCGGCGGGTTGGATGCCGTGGGCTATCTCAGCGCAAATGACTACTACGAAACCGCTATACCTGCCTGCCTAAACAGCATGGAGCATATGCGTAAAGTTCTGATGTCTTTTGCTGCGAAAAACGGGGTGGATATCTAATGGCACTTCCAGGACAACCTCTATCGGCAGGCATTCCAGAAAAGCCCAGGGCGTTCGCTCTCGAAAATCAAGTCTCCTTGCGTCAGAAAAGCGTGGAGATGAAGAAGAGCCCAGGCTATTTGACTAACCAGTTCCGAGGCAAGTTCGCCAAGGCAATGCCATATATAAGACTGGCCAGATACGCAGGAATGACCCCGGAAGAGTTCGCCCAGGTCATCACAGAGCGCCGGGTCTCAAAACTCATAGAGGAGCTTAAAAAGCCTTCAGGGAGTAGACCGAAATCGGACTCAGTATCCGCGCTGGGTCGAAATGCAGGCGTCAGCGCTGATTTCATAACCAAGCTTTGTAATGACGATGGCGAATTGAGATTTCTAAAAGGTTGTTTAGAAACGGCCGTCGCTTTTGACTGCTCTGTGACCGACCTCCTAAAGCCAGACGAGAATTCCAGCAAAAGCGCTTAAGATTTAGACCGAGCGGTCTATATCGATTTCTCATACTTGCATTGATTTAAGTTATCGGAGATGATTGGTTCATCGACTCAATGAGTTCGATAGCTACCGACCGGTAGCCGAGTCCATAAGGTAATAGGAAAAGCATCCATAGGGTGCAGCTTCGGCTGCCCCCTTATGGACTCGTGTCGCCGAGAGACCCACCACTCTACCCGGCTACACGGGTCTTGCTGATGCGGAGAGATATAAGGAGGGCGCCACCAGTAATGGTGCGTCGGTTTTGTTATGGCTAATAAGTTTTTGGAAACATCGACACAAAGTCCAAGCGCAATCTCAAAAGAAGCTGTCTTCGAGTGTCTGGACGAACAAATAACAGAGATGAATGAAATCATCGAAGATGAAGAGCTGGACTCAAAAGATCTCCGACTAATAAAACGATGGAGACGAGACCTTCAAGCTTTGAAATTAGCTTTCATAGAAGCTGATGGCTTAGTGAGGTAAGCAGCAATGGAAAGAACACTTCAAATAAAGCGCCGGAACAACATCATCCGAGATATTCAAGATAGAGAGTTCAAGCTGGATATGAACACTTTCATTAGCGATGAAACCTCCCCTTTAGGACTTCCGGACAGAGAAAAATTGCCTGATTTAGAGTTCTGCAACACAGTATTTTGCATTGCTGGAGATGCGGCACGCCGACTTTATATAGAGGATAAAACAGCTAAGGAGCGATTGGCCTCGCACCACTTCGATTCAATATCCTTCTTCGAAAAAGCTGCTGGTCAATATCTTGGACTCAATTCGGAGGAGCTAGATCGCCTGCTTTATGTAACCGGATGGGATTGGGATTTGCAAGAAGAATACACCGTTGCCTGGGATTTAGATGACATGGAAGCAAAGAAAGCCGCCGCCATCGAAATGCTCAAGCGCGTGATACCAGATGAGGTGGCGCAATGAGAAGCATCAAAGTCTTTAACATCTATCAGAATATAAAAATCTGGCTTGCCGACGACGTTTCGGGCGAGGAACATTTCTTAAGCTTCAGAAAAGGTTCGAAGCAATGGTTCCAGACTAAAGGCGGTTGCTGGCCAGTCCCGATTCAGGAAATCCGTAGAATCTTCGCCGTTTTCACTTCTGAAAATCATTCTCTAATTGTCGGAGACATGCAGGCAGCGGATTTTAAACCAGTGATTTCTGAACGCCCAGGTGTTCGCAGATTCCATCTAACAGTGACAGAACAGGAGCTTAGGAACCTGCTTTCAGGACTGAATGCTGACCTTCTGGACTTTCCTCATAACATCGAGCATCTTCAGAAGTGCCTGGACCCGGACAATAAATATAGCGTCGAGGACCTCCAGTACACCAGACAGGAATACTTCGAAAAGTGCCACGTGCTGACGAAGATATGCCCTCCAGAATGGCGGGGTGACTACGAATGACACCACAGGAAAAAAGTCTGCGCGAAATAATTGGAAAAAGTCCAGTAAAAATCGGGACCACCACGTTCCTAAGCCTCCTTGAACATGCGGAGAGACTAGGGTTGAAAGAATTTGGTGTGGTCGTTTACGAATCTCCTTTGGCACCAGATAGGGTGGCTGTGTACCTCCGCGATGAGAGAGGAATGATTCTTCACTGCCCAATCGTGATAAAGAAAGTATTTCTCAAGCCAGGCGAGTCTCCTGTTCCAGACCTGGAGAATCAAATCGCTTTCGAAGAGTTCTCTCACTCCACCGAAGGCGCTATCGCGCGCCGGTTCAATGACATCGACCGAGAAATAAAAACAAATCGGCTGGACTGTGTTCTCCAGCTGGAGCTATGCCTTCGCGCTGGAGGTGACCATGATTAAGAAGGGTCAGCGCCCCTGGAACTGCGTCGAAAACATGCCACCAGGAACGGTATCTCTGAATCGAGCGTCAGAATTACTGGGAGTTAATTACATCACCGCTCAAAGATGGGCTCATGCTGGGCTTCTTGTTAGCTCCGTGGTTCTTTCCAGGTGCGGCAGTAAAAACAAGTTCTGGGGCTTCACCATGAACGACCTGGAAGGCTTCATTTATTCAGATACGTATGCCCGCTATCTGACATTGAGAAAACAGAAGATAACTCTCGGAGCGATAGCAAATCGCCTTCATAACGAGAGGCACAAACTAAAGGGAATAGCGCAAGTCGGGCAATACATCAGAACAGCGGAGGTAAATGGAATCGATGTCCAGTCGAGCACAGTTATTAGATAAATTAACGCAGATAAATTTCAATCTGCTGAAAGCTCAAGAAGAACTAGAAACTCTGACAAGAGCTAAGGTTCTTACAGGCTGCGTTCTGAAGCTTGAAATAAAATCCACAAGTGAAGAGAATCCGATTCTTTCAACGGTGACAATGAAAGATAGTCACGGTGACGCCTTCGAGTTAGACGAAGTTCTGAATATCGTCCGCCGTGTCGCAGAGAAAAACCGCGACCATTTGGAGCGAGTTTTCACGGAAACAGTTTCAATATTGCATAGTGCGACGGCTCCAGAACCCACGGAGGATGCCGCCTGATGAGATGCACCGGTCTACATCCTCACTCCGCTAGCGGTCCGTGCGGGTTTTGCAATAACGAACTTAGGAAACATATCGAGGTCCTGGACGCGAAAATCGCGGACAGAAAAGCTCGCGCTGAATTCGAGTTCGAGGAGCTTAAAGAAAAAATCAGCTCGAAGAAATCGGTTGTTTATAGCATCGCGAAATTTATCGAGCGCGTCGGATTCTTTCTGACTCGCTTGGCTGCGAGGCTTAAGTAACGGTGCCGGAGCCTGTTCTGTACGATTATCAAGCCGAGCACATGAACGCTTTGAGGGAAGCTCGCGAATTGAAAATTGCCACCGATAATGGTGGCGAGCGTTCACCGCGAGTTCTCTTTCAGGCTCCGACCGGTTACGGTAAAACCCACTGTTTCACATGGATGGCATACAGGACTAATCAGCGCGGTCTTCGTATGGGAGTAGGCGCGCACCTGGAAGAGATTCTCTTGCAGGTCTCCGAGCGCTTCACCAGATTCGGAATAGCGCACGATTTCATATCCGCAAAGGGGAGGAACGGCGACAACAAAATAAAACTGTTCATGGACAAGACTTTCGCGAAGAAGCAGGACCAGGAATATCCCTTCGACTGGGGAGTGTTCGATGAGTGCCACCGCGACCCAGGAGCGACCAGAACAAGGATTCGAGAGAAATCACCGAATACTCGCTGGATGGGATGCACGGCCACACCAGCAAGAAGCGACGGTCGGGGCATGGACTACGCCTATGACTCGATGGTCACGACGATGCAAATCAAAGAGCTTAACGCGATTAATTTGCTAGATCCGACTCGCGGTCTGGTGCCCTGTGTTCTCTATCGCCCACCGAATAAGCACCTGGACACCAGGAACTTTGACGACGGCGACGAAGAGTTCAACCTGGAGAAAGCGGCTAAGGAACTCGACCGCGCGAAAATCACCGGCGACGTCATACGCGAGTATAAGAAGAAATGTCCCGGCGCGAGTGCCATCGTATTTGATGCCACTGTAAAACGGGCAAAAGAGACAGCCGAGAGATTTACAGCCGCCGGAATTCCGGCAGCATTTATCGACGGCGCGATGGATACCCACCAGAGAGCGGCTATTTATCGGGCTTACGTGAACGGCTCTATAAAAGTGCTGGTGAACGTGAACCTCTTCCTGGAAGGGGTAGACATCCCCGGAGTTCAGGCGGTCTTCTGGCTCCGTCCGACGAAGTCCATCATTGTATGGCTGCAAGGGAACGGGCGCGGAATGCGAGCAATGCTCGGTAAAACCTGCGTCCTAATTTTCGACCATGCGGGAAACACTTTCAGACTAGGAAGACCGGACGCTTACAGGCAGTGGACTCTGGAAGGCAGACCGAAGGGCGCTCGCCGGTTCAATGAAGGCGCTCACCTTAAGCACTGCGATGAATGCGACGGAGAATTCGAACCTGGTCCCAAATTTTGCCCGCTGTGCGGTGCGGAATTCACAGCGAGGGAGCGAAAGATTATTACCGTCGGCGGTGAACTAATAATCGACCAGGACGACCCAGCGCTGACGCAATTCCTAATCCACCAGAAGGAGGAGGAGATTATCGGGAAGCGGCTCCGAGACTGCCGCACAGAAAGCGACTGTATAAAACTGGCGGATTTTTTAGGAAGGGACAGGAGCTTCGGAAAGCATTTATGGCACAGAAAGACAAAGTATCGAAAACCGCAGGCGAAGCTGGATCTGGCGGACCTGGAAGAAGAAAGGGAGAGTCAGATGAGGCTCCAGCTTTAGAGAAAGCAGTAAGACGCGCAATCCATAAGCATCTGAACGGAACTATGAACTCGCGGATTTATTCTAATCCGCGCGGTAAGCATGAAACAGAGCACGGCTGGGTCGATTACGGTGTCGGCGGAGAGGGAGCCCTTGACGATATTGGCTGGGTTTCCGTCTTGATTACGCCGGAGATGGTTGGTCAGAAGCTTCCAGTTCATGCGGAATTTGAGTCGAAAAAACCTGGAGGTATTGGACAACACGTAAAACGAGAGCGCGAGCAAGCGCACAGGATAGGCATAGTAAGGCGATTTAACGGCATTGCCGGATTTGTTGAAAGCGTCGAAGACGTTAACAGTTTGATTGAAGACTATAGGAGAAAAATCAGTGGCGAAGAAAGGAAAGAAAGAGGAGACACTGGACGACGTGTTCTCGGAGGCGACTCCAGAAGTAAATACAGATGCACCGAATGTGGTGACGCCCACGGACTCCACCGCTGGGACTGCGGAGCTGACAGACTCAGTCACGAACCAGGAAGTGGAGAGTTCAATTACCGACCCGGAGACTTCCGGGGAAGAATCGTCGACCTGCAATACGGAAGCCACGGAAGAAAGTCAGAACCGGCCCGCTGCTTCGGATGCGCCGGACCCGGCTACCACACCAGAGGATGCAGAGGTATCAGATTCTGAGTCTGACGAACAAGACGAACAAGGCGAAGACGCCGGAGCGCCGAACAATAAACCGAAGGCAGCACCGGAACGCATCAGAAGCTGGCATTTCGATTACTGCGAGGAGCAGCTGGGAACGCGCCTTCGAATCACTCGCCAATGGAAGGATAGAAAGTCTCCAGACCTGAACGACAAGGAAGCGAAATCAGAATACGACAAAGAATACAATGAAAGCTCAAAGGCTCTTCGCGAAGCCTGCATTAACCGCGATGAGCACATGATGGCTTATAGCGCCACTCTTCGAAATATTCAAATCGAATATCCTGAAATTTCAGTCGGCGAAATCTTCGACCGCTGTTATGAAGGCGTCGAGATGCTTCCGAAGCGAAACCCGCAAGACGTGAAGGGTCAGCTCAAGATTGATTTGAAACAGGGCAAGACGAAGAAGAACGGTAAAGTCGTCGACGACGGTTCCGAGGCTGAACCGGCTTCGGAGTGTGTCACCGTATCTGGTGAGCAGGCGGAGAAGATTCTGGCTGACCCGACAATAACTCTCGACCACATATTCGAAGACTCAGAACCGAAAACGGAGGAGCCTCTGACAGAGAAGAAAGAACACGGAGCGATATCAGCGCCGGAGATGTTCGAGGAGATTAACTCCATAGCCGAACAGCTGAAGCTTGAAGAGTCCGCTCTTAACGACATGTTCGCGCTTCACGAATATAAGAACACGGACGAACCAGAAGTCCAGCTAAAAGCCATCTCCGCCGTTCTCGCCGAACTCCGGCAGATGCAGCTGGACGCGAGTCCGAGTCAGGCTCCGATTGATGCCGGTATGTCCGACCTGCCCGACGATACTTTCTTCAGAGTCCTAGAAGACAGAGTCTATCGTTCTGAGAACCAGGAGCTAATCGAGCTACTCAGGGAAGTCATGCTTCTCGGACTGTGCCCCAATGGATGCGGACCGACACAGCTCCGGGCGCGCTGGAACTATTCAGACTCTCCGCCTGTTGAAAGGCTGAAGATCATGGCGAAAGAGCTGGCAGCGGAAGCCGCCGAACGCGCTGACGCTCTCATGAAAGAGAAGAAGAAAGCCAATAAGAAAAACAAGAAAGACGCAGAAGCCACCACTGGTGATGCGCCTGCCATCGTAAGTTAGAACTCATTGGGCGCGGTGAGCGTTGCCGCGCCCGCATTTTCTGAGGTGTTTATGGACGACCAGCATTCAAAGCGAAAGACCGTCTTTTTTGAGGAGAGGAATTTTCGAATCAAGGCGTACTGGAAAATGAATAAGAAGGTGATTTCAGAAAGCCTGAAAGGACTCAATCGCGAAGCGCGGTTTATCGAGCTAATTCAATGGAAGTCCGAGATTCAAAACAAGGCAACGGGCGACGCTCTTCATTACGCACAGATGATGCACGGCTTCCCTAGCGCTTATAAAACGCTGGGCATTATGACGGTGAAGAAATGACCCAGCCCCTATGCCCTGCCTGCGGTTTCGTATCCACCTGCACGCTCGACGACTTCGAAATCGGATACATGCGCGTTTATCACCACACTGGCGCACCATGCCTGGTGCCCGCTATTGCCTGGAGGGAATTAAGTGGACAGTCAATTTTACAGCCGAAGAGTAAACCTGATGCTTCAGAAGGCGGAGGACTCGCTGGAGAGTTACAAGCCGCTCCAGAGGCAGCTTCAAGTAATAGGGAGCAGGATTCAGAAGAGCCTAATCTCATCCCTCCAGGACTCATGCGAGATACACAGTGAGGCGATACGGAAAGAACGGGACCTTCTGATGAAAGAGGTCGAAGACCTCCAGAAGAAATTGAACGAATTAATGGTAACGGAAACAGCAAGGAAGAACGAACTCAGTGGCAGGCGGTCAGAAAGCACAGAATCAGGAACTCCCTTTAGTCAGCATAGCCAGAGCGCTGTCGCCGACGGAGGAGCTGGAGTCCGACCCTAACGGGTTTATCATCTGCTGCCCAGGACATCCAGGGAACATCGCTAGCGGAAGCTTGCGTCCGTCAGAGACCGACCCGGAAGGACCTCCTATTATTGAATGCTGGGAAGGTCTCTGTGATGAATCGAAAATCGTTAACGGACTTCGCCGGAGAAAGCTCTGGCGCTGGGACGAAAAGCCGAAGGGCAGAAAGGACGGACTGGTTACAGCTCGCTTGGACCGCCGTTTTATCGGTGGCAATAAGCCCTGGAACTATGAAGAGCTGATCGTCACTTCCTACACCGGGAGAGGTGCGACTCTTAACGATGAGACCTGGCGATTAATTGGTCAGGTGTTCCGGCAATCACTGAGCACCGAAGACGGTACAGTCGTAAAGCTCGAAGACGTGCAGCTCCGACCGACGGAGACAGGATGGCGGCGGAGTAATGGATATAGGTTCGCTTGGCCCATCTATAACAAAAGAGCGGTTGCTGAGAAGGCTTTCAATAACGGCGTGGTCTTTTGCGTGGATGATGAATCCGACTGTGACCTCCTGGAGTTCTGGGACCTGACTGGCTTCTGCCACAGAGGAGGCGTGCGCAATCCGAAGGGCTTCGTCGCCGCCAGGCCAGAGTCGGTACTGACTATCGGGCAGGGTGCTAAAGCTTGTGTACTGATTCCGAACCTCGATCAGAAGTCCATGTCTCTCGCCAGGAAGAAGGCTTTCCATCTTCATAAGAATGGAATCAAGGTCTACTTCCTGACACTGGATATGTTGCCGGTTGAGAGATGGCCGGAAGAAAACGGTCCAGGGCTAATCGAATGGAACGAGAATTTCGGAGGCAGCAAAGAGCGGCTGGTCGAGCTGGTTCTAAAGGAAAAATACTGGGAGCCCGGAGAGATTGATATCGCGCCGGAAGTGGAGGCGAGAGCGGAAGTCATTGAGCCAGGGCAGTTTTTGCAGGCGTCGAAATACTGGAAGACGTTGGTCAAGAAAGAACCGCTATGTGACCCATGGCGACACATGCTGACGGAGTTTATGGCCGGAATGTTTTTTGTTAAATTTTTCGGCGACCGTGTTCGGTTCCTGACGAAGGAAAAGAAATGGCTTGCCTGGGATGGCACTGTCTGGCTAGAGGATGAGGAGTGTCCTTCTAAGCTCTATCAAATCATGGTCACTCAAATGCGCGCTGACCTCATAGGCGGCGGCGTGGACCCGGAGAAGGTCGATAAATTTTGTTTCGAGTGTAAGACAGCCTCAAGGATTTCTGCGGCTCTTAAAATCGCAAAGAGCTGGCTAGGAATTACAGCGAAAGAACTCAATCAAATTAAGTGGAAGCTCCCCTGTAAAAACGGAATCATCAATCTTGAAACTGGCGCCCTGGAGCCACATAACGCCGAGCTGTTTTACACGAAGAGAATCGACCTCACTTATCACGGCGTCGACTATGGCGATACTGGCTGTCCGACTTCTTGGGCATTCATAAAAGCAGCTTTCTATAACGACATTCCTATGCTGATGTCAGTTATCGAATGCCATGCTGTTGGGCTGACCGGAGACAGCAGGTTTAGGAAATGTTTTCTCAACTTCGGTACAGAGGGAAGAGAAGGTAAGAGCACCATATGCGAAGCCATTCTAAATATCATGGGGCTAGAAGTATTCGCTCGGTCTGTTTCTAAAACTCTCATCTGCACTTCACCTAATAGCAATAAGTTCAACGATCCAGGAAACGCGCACGACATGCGCTTCTTGCTGATGGATGAAATCGGCTCCGATGACAGAGTCGACCGCGAACGCTTCAAGTCTATGACCGGTAATGACTCCATCGCCGGGAGCAGAATGTATAAAGATGCGGTCACTAAGCAGAGCACGCATAACCTCTACGGCTTCGCGAACGCTACTCCAAAATTTAATGCCGGAGCCGATACCGCCGCCAGAGAGCGCCTCGTTCTTATTAAGTGGCCGCGCCACATTAAGAAGACGGAAGAAGATCCGAGAATCAAGCAGACGATTCTTACCACTGAACTTGAAGGAGTTCTTTCCGTTTTAGTTCAGGCGTGCGTCTCCATCCATCTGCGCGGATATATCGATATACATTCACAGATTGAGCGAGACACGGAGGACTTCTTCAATTCAGAAGACCTCTTCGGAATCATGCTTTCGGAGGTCTTCGAGCGCTGTGAGGAGGAGGAAGGCTGGCTCTATCTGGACCGCATCCACGAAGAGCAGGTCGACTTCTTCAGGGACCAGGACATGAAGCCCTGGACAAAAATCCCACTGGGTCGAGAGCTGGTGAAGCGCGGATTCAAGAGCTACAAAGATTCTGCTGGTCTTCACTTTTACAAAGGCATTCGAATTAACGCCGCCTGGGCGAACCGACCCCGCCAGAGCAAATACAAGGATTTTTAAATGATTGAACTAGAGATTCACCCATCATCCCTACCGACTTTCATAGACTGCGAAATGAGATGGGCAGCGAGCAACCTAAAAGAAGTGCGCGAGAAGTGTACGAAGCGCGACCGGTTTGTCGGAGCCGTCTTCGGTACAGTCGCGCATGAGCATATTGCTGAAATGCTGAAAGACAAAATGATTACCGGCGAAGTTCCGCGCCCAGATAAATATCTCCTGGACTCATGCAAGTCTCTGGACAGAGAGTTCGCTGACCTCAAAAAACCGATTAAGACCGATGACACCACCAGCACCGTCATGCAGGCTAAGGTCCAGATGGAGCGCGTTCTGAGAGAAGCCTGGTATTCAGTGGTGAGGGGCGCGAATCCGCGAGTAGTCGAAGAAGAATACAAAATTGAGATTACAAATAAAGCCGGAATCCTCATCAATATGCTGATGAAACCGGACATGGTTCGAATGGAACCAATCATCTCCGACCATAAGTTCCCGCGCCAGCTGGGTGATTACAAAGCCCAGGGCGGTGGATACATCATCGGCTGGGAAGCTATGAACAGAGGGGAGTTCATTGAACTGTTCGAACTACTCTGTATAAGTCGCGTCGGCGTCAAGAGCGTTCCGGCGGTATTACAGCCGGTGCTCTACTCCCGCGAGCAATGTTTAGAGCCTGCGAGAGCGGCGATAAAGGCAATCATCTCTAAAGTGCCGGAATTCTACGAAACCGGCAAATCAAAAGTATTTCGGAAAAATCCGAATAGCAAGTTCTGTACCCGCACCACTTGCGGTGCCTGGGGAACAGACCAGTGTAACCAATGGACAGATTTAAAAGGAGAGTTAAAGAAAGATGGAAGGAACTGAAATAACAAAAGTTGAGGAGAGGCAGTCTCTTCCGGCGATGATGGCGGGGCAGTCGCAGCTGGGAACATTACAGGCTTCAGTCGCAATTAAAGCGCATGAGGCAGCGATAAGAGTCGCTTCTATGGTGATGGCGGCTCAAGCCATGCCGAGAGATGTAAAAGACATTGAGTGTCAGCTCCTCGGCTATACATACACCGATGACAAAGGGCAGCAGGTAAAAGAGCCTGGACTATGCGACGACCCAATCTTCGCAGAGCAAAGCCTCTTCGCTAAGCCGGTGGCGGGCATTTTCGTCGAAGGATTGAATCACGATTTCGCGAAATACATGGCCACTGTCTGGGGAAACTTTGAATACGAAACCATCGAACACACGAAAGACTTTCAGGCGAAGATGAGCCAGATTCAAGTCGTCTGCTGGGATATTCAAAAGAACACCAGACGCGCCGAGACTGTCCTGGTCCCTCATAAAAAATTCGGCGGCGATAAGGATGCCACCGGAGCTGATGACGTGAAACAGGAAGTGAACCGGCAGAAGTCCTACGTCGAAAGAAACTGCATTCTTGAGTGTCTTCCGAAAGACCTTCGTCAGCGCTGTTTCGAGAGATGTCTTGAGACTCTCGACAAATCCGCAAGCGTTGCGCTGAAGGACAAGGCGAAGACCATCGCCGCCTATGCGGAACTCTTTAAAGTAGAACCCGCCCAGATTCGCCGTTATCTGAACATCACCGAAGACAAGCAGCTCAGCGGTCCGAATGTGCGCCGACTGGCCCAGCTGAAGAAGGCCGCTGTCCACGGTGAAGTAAAGCTGGAAAAGATATTCGTTAAAGGCGCGTCCGTCGACCTAGAGGAGCTTGATAAAGAGTGCGAACAGAAGGAGAAAGAGGAGGAGAAGAAGAGGACCGGCAAGAAGCCGAAGGAGAAGAAAGAGGAAGAAACCCAGAGCCAATCAGAATCGACGAGTTTGCAAGCTGGAGACCAAAAGGAAGCGTCTTCAGAAGATTCGACTTCAGCCACTTCCACTGCCGATGCGACAAGTTCAGACTCTCGCTCGACGGACACAGTATCAGCTGCCGCTTCTTCGACCCCTACTTCAAAGGAGACGGAGCCCGAACCAGAACCGGAGAAGGCAGCACCGAAACCGGCACCACTGACTAGCACAGCAAAATTAGACGCGAGTGATTTTTAAATGAAACAACTAATAACCATGGGCGCTTTATGCGCCCTCTCTCTCCCCCCTGCCGCCGCCGAGAACGTCGTTATAAACGACGAGACGTATGACGTGAAGGAGCTGGTCTCAATCACGCGAGCAATCGCCCCACAGAAGGGGCAGCGCTTCCACTACTCACTGAACGGCAGACCGGAAGAACTCGTTCTCTCTCAACTAATCGAGAGCGCGAATATTCCTGACGGCCGTCCTTATCCGCAGGTTCATCCGTGGAAGTCCGCAATTAAAAAAGGTTGGAAGACAGTCACCAGATTGGACAAGCTGTTCAATGTCGGCTCTGGCTGCATAAATCTGGGCAGAGCCCTGGGGTGGTTTTAAATGATAACAATCGAAACTAGGAACATGGGCGGCATCGTGGCCAGCCGCTTAGAACTCCACAATAAAATTACGCTGGTCTCTGGGCGCAACGGACAGGGGAAATCGAGTCAAGCAGATCCGATTAAAGAAGCTCTCTCCGGCTCATATCCGAAGAACTCGAAAGAAGCTCAGGAGATGGTTCGAGAGGGCAGCACTTTCGGCGTCGTGAAAATCTCCGACGGTGAGCGTAATTTCGAAGTCTCTTATCCGAAGTGCGTTCCACTGACTCAAGGCTGGCCGGAAGCGAGTATCTACGCCAGCGGGAAAGTCAGGTTCGCGCTGGAGAAGCCGGACGTAATTGCCTCCTATCTCCAGAAGCTTTTGAAAACAGAGCCGACGGAAATAGATTTAGGTCGAGAATTGAACCGGCTCGGCATCATCGCGAAGATGACGAAAGAGCAGAAGATAAGCTTCACTAAAGCCGTCTGGTCAAACATCGAGAGACGAACCTGGGTCGGCGCTCATAAGGAATATATAGAGCGCGGCAGAAACCTGAAAGCGGAGTGGAAAGCCAACACGACAGAGCAATGGGGAAGCAACAAAGCGACGACCTGGGCGCCCGCAAAGTGGGAACACTTGCTAGCAGCCGAGAGCGACGAAAGCCTTCGAAACAAGCTCATTGAAGCTGAAGCTTTTCACGAAGCTCTGATAAAGACAGAAGCGGTCGAACAAGCAGAACTTGAGCGCCTGGAAGAAGAGAGCAAGGGAGTATCTGAGACCGCGAAGGAAAGAGACGCCGCCATCATCAAGCGCGATGAGATGGAGGACAAGCTTAAGCAAATGAACGACGCTCATAAGCTTCTTCCCCGACCGGCCGCCGAAGTGAAAACGAAGAAGTGCTGGAACTGCGACTGTGATATCAATGTAGCTACCTGGGGCAAACCGCCGGAAGCTCAGACGAAAGAGGAGCTTGAGAAAATCCGGCAGGTCCTTGCCGACAGCGAGGAAGAAATCAGGTTGTATAGTCTCGACTATCATCTGGCCGCTAACACCGTCGAAAAACTTCGCGAAGAGTTCCGCCTGAAAGTGAACGCTAAGAACCGGCTTGAAGAGCTGAAGAAGAAAGTCGGCAGCACGAAGCCATCAGAGGCAGAATTGAACGAAAGCCGAAGGAATGTCGACATCGCACGCGAGCGATATGACGCATGGAAGCGGAAGACAGAAGCCGACCGCATACACGCTGAAATCGAAGAGAACCAGAAGCTTATCGACTTGCTGGAGCCGGAAGGCTGGAGGCAGACATTTACCGCCGGTGCTCTCAAGATTCTCAACGAAGAGTATCTAAAACCACAGTGTGACATCGCCGGAACGCCACCGATTGAGATAGACACTATGGGTAACATCACCTGGGGAGGTCGTTCCTTCAAGCGTTGTTCAAAGGGGCAGAAGTGGCTGATTAACGCCATGTTCCAGATAGCTCTCGCCAGAATTGAGAAAGCTCACCTGATGGTTTTCGATGACGCTGAAAAGCTTGTCTATCCGTTCAATCTGGGATTCTTCAATCTTCTCGGCTCTCTCGATATTCCTGCTCTGGTGTTTGCTGCTTACGGCTTCGGCGAGAAAGTTCCGAAGTTGAAAGATGTCGGACACGCCTACTGGGTCAGCGATGGGACTTCCGAAAAAATACAGGAGGCAGTACCCGCATGAATTACGGCATGATGTCCATGTTCTGGATAGGCTTTCTCAGTGGAGTGGTGGCGATTCTGGTTCTGCTATTTGCCATCGCCAGTGGTTCCGGTGGAGGTCCTGATGATTCATACGAATGACGAGACAAACATTCTGGTAAACATCGTCAGCGCCTTGCTGATTCTGGCATGGCTACTCATTGGAAGGAGGTATTTAGACAAATGAGCGAGAGCTTAAATATGTTGACAGAGGACGAACTAAGGACTCTCGCCGCTGATATGGAGGAGCAGAAGATTCTGACGAACGATATGCTCGGCGAAGACTGGGAGACTACTGTCGCCGTATTCATGCCGCTGGCATACGGTCTTTTAGAAGAAGTGCAGGCGGAACAGATTGGCATTATCTATCAGTATTTTGATAAGGCTATCGGTAACGTCGGCAAGCATCCGCTTTTTGATAGCTGTTGTCTTCTTCACGTTTCGCAGGTGGATACATTGATTCAGTATTGCGAAGAGTTCAAGGCGACCGGATACAGACCGGCTCCGGCGCTCACGGCTGACCAGAAGAGGATTCAAGTTCTGAAGCGAGCGCTGATGGAGGCTTGCAACACTATCAGCGAGCAGAACGACAAGCTGGAAATAGAGAACTTCGGACCTGTTTCCGAATACAGCGTCTATCTCGCAGTAGCGGCTTCAGAATTCGGATACGCACAGAAAGGCGACAGCGCCTTCGATTTATATTCAATTCAATAACACACAATAAAAGGAGAAATTAACTATGTCAGCGAAAGCAACAATCGCCCCGCACTTCATAGCGTTCAGAAATCTCGACCGAGTCAATGCCGAATTCAACTCCAATCAGATTGTTTTTCTCAATCCTTATGGAGAATACGGCACAGAGATCGAATTCTCAAATGACAGCATTCTATTTGTCGAGGGTAAACCAGAGACTGTCAGATACATGATTGAACATAAGTCCAATGTGCTTGTTGAAATCCCCGGACCCGAAGACGAGGACGACGTGCCGCCGTGCACGCCATGCCCGGATTCATTGAGATAAACGATAAGACACCGGGGGCGGTGACAGCGCCCCCTTTTATAGAGGAATGGAAATGCAGGAATTAATAACTCTGGCGCCGGTTTCTATAGCTGTCGCGCTCTGGGTAATCGTTTTAATTCTCTGGATTCAGATGGCGGTAAATATGGAATCTGACGAAAGATTTCAGACCGAACTTCGCTATCAATGGATGCAGAACAACACCAGAGACCAGACGTATTACGATGCCTGGCTGATTTCTAATGGTGCGGAAGTGAGCAAGCTCAGGGAGCTTACAAGACCGGAGATTCAGGAATTAATCGCATCACGGGAGCTAAAGAAAAAATGCCAGACGAAACAGTAATCGCAGACGTGAACGGGAAGATGACACTGGAAACAGTCATCCGCTTCATGGACGAAGTCGAGTTTAAGACAGACTGGGTAAGCCCAGACTGGGAGCCAGTCGTTAAGACTCCAGAGGACAGGAGAAAGCTCTTCCTGTTCGGTCTTCACCTGATGGCGCTAACACTACCGAAAGAGCTGGGCGTCGCGACCGTACACTGGTCGAAGTGCGATAAAGAGCGGAACTTCACAGCGGAAACAATAGAGGAGCGATAAATGGCAGAAGGACACCACAGAAAATATAAGAGGCTTCTAGTTAAGCCGGTCGAAAGTAAATACTTGCTTGTCGGACATCATCTGAACAGTGCTAGCTACCATCTAGGACAGCTGCGCGAGCAGCTAGAGGACAGACTGCCACCGGAAGGCATTCTCAAACAGATGGATCTAATCGAAGAGAAGCTAAAAGGGCTCAAGGACTCTCATCTGATACTCGCGTCGATGATGAAAGAGGCAGACGAAAAGGCGAAAGCGGAGGTGAGCAGATGATTGAAGAAACAACATGCACCACTTGCGAAAAAGTAATTCACATGTGCGCCTGCTCTTACTGGGAAGAGAGACTCACCAGGCATCAGGCTAAAACGCAGGAGCAGTGTATCATCGACGGCGACTGTTATCAGGTCATGCCAGAGAAGCCGGGACTGAGTATCTGGTCGAGAGGTTTCGGTGGTCAGGAATTCACCATCAAAAGGGACGACCTGGACGAACCGATTAAGACTAGAAACCTCTGGTATAACGGCAAAATTCCGCCATTCTTCAGAGAGCAGATGCCAGACAATGCAAAATTCGTGAGGGGTGACTGATGAAGAACTGGAGAGAATTCTGGAATCGAATGATGGGAGAAACCATCCGACTATTGGTCGGCGGGCAGTGGTGGGAGGGTTGCGTTATGGAGATGGAGGCGCTCATGGAGAGCGAGATTCTAACGGCACCGATGAACCCGTACTCTCCAGATATGTATCGAGAGAAATTTCCCGGACGGCAGCATTTGACCTTAGTCCTTAAACTCCGACTTTGGCCGACGGATAGCTATCAGGCTCACTGGGAACCTAATTTCAATCAGATCAAACCAGCACCAGCACCGATACCACTGCCGGACGGTGACAGCGCTATTGAAGTGGAGGTGGTGGATTGAGATTAAGGACTCCACTGCTGGCTGAAGTCTTCGGCGGTCCTGAAGACGGAAGAATTTTAGTTCTTTCCGAGTTCGCCGACCGTTTCACACTTCCAGTATATAAACCGGTTCGATATGACGACTGGACGGATGCACTACCAGTAGTGGAAGACATTCAAACTGAAGGTTATAGAAGGCGAGCGGTGTTCCTGGCGGACGGTCGAAAGAGATTTATTTACGAAAGGATTAAACAGTATTGACATTCTAAAAGATGGTGACCTGTACAAAGATAATGAAGCCGAAGCAACTAACTAGATATTTTATGAAATACGTATTTATAAAAATCGGGACGATGCCGCTAGATAAAGTGCTGCATCTCAAAGGCAGACTGAAGCCGGGAAATTGGATAGAAGTGCTGCCGATTAACTACCCAAGCGGAAAAGCTAAATGGTGGAATGAGAGAATCCGCCTTCTTGTTACCGACGTAAATCCCGATTTTATAAAGGCGTCCAGATAGAAAACACTAACTAACAATTTGAGGATTTAAACATGACCACGAAAGCCGGACTAGAAAACCGCTATCAGGTAGTCAAACGAAGAAACCCCGAGAAGCAGCTTGACTGTATCGTGCTGGAGTTTGACGATCCGATAGCGCGAGTAGGAATAAAAGCCTGGGCAAAGGAAATGAGAGCGCAAGGCTACGAGAGCGTTTACGAAGACGTGATCGAAAAGCTGAAGCCATACGGTGCCAGAAGCAAAATGTATTTCTTTGGCTGTTACCTGCAAGGCGGGCACTATTA
>JACCDG011531323.1_pt1 | contig 19989 bp, 17 predicted proteins | sample 7442471 | NCBI WGS metagenome assembly JACCDG01 (sample SAMN15323444, study PRJNA562643) | freshwater metagenome | isolation source: river surface water | place: USA:Blue River Watershed | collected 2017-08-17 | reverse complement strand
TGGCCATCAGTTCCTGCTGCAAGCTTACCTGGTGTATCTGCAGCTGAAGCTACAATCAAATCACCTTTAGCATCTAGAAGTGAGTTTGAAATTACACCAGCCAAATCAAATGCTGTGAAAGTGATAATCTCAAGTACGTCACCTGATACTAGAGCTGGGCTCAAGCTTGTGATGCTTGTACCAGTAGAAGCCGTATAATCTTGGCCACGTACTAGCAGTACTCCATTTAAGTATACCTGCTCCTTGCCAGGAATATAAGACAAGGTTACACCATTGTCATCTGGACCTGACTCTGAAGTCTCTCCACCAGCGGCTGTATAGCGGTAGCGGAAGATATCAGCAGTTGAGGATATGCTTCCCCATTCTGTTCCAGTCCAAGCATACATCGCATTGTCAACTGAATTCCAGTATAGGGCACCCTCAATTAGAGGGTTGCCATCATTATCTACAGTTGGAGGAGTTGACTTGGAGCCTAGGTATCTGTCATCGAACTCGTCGTAAGTAGCGGCTGCACTTGATGCAGATGTTGCTGCAGCTGTTGCACTTGCTGCTGCAGATGAAGCTGAAGTAGCGGCTGCAGTTACAGAGGCTGCTGCGCTAGCAGCTGATGTGGCAGCTGCGGTAGCACTTGCCTCAGCCGATGTAGCAGAGGTAGCTGCTGCGGTTGCATATCCTGCAATTGTAGCTACAGAAGCAGCTGCAGTAATTGCAGAAGCTTCAGCAGAGTTAGCAGAGGTTAGTGCGCTTGAAGCAGATGTAGCTGCAGAAGCTGCGGAAGTTGCAGCAGCAGTAGCGCTAGCAGCAGCGCTTGATGCGCTAGTAGCTGCAGCGGTAGCTGAGGACTGAGCAGCAGTTACGCTAGCCAACATTGTTGAGGCATAGGTAAAGGCTGAGTTAGCTGAAGTCAAAGCTGAGGCAGCAGATGTACTTGCTGAGTTAGCTGAGGTTAAAGCTGAAGATGCCGAGGTAGCAGCTGAGGCAGCTGAAGTAGCTGCTGCTGTAGCCTGGTTAGTAGCAGTAGTCGCACTGCCTGCTGCGCTTGTAGCGCTGGTTGCAGCTGCTGTCGCAGAAGTCGCTGCAGAGGCTGCAGAGGTGGCTGCTGCTGTGGCTGAGGTAGATGCACTGTTGGCGCTAGTTAGGGCGTTAGAAGCGCTTGTAGCCGCGCTAGAGGCACTTGTAGCGGCAGAGGCAGCACTTGTAGCAGCGGAAGCTGCTGAGGTGCTTGCAGCCGTTGCTGAGCCTAGAATGCTATCTACATAATCCTTAGGGGTAGCAGAGCTTGATACCATACCAGCTGAGGATAGACCGGTTATGACTGGTGAGCCAGAGATGACTGGGCTAGTCAGAGTCTTGTTAGTCAGGGTCTGAGTAGCTGTTGCAATCACCACAGTACCTGTTGTGTTAGGTAGGGTGATTGTGTTATCCTGAGTTGGGTCAACTACAGTTAGGGTAGTCTCAAATGCATCAGCAGTTGTACCCTCAAATACTATACTGGCATCAGCCTGAGGTGTACCAGTAAAGGTAGGGTTAGAAATGATTGGGCTGGTAAGTGTCTTGTTGGTAAGAGTCTGTGTCTTAAGGGTACCAACTACATCACCCTCACCAGAGCCAATGCCATGCATTGCATGACCGGCACCACTGCCATCATTATAGTATGCGCTAGCTTCAGCATGTAGGTTTGCATCGCGGTAGTCGCGGCCGATAGCCATATGACGAACCACTGCACCTGCTGAGTGCTCTTGTGCTAATGAGCCATCAATGGCTCTAGTGATTGTGAATGTATTAGTAGATACCGCCGTGGCATCTACAATTTCTTCAAGTGCTGTATCTGGGTCTAGTACCAATGTGAAGGTACGACCAGCAGGGATTGTTACACCACCAAGCAATCCGGTACCAGAGACAACCGTCATGGTTGTAGCGCCAGATGTGATTGTTGAAGTCAGCGTTGATTGCTGAGAGCGGGACGAGTATTGGCGTGTTGTCATCTATGTTCCTATCGGGTATAGCGGACTCGTGGTGGATATTGGTTTTGCTGCGCTTTGATTTCCTCATTGAGGCGTTGAGTGTATAGCGCAAAGATTTGTCGGATGACGTTAGACACAGCACTGAAGCTACGCTTAGCGTCAATCTCATCAGCTTGTGGTGCAATCTGAGATGCACGAGCTGGGTCTAGGTATGTTAGTAGTCGGTATACTGCACCAAGGATAACCACATCTTTGACTGACATGGACAGACCAGTTACTGTGGTAAAGTCGTCAGAGTCAGACTCAAATTCCTTTGGGCGTGTCGTGTACATAACCTTGACAGTACGGCCAGATGTGATATACTCATTGACTGTAATTGTCTGTCCACCAGTGCCCCACTCAGCAACATTGGCTAGTGGGTCAAAGTCATAACGGCCTACACGAATCCATTCTTTGGATGGTCCGATATCCTGCCACATCATGGTGAGGATATTCTCAATCTCTAATCCATCAAAACCATAAGTTGTAACTGGTGAGTTGTATACGAACTCTGTTTGCTTTACAGCAGACAATGACGAGCCAATGGCTCGAATGGTATCGTTGATAGCTTTCTTAACCACATAGCGTGGGAAGATGGGGGAGATGGTAACCTTAGCATCAATGTTATGTGTAGCTGCAATTGTGCCTAGATAACCACGGCCATAAGGAGCAATGGTTGCTGTATTAGCAATGCGGTCAAATGAATCAACCCACATCAACTCTTCATCAATCTCAATGATACCCTTGCCAACATTGTCGGTTGAGCCTAGACTGATGACGAGAGGGGAAGAACTAGGAGATGTGAGTGTAGTCACAGCAGAGGTCAGGTATGTGCTTCTATCCTGCTGATATGTATACCCTGACAGGTTAATTAAAACCTCATCTACCATCTGGGATAAGGTATATGTCATAGATTGATGCTCCTTAATGCGTCAGTTGGTGACAAGTCTGTTGTTCCTGCAAGTTCATTGCAAATACCACCAAGAGCCTTGTAGTCGACAGGCTGACGGTTTGCATCTGCTTTCTTATTGAGTGCTGCAATCAAGGCCAAGCCTGTAGTTCCAGCATATACATTAGCTGCCTGAGTAGGTGCTACGTAATTTGGAAGTGTCGGATATGTCCCACCATTAGCTAAGCGATTCAGCTCGCTAGTAAATGAACTACCTGCTGTACCTGTTGCCATTTTACCACTTCACCTTATCTGCCCAATATGCTGCACTCATTTTACCTTTAGCAATATTCTTTGCATGGCGTGCTTTAAATGATGCACGCTTCTTCTTCATTCTGTCAGACTCTCCAGCCTTTGGCTTACCTGCAGTCTCTGCACCTTGCTCACCAAAGCGAATAGTCTTTACTTTGTCCCCAACCTTAGCTACAACTACATGTGACTTTGTAGGATGGTTGGGAGTACGTTTCGGCTTGTTGAAACCAGATACGCCTGCACGTGCTAAGCGTGGGTCCTTCTTGCTTTTGTTTTCCATACTCCCTACCCCTTATTTCTTTTTCTTCAGTGCTGCGAGTAGGGCTTTATCCATAGCCATCTCGCGCTTTTCCTCTAGCTTCTCACGCTTCATCTCGGCAGCTGACTTCTTTTTCTTTTCTTTCTTAAGAACTACAGTTACCTTGATACCTTTAGATGAAGGTTTCTTTTTCTTTTTTGCTGGCATTACTTCTTCCCCTTTTTCTTTGACATACCTGCTTGGGACAAAGCAATAGCAATAGCTTGCTTACGGTTCTTTACTAGCTTAGCTTTCTTTGGACCCTTTGGGTCCTTACCTGCATGTAATGTGCCAGCTTTAAACTCGCGCATTACCTTAGCGACTTTCTTTTGCTTAGCAGTCTTCTTCATCGCTGGCGTCCCTTATTGTCGTAACGACGACCTTGTAGGAGCGCCCCGAGGAACTGTCCTTGTGCTTCCTGCTGCTTCTTGTTTGCTCTAGCAGAAGCTTGGTTAGCTCCAGGACCAACTTCATTCTGTGCCTCCGTAGCTTTCAGATATGCCTTAGCAAGTTCTACTGTCTCTTTCTTGACATTGCCGACATAGTTACTTACTCGCTGTAGTGGGCCAATTCTAGTGGCCATTATTACTTCATACCCTTTTTGACAGCCTTCTTAGCCATCTTCTTAACAGCCATTTTCTTCATTTCTTTTTTCATGGCCATCTTCTTGTCCATCTTCTTTGCCATCTTCTTCATGTTATACTCCCAGTTCTTTCATTACCGCTGCTGATTGTTTGTTGATTGCCTTAGCTGGAGGCATCTTGCCTGCATCATATGCTCGGCCTAATGTCTCACTGGCATTTACTGCTTCCTGAATCTTCTTCATAGAAGTTCCAGCTGGTTGAATGCCCTGAGCTCTTGCTTCTTTGTAGGCATCCAATTCTTTGTTGAACGCTTTGTTCGGCATAACCTTCCGACTGTTAGCGTCACCTGTATTCATTTGGATTGATAAACCCTTGCACCCAAAGCATCCGTCCACCGGTTCAGGGTGATATTCCCAATGTTTCATAGTAGTGTAAAGTTCTCCGTCGTAACTCCAACATTGCCATTAATAAGAGACTCTCTAGTAGCCTCATCAACTACATACTCATACCCACCGCGATATGCGGCAGGGTATAAATCTAAGTCGCCATCTACAGGGTATCTAATCTGTGCCCATCCGCCTGTTGGCTTCTGGACTATTGTGATACCTTTATCCATCTTGTAGAAGTCGAATAGCCTATGAGTGCCAATAGGACCTTCAAGAACTGTAGGTGGTTTGAATAACCAGTTTGTCATAAGTCCTCCTTAGTGAACTCACCATCAGGCAGGATTGCTCCTGCCCGACAGTCAATCAACTACTTAGCAGCGATTGAGGAACCAGATGTGATGCGGAATAGAGCCTCGTCGCGGTAAACTGCGAAGCCAAGTACGCCGTACCAACCCATTGGGCGGAAGCGCATCAACTTATCAGTTACGTTACCGATAACGATGTGTGGCTCTTCAGCAACAGCTTCTGCCATAGCCTGTGCACCAGCAACGATTGTGTCGAAGACACGGGTTACTGGAGTTACAGTTACGGTTGTGGTAGCTGTTACAGCAGCTGTGTTAGCTGTATCTACAGTGATGGTTGTGGTTGAACCATCGGTTACGATTGCAGCAATCTTAGCACCTGAAGCGATACCAGTTCCAGCAATCTTGTCGCCAACCTCAGCCTTAGCTGCGATTACGGAAGATGAAGCTACACCGAAGGTGAAGCCAGCTGAAGTACCTGCAACGGTTACAGCGGTTGTTGCCAATGCAGTCTGGTCTGCACCAGTCTTAGCATTGTAAAGACGTGGGGACTCTACGAAGAATGCACCTTCGTAATCTCCGATTTCGCCTGCCCAGATGTTGTTGACAGCTGGGTTTGATTGTGCGTGTACGAAGTTCCAGCCCAAGTTTCCGGTTTCTGCACGAAGGTCGTGTGAAACTTCTGGGTGGATACCGGTCCAGTATAGGCTTCCACGACGAGCTTTAGCCTTGTTTGCACGTAGCTTAGCAACTGCACGACGGATGTCAGCAGAGTCAATGGTGTCAGCAGCATCTACGTTAGCAACAGCTGTTGCGTTACCTGCGAAGATGTTGTTTGAGCCGGAGCGTAGAGTTGTCATTGCAACTGCATCGATAGAATCAGCGAGGTTGTAAGCAATGATGTTTGCAATTGCTGGGTCAACATCTGCAAGTGAGAATAGCTCAAGTGCACGTGTTACTAGAACTGCATTTCCGTACTCGTTTAGAGTTACGGTTACTGAAGTTGGTGTTGACAATGCAACTGCATCTGGGTCAACAGTCTCTCCAAGTGTTGAAGTAGCCTGGTCCAAATCAACGTAGCGTTGTAGAACTACGGTTTGTCCTGGCATTGCTTGGCGGGCTGGACGCTTATCTGCGACCGAACGGATTAGGGGTTCGGAGCGGAGAGCGAACTCGAGAAGGCGGTCATATGCCTTCTGTACGAGACCAGCGCCACCAACGTTTCCGCCGAGCGAAGCTGCAGCGGTTGATGTATATTGGTTAGCCATTGTGTTTTAGTCTCCTTGACTATGAACGGTTATTGTTGTTGTAGGATTGCTAGAATTTCTTCTTCAGAGCTAGCTTGATTCAAGCGTTGCTCCAAGTCCAATCCTCTGTCAGGGGTTAGTGCTCCCTGTGTCAAGACATCTTGCTGACGCAATGCAGCTAAGTCTTGTGCGGGCACTTCCTCTTTAGCAACCGTTAGTCCGAATAGGTCTGCGTTATCATCGAGCCAGTTTGATACTGACTCCTCGTTAACATCATCCAAGTCTTTCAGGACTAGACGTGCTGCCTTAAGGTTTACACCCTTCTTTTCTAGGACTTCTTTGACGGTTCGCTCACGCTGCGCTTTGGATAATCCCTCAAGTTGCTCAGTGAGTTCCTTGATACGCTTCTCATCAGCTCTCTTAGCTTTACGTAGCTTCTTTAACAAGTCGCTTTCAGTATTGCCAAATGACTGTGATTCTGTATCTAGGTCATCGTCTTCTTCGTCCCAGTATGTGTTGCTCATAGCAACCTCCACCCTTCTCTTAGTTTAGTCGCAAGCCTCAGTATAGATGGGGAGTCTATATTGGCTCTTGCTGCCGGTCTAGTACGCCGTATGGGGCCGGTCGGTCCATACAGGATTCTATATCTGTCCGCCTACGGACTTGCCGATTCGTCCTCTACCAGACTGGCCAGAGAACTGTGCGGTTTCTTCTTCGCTTAGAGCACGACGTGCACGCTTAGCTGAAGCCAGATTCATAAATGCTTCCTGCTCTGCTTCCTTACGTCCGAATTGCCCTAGTCTGTCACCATACAAAGCACTTAGCTTCTCAGCTGTAGGAAGTACATCAGCTACTGCTGCGAATCCCTTACGGGCTTCTTCTAAATCTACACCTTGTGCTTGTAGCTCTTCTACCCCCATACCTGTACGCCGTACATTGCTGAAGCCTGTAGCTTCAGTAGGAGCTGCCTTCATTCCAATGGATAGGTTCTGAGCAAGAGCTGCTCCACCAATCTCAGCTGCCTGCACCTTACGCTGGATAGCTGGTAATTGGTTAACAGGGTCAAGAGCATATGCTAGAATATCCGCATCATTTAGCTCAGGGAATAGACGGTTCAAAGCCTGCTTAGTTTCAGCAGCACCTTTGATAACTCTATCATAAGCTGTGGAAACTCGTCCTGCTAGCTCATCAGCTGATACTTGATTGCCGATTAGATTTGCAAACTTATCTCTATTAGAGAATTGCTTGATTCCATATGATGTGAAAATCTTATTGTAAGCTGCTTCGGTAGCTAGGTATGTCTTGTCATCTAGCATAGCAAAGCCTTTGTCTTGCAACATTCTGTTACCAGCAAAGCGCTGTAAGTATGGCTCATTGAATCGCTTATCAAACTTCAATAGGTTCAATGCATCCTCTGAGTTAATGCCAGGGTATAACTTACGGATATCAGCCATTACGCCAATTAATCCTTGAACACCTACTGCCTGTAGAGCAGCTGTAGCTGCAGCTAGCCCAGCATCGGAATACATCGGTAGCTTGTTGATTAAATCTTTCATTGGGTCAGAAGCATCTGAGTACTTTATAATTCCAGCATCGATAGCTGCCTGAATCATGTCTTCTGCTTCTTGGTTTAGTCTCGCACCTTCAGCAGCTTGTGCTTCTGCTTCTTTTGCAAGAGCATCAGCATCGGCCATAGCCTTTTCGAAGGCAGCATTATCTGCTATGCGTTGATTCTCTATAGCTTCCAAGTCAGCCATGGACTTATTAAATATATCATCTACTCTTTGAGCTAGAGTGGTGTTAAGACGAGTAATTACATCCTTAGCCACCTTGCTAGGCATCTTAGCAACTTCTTTAGGGGCAGGTGCTATGTTCTTTGCAGCAGTAGCTTTACGCTCAGCTTCCTGGCGTGCTGCAACTGAGCTACCAGCCATTGCGTCTTCTTCAAGACGTGTGCGTGTATCTCTAGGATTTATTCTGGCCATAGTCTACCTATCCAATGAAGTTTCTGATAAGAGTGCGGTAATCGTTCATCTTTTGTTCTTTTACAATCGGTGACTTCTCAGCTTCAGGTAGGGTGTATAGGTACTTCTCCCAGTCCTGATAAGGCATTACCTTATCGCCAGAGAATACTGGCGCAAGCTTATTCAAATCTACCTGATTCTCAGGAACTCCCATGAACTTGGAGTATAGCCCAATGTAGCTACCTAGAGCTTCACGAGGTGTAAGTCCCTGCTGGATGTAAGGCTTGATAGCAGGCATTGCTACTTCAGCTTGTAAGCTAATCTTATTCAGGGTATTATCTAGAGCCTGCTTGCTGCGCACAGCACCGATAGCTTGCTTGTACAAAGTCTTGTCATCTACTGGGATGCCATAGTCTCTATAGGCCTCACGCAGTAGATTGTATGTGCCGCCTAGTGCGCCTTTACGCATAAGCAAAGTATCAGCTTCATCGATACCATCTTTGAATACGCCTTTGGCTTTTTCTTGGACTGTATCAAGTAGTAGCTGTTGACGCTCTAGAGATGTAAGAGAGCCACCACGCTTCTTCTCAAGCTCATTGATTCGCTTAGCATAGGCTGCCTTCTCTTTCTTGTCAGCCTTAACATCTAAGTAATCCATGAATGTCTGCTCTAACTCTACAGCCAAAGCATCAGCTGGAGTTAATGGAATCTTCTTCTGAGTTCCAGCTTTAGTTCCACCCATATCAAAGAAACCTTGGGCAGCTGCTGGGTCAGCTAGTAGATTATCTACTGCAGCTTTGTAATCCAAACCAACTGTGTCGGCATAACGCATGACATTTTCAAGAGCATCTGTATCTTCCTTGCGTACTGGAATGATACCTGTAGCAGCTACTCTTGTTAGGTAGTCTATGCTAGGAGTCTGCTTCTTGGAGTATAGTCCAGGAATCTGAGCTAGCTTTGCTAGCAGGTTAATCTTTTCCTGAGCATCTAGTGAAGCAAATGCAATAGCTCCAGAGCCTGACTCATACTGGGTTGTAGCATATACACCCTGTGGGCCCTTCATTGCACCCTCAGGACCAGGAGCTACTGTCTGTCCTACCAATATCTTTGTACCTAGAGGAGCACCAGTTAAACCACGCTTGCCTGATACTTGAGTACCTTTGGGTACGCTTGATGCAGCTTGTTCTGCTTCCTGAGAAGGGCTAATGTTTCTCTTCTTAGCAGACGAAGGAGAAGGCGTTGGCTTAGGTGTAGTGATTGTCATTATCCTTCTAGCTCCTCTTTAAAGAATCTGTAATAGAACTTGTAGAACTCTGGGTTTCTCTGTAGAATACCTTTTGCTTGTTCAGCTAACCATTGACGCTGTGGCAAGGCACTCTGCTTTGCTAAGCTATCATTAGTGATGCCTGCAGCTTCTAGTGCTGTATCTCTTAGGTAGAGATAGTCACGAAGTCCTGCTACTGCATCAGAGTCTTCAAATCTTGGGTCATCTGCCATGCGGCGTAGCTGGTCTTTAACACGAGCCTTCTTATAAGGGTCAGACTTGAGTGTAAGTCCTGCCTTGATGTAGGTATCACGGAGGTTCTTGCGAGCCTCTTCATACTCAACCTCTGACAAGTCACCAGATACTAGGCGAGTCATTAGCCTATCATCAGCTGCATAGTAGCGTAAGCTGGTAGCTCTCTGCATTAATTGCTCTGCAGTTAGCTTCTCTTTGTTGCCAGCACGTTGTTGCCAACGATATAGCTCAGTTGAGAAACCACCATTTGGATAAGCATAGCCATAGGTATCAGCATAGATATCTACAACTTCAGGCTCACGCTGAATAAGCTCATATGTCATTAGGTTTGTAGGTGCACCTGATGAGGTATTGATAATAGCAAAGATAGTTTCTGGGCCGTATAGGTCCATGAAATCTGCATATGCTTTATTCATATTACCACCAGACTGCAACTCTAATTCCTTAAAGTCGTTGTACAATGCGGTAGATAGAACAGCATTACCATCATCAAGGGTTGTTAGTCCCTGTGGGTTTAGAGGGAATGGGGATACCATACCGAATAAACCACGGAATAAGGTGAACCATTGTGAAAGCTTGTTAGTATCCTTGATTAGCTGAGCTTGGTCTTCCAAGTCATTCAAGTCATAGTTGCCACCGCTAGCAAGATAGTTCATTACAGGGGCAAAAGCCGCCGCAAATGACTCTTCATTGTTAGCTAAACCAGCAGCAACACGACGCCAGTTACTAGGCAAGAATGCTTCTAGGTATCCTGACTTAGTGTCAGGCTCACCGAATGGGAATACAATCTTGTTGATTGCATCACGCATACCGATAGGTGCGATATTGATTGGATTAGCACCTAGGTTATCTAGGGTCTTTAATGCAATCTGAATACCAGGACCAACACCAGGCATAATGCTACCTGATGAGAATGCGAAGTTCAAAGACTGTGGTGTAGCTGAGATAGCGTATGGGCCGCCAGTTCCTGGGGCTCCTCCTCCTGGCATTAGGTTAGCCATGAAGTTAAGTCCTGTACCCAAGAATGGGATAAAGAACTTACGCTGTCCATCTAGTGGGTCAGTGAAGAAGAATCCTTGGTTAGGGTCATAATAGTCACTAGCATCTGTCATAGAGTACAGAGCTGAAGACTCAGGCTTAGTTAGCCACTGTAGTCCCTTTTGAATTGTGTATACTTGTAGTGGGTTATCAAGAGCAATAGAGCTCCACTTGCGAATAGTATCTTCCCAAGCTGCAGCAAATGGTGCAACAAGACGTAGTTGATGGAATATCAGACGCTTACGAGAAGCATCATAGAATAGCTCAGCTGTACGCTTTGAGGCCACCATAGAGGCATACTCGTGAGCCTCTTCTGCAGTGATATTACCATCACCCTTAGCATTCTTGAAAGCTTTCCATACGGCATGTTCTTTGCCGATAGGTTGACCCTTCCAGTTCTGTAAAGGTGTCAAAGATTTCTTAGCAACTGAGCCTAGCTTTGCTACGGCTGCAGCATCTAATGCACCTGAGATATCATAAATAGCATCCCAGTATGACTGACGCCATTCAGGACCCATAGTTGAAGTCTTCTCAAGCTTAACTGCAATATCAAAGAAGCCATCAGATACACGGTTTAGAAGTCCGCCAATGGTACTTGACTTCTCGAATCTAGCTTCTGGTACCTGCATAAGCAGGCCACTCCAGTCACCAGTTCCATCAAAGTTAGTCTTTAGGATATCAGCAAACTCCTGGTTTGCATCCTTAAGTGCTTTTCTACCATCTGACATAGCAGCAGCATTACGAATAGAGTTCTCTGCAGATTGCTTACCTTTAGGTACTTGAATCTTGAACCCTGTATTTTCAATTCTACCATAAGCAATCAAGTTCTTAAGAGCTTGTGATGATTCTCCACCACGTCCTGTAGCTTCTTCAATACGTGCAAGTAGGGATACAGCACGACCATTCTCATCTACTCCAGTGAATAGATAGTTCATCGCGCCTTCGTCGCTGAGCAACCAGTCACGAACCTCAGGCTTCTGAGCTTTAGCGAACTGATTCCACTCTGCTTTTCCACCACCACGTAGTAGATAATCTACAGTAGCTAGCTGATTGTCTAGGGTTTGACCAGTACGAGCTACCGCACGTGCAGCAACTGAGTTGCTTAGAATACGGATTTCGTTAGCCAAACCTTCCCACCAGCGTGGGTGGCCGAACTCAACCTTATTGAATCCAGCAAATGTCATAGCTGTACGGACATCATTATCGATACCTGATACAGCACTATCAGACATATACTTGATATAGGACAATGTAGCATCATGAGCTAGCTCTTCAGCTAGGAACTCTTCAGCTGCTGAGCCTAGCTTAAAGCTGTTGTCAGTTACAGTGTTCTTATATGGGTCAAACTTGTTAAGAACTGCACGCCACTTAGGGCCACCATCGCGGCCTAGCCACATGCCCATAGCCATTAATGGGTTGTTAAAGAAGGAGATATGTCCTGTACCGAGTACACGAATCTGTTCTTCTGCGATGTTACGCATGATATAAGCAGGGCGTACAAGGACGATACGCTTCCAAACGATGTTGGTTGCGAAGTCTAGGGACTCTTTGATTTGTTCTGCACTCTTACCTGCAAACTTAATCTTATTTACAAATGAGATAGCATTCAATAGCTCACGAGCATCAGGGAAATACACCACTGAATTGAGGTATTCAGAGTCTAGATGTGGGCCAGAGATTGTTACTTTCTTGCCACCCTGCATGACATAATCAAGCTTGGCACCAGCAGCATGGCGAGCTGCCCAGTATGAACCCATCTGAGATGTACCATTACGGAAGATACGGGTAACTTCCTTTAGTAACTCAGGGTCTAAATCTGGGTTCTTTACGTTAGCTGCATAAATCTCATCAAATAGCTTAGCTGAGGCGGTAATACCAGCCTCTGAAGCATCATCTGTCATCGCCACAATATCAGCTAATTCATCTAGCTTAGACTCAGCTACGTTAGTGATACGGCCATATGAGTAGATGGCATCAATCAAAGCATCTTTATCAGTTGTGTGGATAGCCTTACCACGAGGTACAATTGTCAGTCCCTTGTTGTATGCTTCAACTACTCTGTTGTAGTATGGCATCTTGCGAAGGCCACGGGCTCCTAAGCCCTTTACGCTATCAACAACCTGAGCTACTTTGCCAGGTACAATCTTTGAGTTAAGCATTTCGCCAACTGCTTTGCCAGTTGCTGTACCTTTATCAAGTACACCGGCAGTAACCTGACCCTTAGCAATGTAAGGAGCAATAGCGCTTAGTACTTCTTCACGGTTACCAGCTGCAGCAATAGCCTTAGCTTGTTCTACGTTGAAGCCACCACGTCCACCAGCTGACTTACCTAGACGCCAGATTTGCTTCCAGTCTTTCATCTCTGCAAGTGCATCAATTACAGGAGCAGCCATAGAGCTGCTTAGGAATCCTGCTACAGCTTCTGGGTCATAAACAATGTTATCATACTCATCAGCTTTTTGTACACGCTGATTAAGTAAATCTAGGAACTCTTCTCTCTTAGCATCTTGAGCTGCACCAGTAAAGCGGTCCATATCAAGTGATGCTTGATTCAAACGAGTTGTAAGTTCTTCTAGTTCAGCATCAAGCATAGCCTTTTGCTGATAAGCTTTAGCTGCTTTAGCACCCTTTGATGTACGTGCTACGCGCTCTGCTTCTGCAGATAATCTCTTAATGCGACCATAAACAATACCTGGGTCAGTCTTGATACCTAGGAACAAGTCACCAACGGCAGACATAATGCTACCATAACCAGTGTCAGCATTGCCGAATGTAATGGCATTAACTACTGGGTCAAAGACTGAGAATGGACGCTGATAGGTTCTATCCCCTACCTTAACGTTAACTGCCGCAACATCTAACTTTGCGCGGCGGGCAGCAAATCCTGCACCAGTTTCCTCTGACGGAAAGAAGCCATTACCTAAATCAATCTTCTTTGTAGCAACTAACTCTTTAGCAACCTGAGCTAGTTTAACCTGATTAAGAATGGAGCCAGGACCAGATTCTAGGCCTAAGTCTTCACGAGTCTTATTTGGGTCAGTAGGTTGACGAGTCCAGAAGTTGATATCTCCACGCATTGCTGCATCGATATCTTGCTTGAGTGTACGTCCAGAAGCCTGGATTAGTTCAAAAGGTACTTCAAGTGCAGTAGTTGCACCACGTACTAAACCTTTTACAGCACTCCATAGCTTACCACGGAACTTGTTGTTAAACTTCTCATTAGCAATACGCTGAGCTTCTTTGAAAGTATCAAGCTCTCTTTGTGCACGGGTCTGTGCATCAATATCAGCAAGTGTCTTAACAAGGTTATTGTCAGGAACAGCACCGTACTTAGCTAGCCCTGCTAGCATACCACCTGAAAGCTCAGGAGTATTGACAATAAGTTTACGGGCAGTAGCACCTTGTTCGCCTGTAATCAGCTGCGAAGCTTTGACTAAATCTTGATAGTCAGCCTGCGTCTGTGTAATGTTACGTTGCTGGACTCCAGTGATTGTCCAGGTACCGTCTGGATTCTTCTTGACTGTTGGCTGGCTCACGCGTTACCAATCTTCAAGTCCACAAGTTCAAGAATACGACGCAAATCTTGGTTGCGTGGGTCATTTAAATACATAGCGCGGATAGCTTGAATACCGCTATCAACATCTTGCCCCATACCAACACCCTGAGGTAGGTTTAGAATCTCGCTACCTGGTCCTGGACCTGCATCTACACCAGCTGTGACTGGCTCATCAGGACGTTGAGTTGGTGCATCTAGAGGAATCAAAGGCTCTTGTACAAGCTCGCGTGCCATACCAGTTTGGCTAGTAGGAGCAGCTCCAGCTAAAGGAGCAGCAGCACGCTGTTCATTAACGGCCTTATTCTGGCCATATGCAAAACCTGTATAGTCTGTATTCATACCACTCTGTCCATTGCCGCCCATAGGATTGATATTCATTGGATTATTCTGAGGAGCTGTGGGGCGAAAGCCACCACGGTTTTCTTGAATTGCCATTATCTCTCCTACTAATTACGCTTGAATTGTTCTTTGGATATGTAAGGACCTGCTGTCATCGTAGATAATCTTGATGCTACTTCCATAGCAATGTGAGCATCTGCGCCTGCATATAAAGCTCCAAGTGCAAAGTCTCCACCGGAACCTACAGCATATACTCCATCACTATTCATAGTGACAGACAGCTCTTGGTCTACATCGAATATTATACCATTGACCGCAAGTAGAAAGTGAAAGCTCTCGCCTTCCTTCTTTCCATTGTTGTCATCGAAGTTATAGCCATGCTCAATCAAGCACTGACGCAAAGATGGAACAACTCTCTTAACCATGAAATGGTATAAGTCTTGTCTATCTTTGGCCGTTGGTGTTGGTGGAGTCCAATGATGTTGTACGATATTGCATATCGTCCAGTCACCACTACCACCGATTATAAACTGTCCACGCTCTACAAGCTTCTTCATATCAGGGTGTGAATACTTACGCCCTGTATCATCGGTAATGAGGCTGTCAGCAACCAGGATGCAGCCTTTGTTATGCTGTATGCCTATGATTGTTGTCATTGTCCCCTCCTTAATTACCGTCTACGAATTGTTCTTACGCTTGCGTTTGCCTCTCCAGCACCTGAGATGCTAGATAGAAGACTCATAATGTCCGGACGTCCTTGCTCAATTGTTGGCTGAGGTGTTTCCTCAGGAGCAAGAGCGCCTCCTACTGGAGCACCGGCAGGAGCAGGGGACGGTTGCTCAACCGCTTGAGGGGCACCAGCAGGAGGAACCTGTGGCTGCGGTTCAGGCTGAGGGAAGATTGTTTCGATAGCATCTTCAATGCTACGACCCTTCTGTCTAGCCTTAATAACTGCAGCAATCTTCTGTACAATCTCGCTTGGGTCCCCACCCTGTGCTGCAATTTGTGGAATTGCTTGGGTATAAGCTTGAAGTGATGCCAGCAAAGCTGTACGCATTTCTTCAATTTCAATCTTTTCAATTTCTTGGCTGACGTTAACTGTGAATGGCAGTTCTCTCATAGCCATATCCTTGGATATAAGTTTACCACCAAGTGCTTGTAGCATGAAGATAAGTCCCTGTGCAGGGTTTAAGCCAGCAAGCATACCGTAACGAACATCAGCAGAGTAATCACCCTTGATATCTTTTACAGGTGAGTATGTAATTTCGTATGGGCTACCAGCATCTACACCACGAATGGTCTTCTCGCCTGGGAATACGCGCTCATCAACTTCAAAGCAAAGCTGGATAACATCACGGAGGGCGCTAGCAAAAACAGCCTGTGCGGATTTGACCTGAGTGTCGAAGGCACCCATGAGAGCCTGTACGCCCTGACCCGTGACAATCGATGCGTCGATGTTGCCAGTACGTCCTTCAGGGTAACGAGCACCAACACGCAATTCTTGGTTAAGTAATGTTTGCTCTGTGAATGCACCTTGTGGTAGAGTAAGTTCCACGCGGCGTACACCAGCTGGGTTAGCTGTACGAATAACAGCATCTCCACCAAGTGTTAGCTCCTGTACATCTTGTGGAAGTACGATAGGAGACTGTACAGATTTCTCTGCAGCTTCCATTGCAAGCAACGCAAAGCGGTTGCGTAGCAACTGGATACCTAGAATATCATCAAATTGTCCACGCATCTCTGAATCAATAGATGGTTTGCGTGCAACAACAATCATCATCTTGCCTAGAGGATTCTTGGCAGTAGATAGAACTAGGTTGTCTTTGTCGGGTAAGTAAATTACAGATTGGTCTTTGTCATAGTAACGAACCATTTCGATGATTGCGTTCATGTCCTGCTTGTAACCCATGCCACCGAGGAGCGCACGCTCATACTCTGGGAACATAGCTACTAGCTCACCTAGTGTCATCTGGTAACGCTTAGCAAAAGCTGTGCAACGGCCGTATCTATCAAACTCAGGGTATGAGCCCATTGGGTTTTCTAGGCGGATACGAGGAAGCTTAGCCTCTACATCGAACTCAATTACGAATGGTAGGAATCCGTATGTGATGTACCAGTCTGAGCCTGAGTACATTTGGACCGATAAATCAGAATGTGCAAAATAGTTTGAAGCAATACGAGTGCGTTTATCTGCAAAAGTACGAGCTCTATCTGATACTTGATTTGCCGCGGAGCAGTTGACAGCAGGGAGGGGCGCCATAACTTCTGACAAGTCTCTCGCAACAACATCCACAAAGTTTGCAACGACATTGGCATCTACACCTTCTGGAAAGAAGTCTGGATAAACAGATGCAATCTCTCCACGACGGACAGCTAGGACCTTCTCGTGACGTGCGTCACGGTCCATCGCACGATAGCGTAGTGACTCTACGCGAGCTGCGACTTGTTCGATTGTTAGCGCCATAGTTTCCTATCCGTATATATCAGACCATTGCTCAGCAAAGGCCTCATCTAAGTTGATTGCCATTCTTCTTTGTGACTGTGCACGGGTGGCCCAGCGGTTTTGCATCCACTTAGCAGCACCTGACTGTTGTTGCATCAATTCGCGCATGCGAATGATTACGAACCACAGAGCCATTACGCAGTCTGTTGCGTTTCTAGTATCAGGCTTCCAGGTAATCAACTGCTGTACCAAAGCCTTTAAACCTTCGCTACCTTCGTTAGAAGGCAACTCAATCATATTGTTGTCTTGGAATCTTCCATCTCTAAGGCTACCAAAAAGAGGCGCCATAGAAGCAACACCAAAGCTAGTATCCCACTTATTCTTACCAGTGAAGTGAGCTTCAAGGCGACAGCCGTAGGCTGAGAGCCAGCTTCGCAAGTCATCATCTAATGCATAAGCTTTCTGGTGAGCGTTGATTTCAATACGCAGTTCCTGTGGTTTGTATTTCTGCACCCACTCTTCAATCAAAGCTCTAATCTTCATAGGGTTAGGCTCTGTCATGTTAACTGCATCAAGAATATAAATCATGCTATCTGCACGGTTATAAGTAGCTACCACTGCTGCAGTATTACCTGTCATAGCAGGGTCCAAGCCAATTATGGTGTAGGACGATTCGAGATTTTTTGGATGGCCTGGAGTGCCTGGTTTAAGCGGTCCGCGCTTTCGCATACCGTTGACACATCCTGCAACTGCTGCTGGCGCGAATATAGCGTCTTCGACGACATCTTCTTGTTGGTAGACCATAGCCCAAACTGACGGAGCCACTTCACTCCGCCTTGTAAAAAGCGAAGGTCCATCCCATTTGGGATATAGCCCTTGTTCATTGGGTTCATCTTTGTCACCTTCTGGCCTATCCGTCCAAGGCCAAAGTGTTTTCCAGTTAGCTGGCTTCTCATCGAATTCTAATACAGCTGGCATCGAGAAGTAAGTGAAAGGGGATTTGCCACCTGTCCACTGCTGACCATCTCGAATCATCTTGTATAAGTCAACTGGCGCAACACGGGTCCCCACGATAAGTAGTTTCCCGTGTCGGCCTAAACGTGTGATAACTTCTTTCTGAAGCCATTCAATTTGCTTCTCCCACTCATGGGCGTTAGAGTTCATCACAACATCGTCGAGAATAATCAAATCTGCACGAGCACCGTAGATTTGACTACCAAAGCCAAGAGCTTGGACTGTTGGGTCCTTCTCTCCAGAATCTCGGCCAGAGCCGAGGTAAATCATATCAGCAGACCAAGTTTGAGAATCGGCCTTGTATCCGCCTTGCGGACCGAAGGCCGTCTGTAATTTAATCCAGTTAGGATGTGAAAGTCGAGTCTTAATCGCCGAGAGGAACTTGCGGGCCATGCCCTGGGTTTTGGACACGACGATGATACGCACATTCGGGTCGACAGCTAGTCGGTAGGTGACATAGTTAATCGTAATCACCGTGGACTTTGCGTGCACGGGTGGAACGTTAATCAGGACTCGGTTGGCAGCTCCTGGCTCATATGTCATGGCCGGATGCATCCAGCGGGGCTCGCGGCCCTCAATCAAGTCAACCCAGTCTTTATGATGGTCAAAGAGCTTGGTGTCTAGGAACTGCTCAGAAAAGTCCTCAAAGGAAATCTCCTTGAGGTTCTTCATGTCAGCCTTGACGCCCTTGCCTTCCAGGCGGGCTTTGTCGGCTCTGTCTTTGAACTCGGTATCCTTCATCGTCCATTGACGGAAGGTCACCTCGTTGCGGTTCACAGAGGCCATAGCCTGGGTGATGGTAGCGCCTTGGCTCAGCTGCTGGAGCACCCGCTCCTTAGCCTCGGCCATAGGTATATCTACCTTGCCTGGTTTGCGTCCCATTGTTCTCCTAAATTGTTTGGCAGTTTGATTGGCGCGACTTGCCTAGGTCGGCAGTCAGTCATCGAAACGACTGAGGATGTAATCAGAACCCCGGCGGTTTGGTCTGCCGTATACGCCTAACGCCAAGTACGACTTCAGGGACCGTTCCGGGGTATTCGCATCACCCGCAGGATTTGAACCTGCAGCCCTTGGCTTCGTAGACCAATGCTCTATCCGTTGAGCTAGGGTGATATGTGAGCGGGGTACTTTGGCTTCCGTGGGCACATAATGCCACTACTCGGGATTCGAACCCTACCTCTGGGTGGTTGAACCCAGCGTGCTACGCCAATCACCATAACGGCTGCCGTTTCCCCTCAGGGTGGGTATTCAACTTTCTGCGAGAGGTCTCAGCTCCGCACCCTGTTGCTCAATAATAGACCGGAGCGTTGCCTAAGCTAGAGGCCCCGGGGTAGCCAGCTGGACGTCCTAGGAACCAGTCGGCAATATGTTAAAATCACAGTAATAACGCCCGTCAGGAAACGGGTATAACACTCCCATTATATATATTATATTATATATTATATATATTATATATAGGAGCTTGCGTAGTCCAAAGCGGAGCAAGCTCCGTATATGGAATAATTTATTATTACATATATAGAAAACCTGTTCAAATCGGGAAACCGAACAGGTTTCCTTAATATATTTATATATTCAGGGTATAATGTCCGTTTTAGTATAATTTCTGGGGGGCTTATAACAGAAATTTTTAGGGTGAGACATATATTCTTAAGTCTTGAAGATTTAAACAATACCCCCTCAAAGTTTCCTGAGAGCTTCCTGTGAATTACCTTAGAGCCTGACGGCTCATGCTTCCTGATAGTTTCCTGAGAGCCACCTTAGGGGTGGCTGAGAGTATCTATTATTTAATAATCTGATAATTATCTGAGTTAATTCTGAGATTTAGTTGAGTGGTGACTATCTCCCCGGGCACTTATCCCCCCCGGTATTTATTCGAACATTTGTTCTAATGTCGGGAATTGGTAGGGGTTCGAACATTTGTTCGAGTGTTCGGTTATTCGAACATCTGTTCGATAGCCTGTCGGCGTGTCGGATTTGATTATTTCCGGGTTTTGTGGTAGGTGTCCGATTTGCCCATGTTTGGTAGGTTTTGGGTTTTGTCAATAGGGCTTCCGGCGTGTCGCGCCGATTTCCTAAACTCTCAGCTATTGTT
>JACCDG010027226.1_pt1 | contig 19992 bp, 22 predicted proteins | sample 7442471 | NCBI WGS metagenome assembly JACCDG01 (sample SAMN15323444, study PRJNA562643) | freshwater metagenome | isolation source: river surface water | place: USA:Blue River Watershed | collected 2017-08-17 | reverse complement strand
CAATCAGCTCCTGAGTCACCTGCTACTGAGACAGAGACACCTCCACCAACTGAGGGTGGTGATACAGGAGAGTTTGAATTTTAATTTGGTTTAATCTCAATTACTATTTTTGATATGTATGAATTATCTTTTATCCAATTAGGATCTTTGGATTTTGGAATAATTTCTTGTTCCCTTTCCCATCTATAATTTCCAAATACTTTGGGTGATGTCTTCCTTATTTTACTCCCAATTTGGTCGTAGATATTTTCAATATTTGAAAGATCCTTATCCCCCAATGTTATCATGTAATTATTATTTCGGAATATTATGTTTAACCGATTTATTTCGGATTTTAAAAATACCTCCATATATTTCCAATTGCCATCAAAAAATCCCCCATATACTGGATTTGTCTCAAATTCTCCTATATTTCTCATTCTAACTATTCTGTCCCAAATTTCTTGAAATATTCTATCAGATTTTTCAATATTATCAAATTTAATTTTGACAGTTCCGTTTTCACAGGAAATATCCACATCAAATATCTCATCTAGATCAACGAAATTCTCAAGTATATCTTCATCATATTTTGAGAATACACCTTCATAAAACTTTCTGAATTTTTTGATGTAGTTCATATCATATATATAGGATTTAATTATTGATTTTTATTCTATAAAAAATCCACCCTTAAAAAAAGGTGGATTTTTTCATTCATATATACTTTAATAAAATAATTATTTTACATGACAAAACCTGTTTTAATAGTTGAAAATTCCACACAGTCACTTATGAAGGAATCAAAATCTTCGGATCAATTCCTTCTTAATGGTATTTTTACTGAGTTTGGAGTTAAAAATAGAAATGAGAGAATTTACACAGCTGATAAATTTCTTCCTTGTTTAGAGGAATTGAATGGTAGAATTTCTACAATAGGGGCTGTTTATGGTGAATTTGATCACCCAGATGTCTTTGATACTTCGTTGTCCAGAGCATCTCACCTTATCCAAAAGGCAGAATATATTAAAGATTCTAATAGAGTTGAGGGAGAGATTAGACTATTAAATACTTATTGGGGTAAAGAGGCTAAGGCACTTGTTAATGACGGGTGTCCTATTTTCGTTTCTTCTAGGGCTGCTGGTGTTACCGAGTCCGATGGTACTGTGACATTGAAAAAACTATTTACCTATGATATTGTCGCTGATCCAGGATTTGCTTCAGCAAAAATGAATGTTAAGGTTTTAAATGAATCTCTCGGTTTCAAGACCGAATCATCTAACTTTAGGATATATGAAATGTCCGACGAGTCAAAAATAAACGAATTATTTAATATGAACACAAATGATTTAGTCACTAAAAAACAATTAACCGACTATTCACAGTATCTAATTAATGAAATTGCTTCAACTAAAAAGGAGGTTAAGACAGCTCTCAACAAGGGCAATATCACCCCCAAGAAGATGGAGCAACTTCTAGAATACTATGAAGAGTTGAACAATACTAACAGTAAGATAGTTAAATATCTTGACTATCTAGCCGAGAAGGTTCAAGTTGTTGTTAATGAGAATTCTTCATTGAAGACAACCGCTGATAAACTTATTAAGCATAATGATTATCTAGCTGAAAATTTAGAGAAGGCTATTAACTATACTGAGTACCTAGCTGAAAATCTAGATAAGAACATTTCTTATGGAGAATATCTAGCTGAAAATCTAGATAAGAACATATCATATGCTGAATATCTAGCTGAAAATTTAGATAAGAATATATCATATTCAGAATATCTAGCCGAGAATCTAGATAAGAACATTGCATATTCAGAGTATATTGCTGAAAATCTAGATAAGAACATTGCATATTCAGAGTATATTGCTGAAAATCTAGATAAGAATATATCATACGCTGAATATCTAGCTGAAAATCTAGACAATTCAATTGCCTATTCTGAGTATCTAGCTGAGCATGTAGAAGGAAATATTGCATACTCAGAGTATATCGCTGAAAATCTAGATGATAATATCGCATATTCAGAATATGTTGCTGAAAATCTAGACAAGTCCATATCTTATCAGGGACTAATTGCTGAAAGATTAAATAGTGGAAAACTACTTGAGAGTGCCGAAGAGATGTCAATTCCAACTCTTAAGGATGCTGGATTTGAAGCATATGATGAAATGGAAGAAGAGTCCACTGAGGAAATGGAAGAAGAAGTTTCCGAAAATGGTAATGAAGTAACTACCGAATCTGAGTCTTCAGAAAAATATGAAGACGAGGAGGGTGATGATGAAAAATATGAAAATGAAGAAGAGTCAGAAGAAGAAATGTCTCCTGAGATGACTGAAGAGTCTGTATCTGGTGAATCCGATTCTGAACTCTCAAAATCAATAGATAAGTTGATCGAAGAGGCTAAAAAACGTAAAGTCGCTGAAAATTCAGATCTACATTTCTTGAAGTTCTTAAACAAGTCGCAGGTTGATAGTTTCTACTCATTGGAAAATGAGGATCAAGAGACCGTTAAACTCTATATAAGCGAAAAGAGCTATTTCACTACATCTGATGTATTGAAACTAATATCCGAAGCCTTGTCAAAAAAGAACGAAACTCTTGAAGAAAGAGTAATTAGATTGATGCCTGAGAATGTTAAACCTATCTGGAATCAATTGAATGAGTCATCTAGAAAGTCAATCCTTTCACAGGCTAGACTATACCCTGAAGATGTCATGACTAATGAGTCACAAATTGAACACTTCTGGTTAACTAGAAATCTCAAAAAGAATGAATCTGTAACAAAAAAGCTTGTTTCACATGAGACCTTAATACAAGAAGATAAGGTATCTGATGGTGAACTTAAGGCTATCATGGAAAGATTCAAAAACCTCTAATCTACAAAGTAGATAAAAAAAACAAATAAAAAAATGTCACATATTCGTATAGACAAAAATAAAGCGGTTAAGAAATGGTCTCCTGTACTAGAGAACATGGGCGTTACCGGTGATAGAATTGAGTGGATGTCAGAAATGGCTGAATACCACCAGCTTAACGAAAACGCTTACGCCAATGCCACAACTGCTGGTATGGGTGCAGTATTAAACCCCGTTGTCGGTTCACTAGCCGGTCTAGCTGGTGGTGGTGCTGGTTTCGGATCAGCTCTTGGAAATGGTTCAACCCCTGGTTCAGGTGATGTTGGTCAAAACCTACTCCCAGTTGCTATGAAGATCGCTGCCCAGACCATTGGTCTAGATCTAGTTGCTGTAAAGCCTTCACCAGGTCCAAAAATTGATCTTCTTTATATTGATTTCCAATATGATGATCTATCAGATGTTGGTGGATTCTCAAGACCACAGGTTTTCAAAATCACTGGTACAACTGCTTCTTCAGGAATGGCTGCTATTAAGTCATACCTTGAGACATTCACAGTTACCACAAGTGGTTTCAAGCTAACTCAAGGTGGTATCTCAGGTGGTAGGGTTTTCGTTAGCATTGAGGCTTCTCAGGCAGCTGTTACCGTTGAACCAGTTGGTTCAAAGCAAAACAAGCTTGAATTCCTAGGATTCTCCCGTGTTGATGGTAATCCAATGTTCAGAGCTTGGAGACAGGCAAATTCAACTAATGTTGCTGTTGGACACTATCCTTACACATTTGATCAAACACTGAATACATTTACCTCAACAGGGTCAATGACATCTCAGATTCTATTCATCGGTACTGCTACCGCTTCTGTTGCTACAGTTGAACTAGTATCAGCCCTTGAAGATCATCTACCTGGATTCTCAGCTAACTGGGCTTCTTCACTATCATCTGGTGATTACCCAATGAACCGTCAGACTGATGACAATACATATGCTAGCGTTATTGGTCCAAAGGTTTCTTCTAAGACAATTGCTGTTGGAACTATTGAAGTATCAACCGCGTTGAGAAGAACAGAAATTGAGGATATCAAGGCCAACACTGGTATGGATATCGTTCAGAAAATGGAATCTATCCTAGTTAATGAACTATCTCAGACAATTTCTAAGCAAATTGTTGCTAAGATATTTGAACTAGGAGATCTAAACAGAGCAGCAGCTCCTCAGAAGGGCGGTGCTTCTATCTTTGATCTTGATACTGCTTACACAACAAACGTTGGTGGTGAAACCACTCACGCTGTTCAACGTAAGCTTATCACCAAGATGGTACATGCTTCTAACTACATTGCTACTGAAGGTCGTGTAGGACCAGCTCAGTTCGCTGTTACCAATGGATCTCTCGCAGCTTCATTGATGGACATCGCTGGTTACACAATTAACCCAGTTAAGTCAAAGTTGAATGGTCAGGGGCAGCTATATCCTGTTGGACAAATCGGAGATATTTCTATCTACGTTGATCCTTACATGAGATATGGTGATGATAGAATTGTTCTTGGAAGAAAGAACAATCCTGATCAACCTGGTGTTATCTTCATTCCTTACTTGATGGCTCAGTCAATCAGTGTAATAAGTGAGGCTACATTCGCTCCAAGAATGTTACTACGTTCAAGATATGCTATCGCTGATGTTGGATTCTTCCCACAGAAGCAGTATATGACAATTGTTGTTACTGATGCCGATGGTCTATTGAACTAATATTACTTTCTAATCTGAAAACCCCCTCAATTTGAGGGGGTTTTTCTTTTTTAAAAAAATAGTAAATTATTTTTAATATATACTTCATGATAGCATCATATAGATCCTTTTTACTACTTGAGTCAATTGTTAAATACCTACCTGATTTTAGAGACATTCTTAGAATGATGTCTTCCCCGATAGCAAAGGAATTGTCAAATTTACAGGGTCAAGATCTTGATACACTATCTAACTATATTGGAGTTTTTGGTGAGGATTCTGTGTCTTTTATCCCAGATAAAAAGTCCTCTAGTGTTAAGCCACTATTTAAAATAGTGCAGACTAGTGGTATTGTCTGGGCAGATGATAACGCATTTGCGATTGCGAAAGAGTCAGGGTATTCCAAATTGGATAAACCTGTCTTAGGTGATTTATGTTATCTACATCAAAAATTAGACCCTCAGGTTATTAAAAAACACTCCCCGAAATGGAATGACTGGAGTGCTTATGGCATTGGTATATATAGGTCAGAGGATCAAATGAGGGACTATATGATCTCTGATCCTAATGTTAGAATGTGTCTAGAGGAGACATCAAAGATATTGGGTGATATTAAGCCTCAGTCAATAAAAGTCGGTAGGTTTTCTAAAAAAATGCTAGAATTGGTTGGTAAAAAATTCAAGGACAAAGATATTGAAGACTTTGTTAATGAATTTAAATCAAAAGTTGAGATATCAAAGGATGCCTTCAGAGGATTTGAATTGGTTTCTGGTGAGGATATAGTGAAGTGGTATAATGAGGAAAACTATTCAAGGGAAAATACTTCAACTCTCCATTCATCTTGTATGAGATATGGGGATTGTGATCAATATTTCAATATCTATACTCAAAATCCAGATGTTTGTAAGCTTTTAATAAAAAAGAGCGATTTTGATAAGGGTAAGATAACAGCAAGAGCATTGGTTTGGAAGATGAGAAATGGTGATCATTTTATGGATAGAGTATACTATTCCAAGGATTCTGAAGTATTATTATTTAGAGAATATGCTATCAGAGAAGGGTGGGTCTATAAAAAGAATCAAAGTAGCGGTTCAAATTTTATTATGATGGGTGATAGTAGTTATGCAAAAGATCTTGAAGTCAAATTAGAAAAGTGGATATTTAAGAAGTATCCTTACTTAGATACTATCCCATATCTTGGAGACGATGGTGTTCTCAGAACTGAAAGAAGGGACTCCGATTGTAAGGAGTTGACACAGACCGATGGATCTTTCACTCAGGGATGTGAATACTGTGAAGATGGATATAATCAGTGTCAAGAGTGTGATGGAAATGGATACCATGATTGTTGGAAGTGTGGTGGTGGGGGTAAAATTGAATGTGTTGAGTGTGATGGTGATGGTAGTGTAAATTGTCCCGATTGTGACGGTGATGGTAAGGATTCCGAGGGTGTGGAGTGTGAAAATTGCGAGGGAAAGGGTAAAATTGAATGCGGAGATTGTGATGGAGAGGGTGATGCTGAGTGTCCAGAGTGTGATGGAAATGGTAATGTTACTTGTGAGTATTGTGAGGACGGTAGAGTTCCTTGTTCAGAATGTAATTGATAACAAATGAATATATTAAATTGGAATCTATTCTTAATAAACGAGGCAAAAATTCAGTTTTTTTCTGATTTTGAGGAGATATTACAATTAATGAAATCACCAATATCTAAGTCCATACTAGATCTTAAAGATAAGGATGTCAATATTGATTTTAACTATTTTGGACTAACTGATAAAGAAGATATAATAACCTTTGTTCAGGATAGTAAAGTCGGAGAAGATAATAAAATTATATATGAGGTTATCTCATATCCCTGGTTCATGTTAGACACCTATGTGATTAGAGAAAGATTTGGGTTAAATTTGAAATATGAGTCTTATCCAGATGTTGGTACAATCGGGTATATAAAAAATAAAATTCCACAGCCTAAAACAAATTCTGAGTCAATGAGACTTGGACTTCACAGTTTGAATGCTGTTAATTCTGATATTTGCCATTTCGTTTCGTTAGATGGTAAGAATTACATAATCGCTGAGGAATATCTTAATCAGAAGAGAAAATTTACCAATGATAACGTTAGAGAAAATCCCATTAAAATCGGTAGGATTGCTAGAAAGATATTTACGAAATTGGGAATTAAATTTTCTGATTCTCAATATGAGGATTTTGTCACAGAGTTCAAATCTAAGTTTGAATTAACAAGAAATAGGTTTAGAAATTTTGAATTGGTTAGTGGTGAATTGATAAGGAAATGGTATCTTGTTGATAATTATCAACAAGATCCCCGATCAACCCTTCAAAACTCATGTATGAGATATAAAAAGTGCCAGCCATATTTTGATATCTATGTTTATAATCCTAAGGTTTGTCAGTTGTTAATAAATAAGAGTCAGAAATATCCCAATAAGATAAGTGGTAGGGCTTTGATCTGGACACTTAAAAATGGTGATAGACTAATGGATCAGATATACTACTCTAGAGAGCAAGAAAGGAAGATTTTTGAAGAATATGCTATATCACAGGGATGGATTTACTTAAATAAGGAAGATGAATTTATTAAGGGGGATCAGGTTATTGATGGTGATGATTTTTCGGTCCAGCTATCTGAATGGGAGGTTAAGTACTACCCATTTATGGACACTTTTAAATATCTTAATAGGCATACAGGAGTTCTTATGGAAAATGTATCCATTTCTGAGGAGAGAGATTGTTATTTCCTAGAGAGTCAGAACGGGGGTGATGGTATACACTGTGATACTTGTGCTGGTGAGGGGTCAAGAGAATGTGTTGAGTGTGAGGGTAGTGGAGATATTGAGTGTCACCAGTGTGATGGTAGCGGCATAGTTGATTGCAGGGAATGTGATAGTGATGGTAGAGTTGATTGTCAAGACTGTGGGGGATCAGGTGTTGGTGATGATGGTGAGTCTTGTGAAGAATGTGATGGATCTGGGAGAATTGGGTGTGAAGAATGTGGTGGTAGGGGAAAGAATGATTGTGATGATTGTGATGGTACTGGGAAGATTGATTGTCCTGACTGTGGATCTGATGGGTCTATTGAGTGTCCAGATTGTGAGGGGACTGGTAGAAATATTTGAATAATTCTATATAGCCAATTCTAAGATATTTGTTAACCTTTTAATTCCACTGATGCCAGATATTTTAAAATCATCTATAGTATAGTCGTAAAAATTTTTCCGAGAGAGCAATTCAATAGCTGGTTTATTATCTAAAGGTGTTGTATTTAGTAATTCCATTGCAGAGTCTATATGCCTGTCATAAATATGTAAATTTTGAACAAGATGGCAAAACTTACCAACTTTATAACCTAAGTGTCCAGCTACCATCATCTGAAGTGCTAAATATTGTGTTTTGTTTATATAATTTGCAACAATGTAATCATTTGATCTTTGATTGAGTGTCATATCTAAATAGTATTCACCATCAACTTTTCTAACAGACCAAGAAGTTGAATATGCACAAGGATGCAATCCCATAGTTTCATTCAAATCATGATATTGATACATATCGATAATATGTCTCCTTGAAAATGGATCTTTTTCTAAGCCATCTAAGATTTGATTCATTAGATTGTATCGCTTAATGGTAGCGCCATATCTTTGACCAATGGTATTATCACCAATATTCCATTCATCCCACCAATGAATACCCATTTCTCTAGCTACTTCTAGAGAGTTGGATTGTTTTTGGTATATCCAGAATATTTCTTTTATTCCAGTTTTTATAGCGGTGTTTCTTAATGTTGTTATCGGAAACTCACCCTTTGATATGTCATATTCTTCAAAAACACCGGTTATAAATTTTGAATTAGCGGGCGTTCCATCTTTCCACTTAGGTCTTGGATTTTCATCCCAAGATCCTTCTTTTATAATTTTATTAATATTTTGAATGTAATAGAAATCTGCTTTAATCATTTGATTTTTAATTTATTGTAAATATTCATAGTTTGGGAATTTTTTACTCAGTAATCTTCCCTTGATTGTCATTTGGTGCATTTTTAATAATTCAGATGCTTCTTTTAATGTCCTATATTCAATCCCATCTATTTTGAATGGTTTATTATGATTCATTTTTTTACCAGTTTGCGGTTTTGAAAATCTTTCTTTTTGTTCTTCTTTAGTAAAGCTTTCCTTTTCTTGATTGGAATATCTGTAATTTTTGTATTTTGGGTTCTTGCTCAAAACCCTCCATCTTATTGTTATCATGGGTATATTCAATATTTTTGAGGCTTCTCCGCAAGATCTATATTCAACCTCATCAATTATTATTGGTATATTTTGAGTGCCGTGATATTTACCTATTCTTGTTTCAGATAACTTTTCTAGTGTCTCTTGATTATGCTTTTTTCCAAAGTATGGATTTTTCTCACCTGATCTTAGTCGGCATTTGGAGCAGGTAGATGAATTTCTACTTTTTTCATTTCCACATTCACAATAATATATCTTATATGATATACCACCCTTCCAGTTTGGATTTGATCCCATAGGTTTTGAGTGTTTGAGTTTTTTTTCTTCATCGGACATTTCCGAATACATTTTTTTTATAGAATTTCTCATTTTCTCAATAATTTTATCCTTATTTGGGTTTTTTGATATATTATCTCCACCAGATGATCTTTTGCCTATGTTATATTTTGGACTTGAGTCAAGATACTTTTGTTCATTAGTCTTTGTGCTATTCGGGTCACATAATTCAACAACTTCAAATACGAAATTTTCTTTGCCGTACTTTCTCCAAGCTCTGAGTAATATTATATTTATATGTGTTCCATTTTCCAACCTATTAAAATGATCTTTCCATCTTTTTTCAATATTTATTGAGGATCCATAATAACAGTCGTTATTAGTAATGTTTCTAATTCTATAGATTCCGCTAACCATGTCTTATATATAAAAAAATCAACATGCCTTTTAGTTTTTTAACCTACGTAGTGGGGATAAGAACTTTCCTTTTTTTTCATATAAAACTGTATGGATAAAATGCAGAAAATAACTACACTAGAACCAAACTACCTAGATAGGCTAGTCGAGGAAATTAAATCAATAAGTACCCAAGAGATTTCAGACTCCCCTGAAAATGAGTCACCAAATGTTAGAGTTTTGGAACCTCAGAGGGTTTTTTACTGGATTAGAATCTATCTAAAGGAAGAGATTGATCTGATTGAAGGCGATTACTTCAAGATGGAATACTTACCATCTGGTGAAAACATGACTATAAAATTCATCACCTATGGTAAAAAGAATATCCATAAAGACCAAGGTGATCAAATTATTAATTATGACCCAGAAGTTGATAAAAAACACCTTTGCTTGATTATTGATGAGAATGAGATAAATACTAGGGCAGATATTCCTTTTATTAGAACTCTTTTCAAAATTTCTAAGTTTTATGAGTTTCAGGTAATCAGAAGATCCGACCTAGTTTTTACAAATATCAGAACTGGTGTTTCACCAGAATATATTGATTGTGACTTTTAATATATATATATCAAAATGGAGAATACTGAAATACTAAAAGAAATAATTGAAGCTCAAAAGGAATATATTAAGATACTTTCTGATGAATTAAATGAGCTTACTCCACTTGCATATGTTCGTGGTTGGAGGACTACAAGGTATGAGATGGGTAAGGCAGTTAGAGAAAAGATATCCCAACTAGAATCTAAAATTTCTTAATAAATTTTTTCTGTATCCAGATTTTCCTTTCTCCGAATTTTTGCTTTGAGCATATATCTTCATTCCCATAGAATCTTATCCACTCGTCTATCCTTGATCCACCAAATGGATTAGACCAGTCTTTTAATTCACCACCTCCGAATTCATATGATTCATCGCAGCATTTTTTGCACATTTTTATGACATCCTCAGCTTCTGACTCGTTTAGATCAATGAATTTTTTGTTTGGATCTAAGTCTAGTCTACCTAATATTTCTGAATTAAGATAGGCTCCAATTCCATTAAAGTATTCTTGGTTCATCAAAACTTCACCAAGTGGTTTCTGGAAGCATTTTTTTTCTTTGTTCTCTAGAATGTTAGATCTGAACCTTTCGTAATCTCTGGTGATATCAGGACCTCTTTTAACTCCTGTGAACTTTCCAAATTTATATTTTGGTCCCATATAACTTCCATGTAGTAATAGACTCCACCCATCTAGAGTGTCCATTCTAAGCCTCACAAATTTCACATTTTTCCACTTTTCTGTTTCTATAAATTCCCAGTTTCCAGACATTCCCATAAATACAGAGATATCCTCTATTTTTGACTCTGATATCAAACTTACAGTCAATTGCTTACCAACTGAATATGAATTTATCTTAAAATTATCAATTGGAATTTCCTCTGGGATATTACCCTTCTGGACATTGAAAATTCTATTAAATATTTTATTATTGGACTTCTCATTTATGAAATCCGACATTATTCTAACTTCAGTTCCTTCTGGCATTTTATTAGAAATTTGGGTGTTCGTACCACTCTATGACTTCTTCAATTGCGTAGACTTCGTCCTGCCCATAATATGGATCTTTGAAGATATGATGTATTTGGCCATTTTCGTCCTCATACTCTTCAAATACAGCAGGTGCTATATCTTCAATTCCTTGAACTTTTATCAAAACATTTTGTCCTTGTTTTGGGAGTTTGTCTGCGATTGAGTGTCCAATAAAGATTATAGTCTTTTCCATAATTTTTATATGGAGAAGACTATAATTGTTTAGATACCAAACTTCTTAATCTGATTCAGAATATATTCCGAGTGGAGAATATTCAATTCATTTGCGTGACCGATCGTCAGATGAAACCCAAAATATGGAATTCTTGTAAGTCCCATAGACTCTCGAATATTCTCAGCGTCTGGGCAGTCCACATCAATCCACCAATGTTTTCCATTTGACTTTACGTTTTTAGGATCAAAGAAGAATGAGATCTCTTTTTTATCAAAAATAGATTTTCCTTGGTCAAATACTTCCATATTCATCCTGTCAGAGATTATGGTCACATGAGTTCCCCTCAGATTTTTATTTAGATCTAGAGAAAACCTCTTCTTTAGAATCCAAGAGTAGTACCTATCAAGATCACACCCTGTTTGAATAATTGCAGTTCTTTTCCACACCGATTGATTTTTATGCTTTCGGGTCACATCCGCAACGGAGAAGTTTAAGTGTCCTTTTACCTCAATCATTATGTAAATATACGATTTTTTTCCAAAAAGGGTAATTTTTTTCTAATATATAAGTTATGATATATCTATTAGTCGCACTCTCTTATACTGTTTGGATAATGTATTCATTTTTGGAGGGTGTCAGAGAAGCCTTCAGTAAGCAAACAAAGACGTTCAAAAGACTAAAGTGTACTAATTGGGCCACAATTACCCTTATTCAGAGATCTATATTTTTCCTTTTGATTAGCTATATTATATATCTCAATGTTGGGTGTATTCAATCTTTGATATTCTCAGTTGGTATGATTCCTGTTTTCTATTACATTCAAAATGGGACTTACTTTCTTATTAAGAATAAGATGAATCCTAACATTTTTACCGAAGGGTATTTAAGTGATGCGATTGGTTCTGATAGTCCAATTATGTACTGCAAATATAATATTAGAAGATTGGCTGCTGTTCTTGGGGTTTTTATACAACCACTCATCTTCTTCACATAAAAATTAAAAATAAAATGAGAAACCTTGATAAAATCAATTTGACTGATGAGGATCTTAAGATATTAAGAGAGAATTTCATAGTAAAATACTCAAAAAAGAAAGGGTGGAATCCTGAAAAGTTAACAACATCACAGATGATGGAAATTGTCAGCTCAAAGGAATATAAAAATCCGGGTCTAATTTTAGGATGAAAATCTCTAAGAATGGTGTTGATCTTATTAAGAAATTTGAGGGATTCAAATCAAGGCCATATCTATGTCCCTCAAAAATACCAACCATTGGATGGGGTAATACTACATATCCAAATGGACAGAGAGTTAGCTTATCCGACCCACCAATAAATGAGTCTCTCGCAGACACTCTTCTTTTTGAGATACTGAAGAAGTTTGAAAAGGGTGTTTCCAATTTAGTCAAATCAAGAATAAATCAGAATCAATTTGATGCTTTGGTTTCTTTTGCATTTAATGTTGGTCTTGGTAATTTTGGAAAAAGTACCTTATTAAAAAAAGTTAATGCGAATCCTGTTGATCCTACCATCAGAAATGAATTTTTGAGATGGAATAAGTCTGGTGGTAAAGTTCTAACTGGACTTACAAGAAGAAGGGAATCTGAGTCTAATCTATATTATAAGCCTGGTTGATCCCCTCCTAGTATTTGATTTATTTTAAAGTCCCTTCTCCATTTGGTTATTAGGTCGCTAAGGGAAGCTTCCCATCCTGATATAACATCAGATACTATATACTTATCATTTTCCATTTCTAAAGATGAAATATTGACAATCTTATTTGGATTTATTGATCCTCTAATCATCCCAGCTGGTGCATACCAAGAAGAAGATGAATTGGATTTCCAAAAATCATATATTTTATCAACGTCTCCAAAGAATTTAGTATGGTCTTTCTGAACCAATATTATTGGTATATTTGTTATTTTTTTGATTTCTGAAATTGATAACAAATCACCCTCTATTACTATTAGGTCAAGATTGAATATATTTTCTAATATTTTTTCTGATATCTGTGATTTTTTCTGGTATAAAACCCTTTTTGACTTTATTCCCCACTTTAACTTGGAATTTTGGTCATGAAATAGGGCAAAGTTTTTACCAGATAGGTCAAAAAATTCTAAAACCTTAGGTATGGCAAAATTAGATCCATCTTTCCCGTTCAGAAAAATATTTACTCTCCCCAATTGTAACATTTACATTCTATCAATTATGTTAGTTATAGTTTTAATGTCTTCAATTGCTCTTGTGTATGATTCTGTTGATTTATAATTCAAATCTTCATATAGATTTTGCCAAGAAGAAGTTCTTATTCTTGATATAAAATATCTGAAATTGTTTAGTTCATATCTTGGGCTTGTAATAATACTTGAGATTGATGTTACTTTTTGTAATATTAATTCTAGATCAGATAGACTCTCAGCTTTAGTGTTTAGGATTTTGGTATTTATAAAATCTCCAAGTTTAGATAGATCTTCTATGAATTGGAATCCGACTTCATTTCCAGATTTTCTGAATTCTGATTTCAGATTAATTAAATTTTCAGTTATTGTGTTATTACCACTTTTAACTAGATTAAGAGAATCTGAGAAAAGGTACTTTATTCTAGCACTTGCTCTACTGATACTCACATCGGTTTTATCACTCCTAATGAACTCAAAGTATTCGTTTATAATTGATTCAAAATTTGAGAAATTTGTCCCAGCGTATATGTAGAAAATGCAATTTTTCCACCCAAATATTCTTGAGGCAATTTTTGAGATGTTTGATATATCTTCAGAGACTTCAAATCTTTTGGAAAGCTCGTCAAAATACCTCACTAGATTCTTATTTTTTATTTCTTCTGGACTTGGCATCCCAGACTTCATTTCCTGTCTCTTTAATTTAATTTCGGATAGTTTTTTATCGGATTTCACTTTATTGATATCCAATATAAGGGCAAACTCAGCATCGCCTATTATTGGCTTGATATCATTGTTTTTGTATATTGATAAGGTGCCACTATAGTTATGTCTTATTTCATAGTTGAAATCAAGTGGATCTAGATCAGTCTTCTCTACTAATAACTTTGGATTATAATGTGAATCGTCTCTTCCATATCCACTATATCCCTCCAGATCCCATCCAAATTCTCCCCATTTTTTCCACTGATCACCTCTTGGGCCATAGCTGGATGTGTTATATGAATAGTCTTGTATTAGCCAAGTTTTGTTTCCCGACTTCCAAATTGTTCCAGTCATCCATCTATGACTTAGATATATTTTAATCTTTGATTCGTGTGGGAGGTTCTTTAGTTCCGATGGATTTATGGGCCTATCTTCTTTGTACTTAACGCCTTTTATATTTATTGTGTTCTTCTCAGTGATTGTTCCATCAATTGCTGTTTTTCCAAGATATTTTCCTTCTGAATTAAACCAAAATTTTATGTGCGATACTCTACCAGTGGCAGGGATTATCTTCCCAGTTCCTCCACATTCTTTACAATCAACAACTCTTGTTCCCCTTCCCCATGGTCTTCTATATTTTCCCTCACCTTTGCAATTAGTACAGGTTGTTGGTTCAGGTTTCCAAAAGAAATTTAGAGCTTTTCTGTATGGTAAATATTGGAACATATCATCAGAGTATTCTGAAAATGGGAAGTCCTTTTTTTGGGATATTGATTTTATTTCTTCCAAAAATCTATCTTTTCCTGATTTAATGAATCCTAATGTTTTTGATAGTTTTGTTGATTCAAAGGATTCAAATAGCTTTATGTACTTCATATTCTTGGTCCTATTATTTTTATCTTGGTTCCACTTAGTTTTAACTTTTTAAGGTACTCTTCGTTTTTTTTGTTTGAAAAAACATCACCAGATATAGTTAGATTTTTTAGATTGAGTCCACTTATTGACTTCTCAATCTCATCTTCTGGATCAAATGAATATAATATCTCAAGTTCTTCCAAATTCTTTAGCTCGCTTAGGTCTAGATTTTTAATATAGCAAGCGGAAATTCTTATTTTCCCGCACTTTTGTAAATCCTTTAATATGTCCCCTTCAAATTCACATTTATCAAAAGATATTGAATCCGCTTTCACTCCCGAAAAATTTGATAGATCTTTTAGTCTCAAAAATTTAAACTTTACCCATTCGGTTTCAAGATTTAATTTACTGAAATTATTCGGTAGATTTGGGGTCTCAATTATTATATTTTTAATTTTTGCCTTAGGTGATATTCTAACTTTAGACCAATCATATGCGCTATTCAAATGTAGAGATTTAGTATTTACTCCTATATATGGGTATCTCATTAATCCCAGTCTATCCATATATGGATCTGATATACTATCTTCGGGATCAACATCTGGGGTAAATATATAATGGTTAAAGTTAGATGATGTCTTTTTATTGTCTGAATACTTTTCAACAATAGTATCAAATACATCTTTTAATCTATCAGGATAGCACCTATCAAAAAATAATTTTACTTCACTATTATCAAACGTCTCAATATTTCTGATTACCATTCTACATAATGGTAGATGTTCTGATATTATCTCTTCTCCCCAATATATTGGTGTCTCAAATATTAAAAACGCAGGCATACTATTTGGGTCAAAAACATTTGCTAAAACATTGTGTCTATATCCACCAGAGTATAGATTTTGACATGAGGTATAGAATTTTGATATACTCATGTTAAGTATATCCTTCGGATTGTGTGTTATTTTTAAGTAAATATCTTTGTCAAATATTTCAAAATTTGTATGGTAACTTCCCTCAATGTCTTCTTTGGATATGTTTATTATGTTAGTTACATTATTGTTTCTGAATATATTAATATCAACCAAATCATTTGGGTACGCTCTATTATAATCTTCAATAAATCCTGAGATGTTCACTAGACTATTTGTAAAAACAACCTCACCCTCTTCTTTTTTGATCTTGACCATCTCACCATTTTCATCTCTAATGGGTCTGCCATTCTCATCTTTTTTTATTATTTCTGTTGATTTGGTTTCATTGACGCTTATTTTTCTGAATATTGGTTCAAATAAATTGACTATCAAGTCAATTTTTGGCTTTTTAATGTTGAATTCCTTTAGAACAACCTCCCATTTTTCTTTATTTTTTAATAAATCTATGTTTATTGACTTTTCTAATATGCTTGCGAATTTATCTGGTATTGATTCAAATCCAGAAAATACTCTTTTCATATCTGTTTGAAAAAATTTACTAAGAACTTCCATTTTATCCTCCTCAGAGAGCTTCCATTTACCCTGTTTTATATTTTCGGTTGGTGATATTTCCTCATAATCTAGATATTTTTCTCCCCAGACTCTTTTCACTTCCTTATATTGCTTTGGAAGAATTACTTCTCCAATCTTTGCCTCTGATAGAAAATTTCTTCTTGATTTTATGAATTTCATAATTGTGTTTTAGTTTATGTTATACTATATATTAAACTAAAAATTTGAAATTTATATATTGTTTGTGTATAACTCTGAGAATAACATAAGATCTGAGGATATTAGTAAATGTAATCTAATTCTCTCAGAATTTGGGATCTATGTTGGACATGATTCGGGATCTGATATTTATCCAACTATTCAAGTATACCAAAGAGTACTAACCAATACTTCGTATGAACTTGTTTTGATTGATGATATTGATTTTAAGATTGAATTTTTAGTTAGTGGTGGTGAAAAAAGGTTTGATTTTATTTTTTCCAATCTTGATACCTCCGAAATTAAAAATACTTTTATCTTCCAAAAGAATTTACCTAGTTATGAAAAATTGGACATCAATCCAAATCTTGTTGATATTGACTTTGATAGATCATCTAAAAAATTATCCATTTTTGGTAAAATTTCAAATATAATTGGGTACTTGGTGGTTTTTTTAAGATCTTATGACCTTTCGCAAAAAGTTTGGGGATTTGATGGATCTGATGAATTATTTCTACCTAAGTTTAATATTGGCGATCATGTGACTACAAAAAATTGTGTATTAGAAATGCGGGTCATTGGGTACTCACTTGGTAAGGATGGGGATTTATTTTATAAATGTCTTGAGCTAGAAACAGAATTTCCAAATGTAGTTTCGGAAATAGATGAAGAATCATTGCAATATAGTAGGTCACATAAAATTGGGCAAATATTCAACAATTACTAAATAATTAATAAAAGGTACATGGAATCTCCCTATTTATTTTCTTATATAATTGGATATAGACACAGTCAAGAAAGACTTCTAAATCTTAGAAGGGTTTTAGATTGGTTGCGTGGGTTTAGTGGAGTTGAGGTAATAATAGTTGAACAAGATAGGGAGCCTATTTTGTCAACATTTACCCTTTTTGGATTTAAGTATATCTTCACAAAGTCCGAACACCCCTATAATAGATCTTGGGCATTTAATGTTGGTCTTAAAAATTCAACAACAAATGCGATAGTATTTGGTGACTCTGATTTAATTATGGACAGACAGGATTTCGTTAATTCATTGAATTTACTGAATCAGTATGAATGTGTCTCACCCTATAGTGCTGTTTTGGACTTGGATAGACAGGAATCATTTCTACCAATTGAGTCAATGGTTCAAATATCTAGACCAGGTAGGGGGGAAACCGACAATCAAAAGATAAATTTATGTGGTGGTATAGTTATGTATAGAAAGGATTCTATTTACAGAATTGGTGGTTGGTCTGAGAGATTTTTTGGATGGGGATGTGAGGACAACTATCAAGAGTATAAGACTAAGGGTATTTTAACATGGACTGAAAATAAAGCTAGATGCTACCATTTATTCCACTCAAGGGGAATCGCTGATCAAAATTTGTATTATAGAATGTTAGATATAATGAATAAACTTATGTCAGTTCCAATTGAAGATACTAAGAAAATGGTTCAATCTGAAATTCCAAAAATAGGAATGATTAATAAATTAGCCTAGTCAGCTAATATCCTGACCTTATTATACTTCACTAAAATTGAATAGACATTTTTATATTCAATACTTGGATCTTTAATTTCTTTTTCCACCCACCCATCTCTTGATTCACATTCTACTACCATACCTTTTTTGAACTCAAATTCTTCTTTTAGAAATTTATATGATTTTTTCTCTTGGAATGAGAATGAAATTCCATTATATAAGTATGATTTGTTTGAGTTGTCGGTGTTGTACATGATAACCCCTAATTCCCTTTCCTTTCCAGTCCTGAATAGTTTCGTTGGATTTTTATTACCAACAGTTTTTAGTATTAAACTGTCCTGATTGAAAATTTCAAGTATCTTTTTAGCATCTTTTTTCAATTCTTCGTTATTTATTGGTGACCAGGCTATAACCGATTCTTCAAAATCACCATTATAATATCCAGTTATGTCAATAATTGAATATCCTTTTCCAAAAAGAAATGATCTAAGAGACTCAATATTATTTGATGATGTTATTATGTACGAAGAATTTATGTTGTCTAAATTCATACTCTATATATTAGAATTATATATCTGACATTTCTTCTAGTAATATCCGATTTACTATTTCTCTATTATCCTCCGATACGATCATACTATCGTGTATTGTTAGTATTTTTACATCTGGATTTGATATCATCAATCTTCTTATAATTTTATTGAAGATTAGATCCGATTCCATTCTTTGGAGATGATGTGATAGTGATCTGTAGTCTGAATTTTCCCTTTTGTACAATTTTATGAAATTATGTATTGTGGGAAAAAGTGAAATAAATTTCTCATCATCTATGGACCCTTTTCTATTTTGTCCAAAGAAAACCTTATATACCAATTTTTTTGATTCTTCCTTTCCAGTTAGATTCAACTTATTACTTAAATATCCATAGAACTCACCATTTTCGACTAGGGAACTGAATAGTTCAAGTTCATCATTTTTTACCCATTTTGTGTTGACTATCTTAATTAATTTTGATAAGAAGAGGGGTTGGGAGTTTTTAATGTCTATTTCATACGTCCTTGAACCATCAATTGTTAAGAAGTTTTTTCTGATCTCAGACTTCAAAATTGTGAAGTTTGTGTGGAATCTTCCGAATTTATCAAAGTGGAAAAATAGATTTCCATTTTTTATTGATTGCACTGAATATAAATTTCTATTTACACTATCTGGGTCTAATATTGTTTTTTCAATGAAATTCATCGCTCCGTCATAATCTATTTTGAAGTCATATAGATCCCTTATTATTTTATTCCTAACATCAATAGATATTGGACTCTTAGATTCCTCGGATGCGGATGATTCTAATTTTGAGTTGTACTTTTTAACAATAACTCTATCAGAATTTATAAACCTCCCTATCTCAGATTTGAGTATCTCCGTGTTTATTGAATAAATCTTTGATGATTTACCTTTTCTGTGATTTTTTTCTAAATGTATTATCTTTTTTTCTAGTAGGAAGTTCATATAGTAGCTATAGTACTGACCATATTTATCCCTCAATATCATTGAATATAATGGAAATTTATTTTCCTTTTTGAAATAGTATTTTAGAATTAAATTGTGTAGGATATCAATCACATAGGATGATTTTAGCCTTTTTCCCTTATATTCAAAATTGGGATTTTTTGATAAGTCGTCTAAAATTTTAGGTAGAAATTGCAAAATGTGTGACTTTTTTGTCACTTTTTTTTGAGATAAAGTCCTCTGTGAAAACATCACTTTTTTGTTAGTGTGTTAGTTTTTGATTTTTTCTT
>JACCDG011382408.1_pt1 | contig 20007 bp, 22 predicted proteins | sample 7442471 | NCBI WGS metagenome assembly JACCDG01 (sample SAMN15323444, study PRJNA562643) | freshwater metagenome | isolation source: river surface water | place: USA:Blue River Watershed | collected 2017-08-17 | reverse complement strand
CAATGTTATCAAGTAGATCTTTTAGTCTTTCGACTTCTGCAGCCAAAGTATTCACTTGTTCGACAAGATTAGCATTCTCTTCTTGCAAAACTGCGTGACTATGAGCTAAAGAGTCTAAACTAAAAGAAACCTTATCATATTCATCACTAGCTAAGCTAACTTGATCAGCTAGAGTTTGAAAAACTGGATTCATATTTTAATTGTCCTTATCTTCTTCTTTTCGTTTATCTTTTTGTGTTTTAAAATATTTCCTGCATGCGGGAATTAAGTATTCGCTTAAATATTCTTGAAATCTGCATTTCCTTTCAGATAATCTGTACATCCACCACAATATTGAAATTTGGTATCCTTCAATTTTAATTGGAAAAGCATTTCGATTTTCTGTACTAGAAAAATATACCATATTGCTATCTAATGATACAAATACAATTCTATCTTCTTCTGAAGTCATGATATTATCTTCAGGAGTGAGATAAAGACCGATTATATCATAATATTCTAGATATCTCTTTTCTATCGCCATAATCTGAAATTAGCTTTCCATTTAAATGGTCGTATTCATGACAGAATACTCTTGCTGTTAAACCTTCAAAACTTGTAACCTTCTGTTTGTAGCTAGATTTGTAAGAAATGTAAGATACTTCTATTTTTGAAGGTCTTCCTACTAAATAGTAACCATCTAAAGACAGACATGCCTCAATATCGGTTTCTATTTCGTTTGATTGTTTGTTTATCTTAGGATTAATGGCAATATCGTAACCATCCCCATCCCAGAACAAGAAATAAGAACTACTTATTCCAATTTGATTTGCAGCAATCCCTAAAATGCCATTTTTATCCGGATGAAAGCTTTCTCCCAGAAAAGACATGATATCAGCAGCTGATTCCGTGAATCTTTTATCAGAAGATACAACTAGTTCAGTTTTTTGTCTCAAAATTGGATCTGGAAACTGAATAAACTTGCTCATTTTATTTCAATCCATTCTTCATAGCAGTTTCTACAATAGACTTCGATTTCAAACCCATTTGGACCTTCGACATTATTATCTGTATAAACTAAGTCAAAGGAATCACAATATGGACAAGTATCTTGGTAACTATTCACTTTCTCTCTCTTTATCTAATTGAACTGCCCAAACATTCAAGCAAGAAACGTTTTTACAAGCATAGTACATATATCTAGCTGTGGTAGTTCTTTCTCCTGTTATATACACTCCTGGTAGTTTACACTGACATTTGGGGCAACGCATCATTGAGTTCTTTATTTTTAAATAATTCGCCCAACCAATGAGCCTTACATACCTTACAAATGCGTCCGATCATATCTTGACCTTCTTTTAGAGTGCCCATCTTATGAGGAACGGTTCTATTTGCATTACAGGCGGGACAACGCATTACTTTACTTTCTTATAGGCTGCTAACACTTGGTTTTTGAGTTCTTCGGCGAATTTTAGATCTGAAGCTAAATATTCAATAGCTTTTTGTTCACCTTGAGCAAATGCCGTACTTTCTTTGGTATCCCCATACCCTTTATAGTACCATGCTCCAGATTTAGTTATAATTTCATACTTAATAGCCATTTTAAGGATAGCACCAAAATTATTGAATCCTTGACCATGAATATTTTCCCATTCGACGGTTTTCATGGGATTACCAACCTTATTTTTGAGAATAACGGCTTTAATCTTCGTGCCAATTGATTCTCCATTTGAATCTTTTAAATCACCAAGCTTTTTCAGCTCAATACGAACAGATGAGTAGAATTTTAGTGCACGACCACCAGGAGTGGTAGTCCCACCATTAGCCATAAATCCGATTTTATCTCTAATCTGATTAATGAAGATTACGCATGTATTAGTATCTTTAATCGGGTGACGTAGTTTACGTAATCCTTTGGCCATCATTCTAGCTTGAGCGCCAACTTGTAGGTCTGTCATCTCACCTTCTATTTCAGCCAAAGGTGTCATAGCCGCAACTGAGTCAAATACTAAAAGATCAATGGTGCCAGTTTTGATGAGTGTTTCGGCGATGATGAGGGCTTCTTCCCCAGAGGAAGGTTGAGCAATAATCATATCTTTAATGCTAACACCTAATTTAGTAGCCCATTCAGGGTTAAGGTCGCATTCAACGTCAATGTAAGCAACTAGCCCTCCTTCTTTTTGGCAGTTGGCAGCACAATTCAGTGCAATAAGGGTTTTTCCTAAACCTTCACCACCAAAGACCTCAGTAATTCTACCTTTAGGCAGTCCACCAACTCCTAGAGCTAGATCTAGCTCAAAATTGTTAGTAGATATTACTTCAACATCTTCAATGTCTGCTTCGCCGTGAATAATAGCATTTCTACCAAATTGTTTCGCAAGACTAGCTTTAGCTAACTCTAAAGCCTTCATATCGATATCTTTAGTCATCATTGGTAACTTCCTTATTTGCCAAATGTAGCTTATTGGCAATTACTTTAGGAAATAGGATATCTGCTTCGTTATTTTTTCTTCTGTCGTACTTTTTCAGCTCTTCAGATGTTTCTTCGATCTTATTAATGATCTTATCTCGTAAATCTTCATACATTTCGCGAGTTTCACCGATTTCGCCCAGAATTAGATAATCTGCTTTTTCTTTCAGATCGTAAAGCTTCTTTAATCTTCCTTGAAGCTCTTGGATTTTTTTGGTGTGCATTAAAACTCCAAATTTTGTTATTAGGTTGATGTTTGGTATAATTGACTTTATAATAGTCAATTTTTATTTATGAGGTAGTATATGAAATTCACCGACGATGATGCGATTCACGCAAGATTCATGATGAAGCAACAAATTCACAATGTTGACCAGTTGATCCATTTTTGGATTTTGTTTGGATCCAAAGATTTGTTAGGCCCTCCTGTTGAGTGGTGCAAGCCCGTATGGTATCACGATTTACCGTATGTAACAACCATTGTAAGAGAAAAAAACAGAAAATTATAAATATGGATATGTATACAAGCAATTACCAGGAACTATGGGAAATTATCTGTCACAGGACGGGGAACGAATTCTTCCAACTACTGTCTACCTTGGACGAAATGAAGTATCTTGATGAGATGTTTTTGATGAGGGTCTTAGACGAAGATTCTTGATATAATGGCGCCCATAACTACCACTTTGTATATCGCCGAAATAAGATCTATACCATAGTACAGTTAGCCCGACAGGTGGGTTAATACTCCCGTTCAAATATGGAGTGCTGAGCTAAAAAGCAAGACCTCACATCATCACCAGGGTTCCGTAACACCAACGGCATAGGTTTCCTAGCTTATGAGATTGAAGGGATGATCTGACAGGGATCTGTTTTAGCTTCTAGGGTGGATGCCCTAGCCAAGGCGTGGAGGGACTACGATAGTGTCCAGCTGGGAGTGCCGGTTTGGTAGTTTACGGTTGGTGTCATAGCGCTAGTTGTACGTTTGATGAGATGGACTGGTGTAGATGTTTAATAGTCTGCACGTGACCTAGGACCTTGAGAGATAGGAACCCCTTAGGGGGATACTCCAAGGAAATAGGGGGCAAAACCCTGCTCAATTTTAAAAAGAAGTTACTAGTACCTATATACAACTCATCAACTGAGGGAGAGAACAATAGATGAGAATGCAACAGATTTACTTCACGGACATGGAGTTACACGTCAAGATAAAGAGTCTTTCACCAGAAGAGGTAGAATCTTTTGTTGATAAGTACTCTGAATGCTCGAAAGTGCAATACATGATGGAAGTTCTCAATGCTTGTATATACAATTTGAATACTGAGATCAAAACAGCAGTCAACATCATGAAAAGAGACGATGGTGATCAATTCTTGCGAGAGATGTATAATGGTTGCGTGATGATTAATCCGGGGCTTGATATTCAAACCTGGGTGAAGCTAACTCAGTTGTATGACATATTCAGTGATTCCAAAAATGGTTATTCAATGAGGGAACTGGAATCAAGTAATATGATGCCATCAATTGATGAGCCAGAATACATTGAACAAAGACGTCAGCCATCAAAACCCCGGACTAACCCCAAAATAAGTAAAGCTAAGTTCTTAAACCTAAAAAATCATCTTCAGAATAAAGTGATTGGCCAGTCAGAGGCCATAGATGAGATTTTCAACGCTCTCAAGCGATCTCAGGTGGGTCTGAACGATCAAGATAGACCATTAGGCGTCTTTTTGTTTGCGGGACCTTCAGGAGTCGGAAAAACGCTCATAGCCAAAGAATTACATAAATATTTGTTCAATGACCGATCTGAAATGGTCAGAATAGATTGTGGCGAATTTCAGCAAAAACATGAGAACCAAAAACTGATAGGTTCAGCTTCTGGTTACGTAGGATATGAAGATGGGGGTCAATTAACTGATGCAATCAGAGAAAACCCGCAAACAGTGCTATTACTCGACGAAGTAGAAAAAGCTCACCCAGATTTGTGGGGAACTTTCTTAAATGTCTTCGATGATGGTTATTTAACCGATAATAAGGGAACTAGAGTTTCTTTTAAAGATGTGATTATCATTATGACTTCAAATCTCGGAAATGACAAAATTAGTGAAGAAACTTATTCAAAAGGCACTGGATTTCACGCAAGTATCGAATCTTCATTCAATTCGACCAAAATACCGAAAAGAAAACTGATTGAAGACAAAACTAATGAGGCAATTCGCAAATATTTCAAACCAGAGCTATTAAACCGTCTAGATGAGATCATTATTTTCAATTATCTTCAAGATAATGATTATAATAAGATAGCTGAATTAGAGTTTACTAATTTAGCAGAGAAACTTTCTAAATTAGGTTATAACTTGAATTGGTCACAAGAAGCTGTCGGTTTATTGGCCAATGAGGGTCGAAAGTCTATTGAAGGCGCAAGATCGCTAGCCAGAACGCGCCGTAAGAAATTAGAAGATCCTCTAGCTCAGATTTTGATCGAAACGAAGCATAAAAGAGGAACTACATTCAATATCGTCGTAGAAAACGAGAAATTCGATATTACAAATCAGTGAGGTAAGCAATGCCAAGACCAATTTCATCTGGAAGAATGAGAAATGTAGCTGGAAGGCCAGGAGGACGTAGAGTCGCCGGTATGGCCTCGTCTCCCGTATTTGGGGGTAATCCATATGGAGCTGGAATTAGGCCAAAGGCCGGATCCGGCCGTCACGCCATGCTTCGTGCTAGTTCTGGGTCAAGACCTCCTATTCGGATGAAGTCACCGTCAAAATTGAGACGCGCGACAAGCCTTTTGACTTCTAAGAAGGGTATGGCAGGAATGGGCCTTGGGGCAGCTGTCCTAGGTATTAGTCGAAAGACAGGTCCAGGAGCTACCACAGTAAAAGGGAGACCAACTGGCGTTTATCAGTATTAAAAGAAAGAAAAATTATGTCTAATGTTCAATATGTACAATTACCAAGATATTTGTTTGAAATGATTAACAGGTTAATGAAAAGCACTCTAGATTTGGGCACTCTTGCCTGTTCTGATGATAAACAACTGAGATCATATAAAACTATTGTTAAAAGAAACTTTAAAAGCGAATGGAAAGATTTGGCAGAAGTATTAGTCGCTTTCCACGTTATCACAAAATGCATATGTGAAGATGATGAATTCTGCGAAATTTGTGGGGGATCCCGTTACGTCTTTAATGAGACTTCGAAGGATTCAATTGAGTTAATACAAAAACTTCAATCTGGGATTGAAAAAGCACTCAAAGAAACTGAGGTATAAAATGGGTAAAGCTAAAAAGCACCAAAGAGACGTCCAAAAGGAAACACTTGGCAAAAAAGTTTTATGTGTCGGTGTTGGTGGCGCGCTTTATCAATGTCAAAACAGTAAGTGCCTAACAGTGAAACGTAAAGGTATATTCTTAGAATATAACAACAAAATCTACTGCACAGAAGAGTGTATCAAATCTGAGGTTTCATGAAAGAGATAGAAATCAAATCAGCTAAAGAATCATTTTTAGATGAGATGGAAAGGGCTATGACTAATTCCCTTCCAGTTAGCTGGGATGAAGAACAGAAGAAAAAGTCATTAGCTCGTACTACCAGTCATAAAATCAAGTCAGCTGCTTTTACGGCTATACCTATGATTTGCACCGGATCTAAATGTCCATTTAAAAATACGTGTGAATTCTACAAAGAAGGTAGTGCGCCGGTAGATAATCCATGCCCCTATGAGTTAGGAATGGTAGCTACTTTCATGGCTGACTATATTGATCAATTGAATGTTGATCCAGAAAACTGGGTTGAATTATCTCAGGTTAGAGATTTGGTTGATCAAGAGATACAGATGATCCGTAAGTCTAAATATTTAGCAAAAGAAGACTTTATCCAGGAAAATGTTGTAGGTGTCGACTCTGATGGGGATCCAGTATTTAAAAAGGAACTTCATATGGCTGTTGAATTAGAAGATAGATTACATCGTCGCAGACAACAGTTATTCAAGCAGATCCTAGCAACCAGAGAAGCGAAGGTCAAAGCTGGTGCAGCGCAAGTAGATTCTGCTCAAGGTATTGCTAACGTGATTAGTCAATATCGTAAATTCGAAGAAGATCGAGATTTACAGCTGAAAAAGCAACTTGGTATTGTAGACGTCGATGAATACGTCGAAGCTAAGAAACTACAAAAAGATCAATTAGATAAAGAGTAAAAATGGATATTGGACGTGAACTAGCTGCGTCCGGACTAAATCGTAGTTTTGATGATAAAACTTTAACCAATTCTCTTACTGCTTGGGAATCAAGAGTATTATCTGCCTTACAAGAGAGATACCCGGACATAGCTGGAGAATTAAAATACGCGACTCGACTTCCGCTTCATAAACTACCTGTTAAAATGCGGTCGGAATTCATAGCTGAATATAGGTCGATCATAGGTCTTGATCATGTCCTAAATACTTTAGGAGCACCTGGCTTCGTTCCTCGAACAACCATTAATCATTTAGAGAGAAACGGTATAGTTGGGTCTACCGCTCATTCCATAGGCAACATCTGGGAAAGATTGCGGAAGATGAGGTCTATCGACTCTGGGAATGCATATGGACTCTTTGACGTAGATCCTGGTGATACATCTTTGATCGGTCGAATCTATAGGAATATGAATTTACAGTTTGATCCGAGAATTACGGATAAATCTGGATTACCTGACCCTAAGAATATGATAGCTGGTCCTAGTAATTATTTTGGTATAGGTAGAAATAGTATCCCTACTGTAGCATCTTTAACTGAGTCTACCACCAGTCTTCCCTCTTTGGTGGGTAAAAAGCTGACTGTTTTCGACATCGAAACAGCTGGTCTTACTCATCATCAAATTAGAGAAATAGCTTATCAGACTTTTAGTGGTGATCCAGACGGAAGAATGATTCCTGGGGCGAGTAATCAAATCGCTTTGAGGCCAGCACAGTTTAACAGAGGTGTTATGTACCATGGCGGTGAAACACTTACCTTAGAAAACTTTATGAATTCTAAATATGGATTAAATGTGGCTGGAATGCGAACTTCAAATGGTGATGATTTTATTGATGCAGTTCAACCCTTTTTACGCCAAGTTCTAGATTCTGACTATATTATTGGTCACAACATTAGACAATTCGACATTGAACAGATTTTTACTGGATTAGCGGGTACAAGCCGTTATAAAAATAATCAACAGTTCGCTGCTTATGTGGATGATGTTTACAATAAATTTAGATCTTCTACAATTGATACATTAGAGTTGGTTAGAAATCATAAGAATTTAGCTGGGCTAGAGATAGCTAGTGAGCTAGGACCTGAAGGTAAATTATATAGTATTCAAAACCTTCTAATGAAAACAAATTTAGCTGAATTAGTTGGAATTGATAAACTTGGCGAAGCAATGGGATACGACGCCTCTACGGGAACCTTCCTAAAAGGACTCCACTTTGGAGACGTTGACGCTCTGGTTACTTCGGCTATTGTCAACAATTATGATCAGTTAGATATAACTGGCGGTCTAGCTGGGGCTAGAACTGGTTTGGCTGCTGCGATTAGAACTCAAGTTATGTCTTCATCCGCTTTGACACCATTTACGAATATTGAAGAACAGAATATCATTCCTGGGTTACGAAGCTTCATGAGAACTCATGAGGGTGGAATAGGTAAAGTAACTCCGATTGAACAAGCTATTTGGGCGGAACGAAATCTAAGAATAGGAACTATGGGAGCAATCCCAGGTGGACAGCTCACGCCCTCTATGATGTCAACCAAGGTGAGGATGTTCGATAGATATTCTTCTCTAGGGACAAGAAGAATGCAGGAGAAACTCTCGGCTAGCCATATACCATTTGCAGGACTTTCTTTTGAAGAAAGAAGGTTGGGAACCAGTCTATCAAAGATTACCTCAACTAGAGGAATGCAAGGTTTAGCTGCCGATTCATTAGTATCTAATTTTGGCTTATTCGATCTTGATACTATCGAATATGAAACTTTCAGTGGTAGAAATTCTATACCGGCTCAAATTTTAGAAAGCATGGGGATGTTAAAGCCCGATGGATCTACTCTCTTGAAGATGAGCGCTATAGATTCAACAAATTACAATAATAGTCGCGCAATCAACTTGGTATATCAATTCCAATCTCAAGCAGAGGTTGATACGCTAGCTGATGAACTATTATCGATATCTGGTGACTATGAAGGATTCAGAACTAGATTTGGTATTACTGGTGATGCGACTACTCAATTTGATAGGTTCAGGAATGCGGTAACCGGCTCTAATATGATAGACGACCTTCGTGCTAATGGTTTAGAGCGAGGAGTGTCTATCGGCCAACTTTATGATGATCAGTCAGTGGTAAACAGGGTTTGGAGTTTACTCGAAGAAACTACCATTAGAGAACAGCTTCGAGATGAAGATACCTTCAGGTTCGGATTACCATTTTTAGGTGTAGATAGAAATGACACTGGTGGTGGGGTAGTCAGAACTGCCGGAGCGGTATTAGATCGATTCTTGACTGTAGAAGATAGAGCAAATATTGGTAGATCGGTCGCAAATGCAGGAAGGGTCTATGACGCTTATGAGGGGATGATGGGAGATAGGGAAGCTCGTCTCTTTGCTACAATTCTAGGCAAATCCCAAAATTCAAAACAAGAGCAAGCAGCTATCAAGGCTTTTACCAATTATGTTGACATAATTAAACCAAATGCTGGCAAAGTAGCTTTGGGTGCAATTGGAGCTACTTCTGCTTTACTATTGTATAATAGAAAGCGAGAACAAGACAAGTATGACGTCGCAATTTCTCAAATGCCGACAGAAGCTAATCGTTATAAGATTGCAGATTATGTTCAAATGAATCTAGAAGCAGGATATAATAGTGGTCAACAGTTAGATCCTCTTGCTACAGCTTCTATCGTAGCTAACTTGGATGCTACTCAGATTGGTCATACAAGTATGTCTTGGGATAGAAATTCAAATCTTTACGGTGGAGTACTATAATGCCAATACCATATGCTTTAGGAAAAAAATTACTACCAATAGCTGTTGGTGGCGCTGCTGTCCATGGGTTCGCCAAAGGGATTGGATCTCAGGATGTTTCAAGCAATGCATATGAGATGTTAACTGGTGATCCGAATATTGATGATTATGTCCTTGGTAGAAATGCTGGATTAAGGTCATTAATGTTGCCACTTCCTGGAAGCGCAGTAAATGGAATGACTCAAGGCGGATTTAATAACTCTATTAAAGCCGGTGCTTATACTGGGGGAGCTTTGGGTGGTCTTGTTGGTGGAGGGCTGGCAGGTGGATTCAAGAGCAGAAGAGGAATTTTGGCGGCAACTGTCGGTGCAGCTATGGGTGCTGGATTAGGTGGTTTCACTGGATTTCAGGGTTATACACAAGGTTATGTGAACTCAACAACACTAGCCGATGGTATTAAATCTAAAAGTTATAATAATAATCTTCCTTATGTCGATGGTTCTCTAGTTCTCGGCGCTTATAATACTCGAATGGGTGGTGGGTACTAATGTTAGTTGACCCAAATACAGGACTTCCAATTGGCAATGATATGCCCGTCAATGCTAATACCGTTGGCGGTCAAATTAGTATGGACATGGCAAGTGGTCTGGGATATTCTCAAGAAGATATTCCATTATTCTATGATGTCGCATCCTCAATGCCCAGCGTTGCTTCAACCATGGGATGGAACGTTTCTAGAGTTCAAGGAACTATATTCCGTGGAGGCAGGCGTGGAGCTGCATCTGCTCGTGGCATTAGGCAAACTCTTAGTCCAATGTCATGGAGGAGATTGGCTAATCCGGTCAACATAGATCCTACAAACTCTGGGATATCAAAAGCATATAGTCCTTTTAACTTCTTATCAGATTTTGGTAATAAAGGCGCAAGATTAATCAGTAATAGATCTGAATCTTTAGCTGCTAAGATGGCTGCTTACAATGGTGCTGAGGGAAATCTTTTCTCACCAGGTACTGTAGGCAGAATCGCTGCGGTAGGAAAAATGAATACTATGGGTGGTAAAGCTTTGGGCAAAGCCGCTAATAACGTGTATTCAAGCATTAATGCGATGAATCCTACTTATTACGCGAACACCTTCCAGCCTAAGATGAATCTAGCTGTAGGTTTAAGGGCTCCAGAAGGAGCTACTACTGCAGCTATGAGAGGTGGTATGACAGCTACCGTCACAGGAGGGGTATCTGGAAGAGTTGCCGGTTTCGTCGGAATGGTAGAGACACCTGCTGACGAGGCAGCCAGAGCCGCTTTCAAGATGATGTTACCCGAAGGCTCAGCTGCTCGCGCCGGAGCTGTAGCGGGTGAAAAACTTATGGCCAAGTATGGTGGAACCATGGTGGGTAGAGCTTTGGGTAAAGGAGCGATCTCTGGAGCAGCCCGTGCTGCAGGTCCAGTTGGATGGATCTTATTAGCTCACGACTTAGCTATGATGGGTGGTAAGTTAGTCGGAACTGGAATTAATACAGCAATAGACGCTGGGAGATCAATTAAAGGCTCTATTGATAAACCAGTCTTTGGAATGGGATATAGAGATAATTCTGTTGCAGCTACTTCAAGACAAAGAGGCGTTATGGCTATATCAAATAGTCGTTTGAATATGAGAAGTGCTCTTGGTTCTGAAGCTGCTATGATGCACGCACATTTTGGGTGATATATGATACATTTAACTGATTCTATTAAGATGTTTAGAGAAAAACTAAAAGAACTATCTTATGACGAACTTTTAGAGATTTTAAAGAAACAAGATCCTAAATTAGTTGAACAAGTACAAAGAATACATTATGTATTTGACAATAACCTTCAACATCTAAGGTGGGAAGATGGTAGCCCAGTAGAAGGGCGTAAAATCACCAAAGAAGAATTAATTAGATTAATAGATCCACCATATATTCATTCTAGCGAATTAGAAAAAGCCGGATTCACAGACGCGATGCAGAGACAAATCCATATTGCATCAGATCCAGTTCTATGGGTGAGGAACTTCTTAGGAGCCAAGCCTAGAGTCTATCAAATCTTGGTATTGAGAGATCTTAACCCAAAGAGAGTAATGAGGTTCGGTCGTCGTCTTGGTAAGACTTGGAGTATCGCCGCGTACATTCTCTGGTTCTGCTATACCCAAAAAAAAGTTAACGCTCTCGTCGTAGCCCCCATGAAATCACACGTTGGACTTATCTATGACGAGATTATGAACATGGTAAATGGAGAAGAGTGTCTGCCCATCGTTAAAGAGGCCGTAATAAGAAACGTTGCTTCTCCACAGTACGAAATTAACTTCTCTAATGGATCTAACGTCAGGCTGTTCACTACTGGTGTAAAATCGAATAACAAATCAGCAGGTACTCGTGGTCAAGAGGCTCACTTAATTATCGCTGACGAGATGGACTACATGGGTCCAGATGACCTTAATGCTTTGTACGCAATGCTTCAGAAGACTTCAGATAACTATCTTTACAAAAAGATACTAATTGGAGCGTCAACCCCAACCGGTAAAAGAGATACGTTCTGGGATTGGAACACTAATAAAGCATTGGGATTTACTCCTTATTGGTTCCCTTCTTACTGTAACCCACACTGGGATATGGATACAGAAATCCTCATGCACCAGCAGTATCCTGACATCAACGTTTATAGGCAAGAGGTTGAAGCAGACTGGGGTGAGCCTGCTGAAGGCGTATATCCACGTACATATGTAGACTTAGCTTTCCAACATGATGTTCTAGATGATAATGATAAGGTTGTAGAGCATAAAGATTGGAAATATATTCCAGACAGAACTTCAGCTAGATCTGAATTTGTATTCGGAGTTGACTGGGATAAATATGGTGCTGGTGTGAACGTAGTTGTATTGGAGATTTGTAATAAAGATTACGAGGACCAAAGGTTCGCCGGAAAGATTAGGGTCGCCTACAGAGAAGAAATCATCAAGCAAGAATATACTTATGTATATGCGGTAGATAGAATCAAAGAGCTGAACTCAATATTCAGGCCAAAACACATTTACGTTGACCGTGGAGCTGGTGAAGTTCAGATTGAGCTTCTACACAAAGAAGGACTAGCCCACCCCGAAAGTAGCCTTCATACGATTGTTAAAGGGTTTCAATTCGCTGAATCAGTAGAAGTGATGGACCCATTTAATCAACAAAAAGTTCGCAAGAAACTAAAAGCGTTCATGATCGACAACTTGTATAGAATGCTCCAAGAACAAAGAATATTTATGCCAGGTTCCGATGAAGAACTTTATTTACAGATCATTGGCTATATAGTCACTAAGCAGAATGCTTATGGCGAACCAGTCTTTGGCCCTAGCCCTGGAACCGTAGATCACGCACATGATGCACTTATTTTGGCATGCTATGCTGTTGCCGACAATTATGATGAACTATTGAATCCATCATTTGCATCTAAGTCTATTTCTGTATCGAATGAGGCTTTCCTTCCTTTATTCAGCATTGAAAGCAAAGCTGACGAGCTGAAGAAAGAAGTTATGGAAGAAAGAGGAATTGAAGTTCCTACTATGGCTACGAGATCAATGGCTCATGGTATAAGAAAAAATAGAGGATCATTTAGTAATTCAAGGACTATTAGAAGGAAGATGTGGTAATGGCTGAGAATATAGCAAAACTAAACTTTTCTGGTCCTGTTGAACAATGGAAACCTCAAGTAGGCGGATTCGATAATCGCGAACTCGACACGGGAATACCTCACCAGGGTGGATGGTATGACCTAGATTATTTGCTTGATCTTCTAGAACAAATCCTCAAAGTCACCGGAGATATCTATAAAGAATGCGAGTCCATATTAGACGATTATGCATTACAAATTCCGACAGATGACGAAACATTCCGTGCAGCGCACGATCAAGTATACCCTTCCGATACTACGCCCGGTATCGTAACTTTCGATGAATATAAGTATTTATTAGAGAATAACAATAGCAACGCAGCTCAATATGTCATTTCTGCTTATGAAGCAAAAGTAAGAGGTTCTTCCGGCTGCAATGCCTTAGATATTTCATTATTAGTTTTATACGTTAACTCAGAATGCAGACGCATAAAGGAGTTCATAAATGATTATATTGGTGAAGTAGATGATTCATCAGAATTCAGGACAATCGAGATCTTTCAAGGGTGGGCAGAGGACGCCCAAGCAATTGTCAATGAATTATGGAAGGCGCTCAAAGGCAAGATCAAAGCGTCAATCCCAGGAACTGAATTGGGTGAACTCACTGGAGATAAAGCCAGAGAATTCCAGGCTCTTTTTCAAGTTAAGCTAAACGTAATTAATAAGAACATCATTAGTGATTTTAGCCATTTAGTTAAGACTTGGGAAAAACCATCCATATCTTTTTACAATAAGAACCTTGGTCCCGCCTTAAAATTCAGATTAAAAGTTGGAAGAAGTATTACTGATTCGATTGACTCTAGTAAATTTCCAACGTTATTTGAAGAAGCAATTGGAACAAGTACTGGTTTGAACAATAATCTAGAAGTTTGTTTGGCTGACTGTATTAAAAGAAATAATATGTTCTTTGATATAGTTGGTAACATTCTTTTAAACATAGGTCAAAGAGATAGCTATAATAATTATATTAAGCAATTAGCTAATATAGGTAAGCCGGTCAATAATGAATTCATTTCTGCTGCCGGTGTGGACCAAGCTTCTGAGGTTGTTCAATCTAGGATTTTGGATAGAAACATTTCTGTTCAATCAAGTAGCCAAACTTTCCAGAATCTTCATTCAGATCTTTATGGAGTAGACCACCCAGATGCCCATCCTCAGTATTTACTGAGAACTGGCAATGTTGACTATCCAGTTGTTTCTGATATCTATGTTGAAGAAGGCGTAAAGATTGATGGTGTAGATCTAGATTTACATGATCATGATGGAGTGAACTCTAAGAAGATTAAAGGAAGTAATATTGAATATGGAAGTATTACTACAGATTTATTAGATTTGTCTGGGACTAGTACATTTAAGCCCAGTGATTTAAAAGTGAAGACAATTCAATCTAATATATTCTCAGCTGGAGTTTCTAAAGCTGAAGTAACCGTCACTTTTAATGTCGATACAACTAATGTTACTGGATATGAATTTGAAATAATAAAGTTGGACTAAAATGGCTATTTGGTGGAATTCAAACTTTAAGTTAAGAAAGCAGATAACAATATCTATTACCTCGTTTTCAGAAGATCAACACGCTGTGTTGCAACTGCCACAAACTTTTTTAGATTCATTAAAAATAAGGAATGATTATGAAGATATTGAAATTGTTTATCAGGATCCAGTATCTGAAGCTGTTACAGTATTAGCCCATAAAAAACAAGTAGTTATTAATGAAGATGATGAAACTATATTGAACATCTTCTTTAAGAAGAAAGCTGGAGTGATAGGTGGCTCAAATTACTATATGTATTTCGGCAATCAAAACCTATATGGTATAGATTATTACAGACCTCTACTTCCGACTGAACAAGCAATCTATTCTAAACCAGGATTCCCTTCATCATATTATGAGAGTCTAGATGATCTGACTTCTACGACCCCGATCCCTAATTATCCTGGTAATTATGAATCTACTATTTTTTATTCTCAAGAAGCAGTTATTAGTGACTCGCCTAGATTCACAGTGACTAGACCAACAGAAGACTGGGATCTTGGTTATTCAATTCGCCAGGGTGCACGAGCTTCATTCCTGTATTCCGGTGGTGGCGCTGCTCTGAGATATGAATCGGGTCCAGATAGAGGTATTCTCAAAATAACGACAAGTTCAGATTCAGTATTTTTAGATACGTATAATCCTGTTAATAAATACAAGATATATTATTTTGCCGATAATATAATATCAGATTATGGTTTTACTCATACCTTAGAGGTTACTGGTGACAAATCACCGTCTTCATCAGGGTATTTAATCAGAATAGACAGAATGCTATATACTCAATATGATTACGCAGTTGCCGGAAGTGAAGAGATCTATAGTGGTGGATCAATTAGTAGATATGTAATAGGTGTATAATTATGGCTTTAATAGAAAAAAAGCTTCCCGAACAATTAGATGACAATTCTAAATACATTGTTAGAGTCAGGTCTATTAATAACTTCGGGGTTCAGTCAGATTGGTCTGACTCAGTCATTGTTAATACAGAAGCTAGCGCCAGCGTAGTAGGCGGAAGACTTATTGTAACTGATACAAGTATCTATGGTTATGATGGTAATGGAAGATTAACTTTTGGTTATTTTGGTGAAGGAATAACAAGGACAAACTTAGTCAAGAATCCTTCATTTGAAATAGATTTCACAGGTTATTCGGCAAATGCTTTCACCGCATTATCAGCTGATACAACAGAATATCTGTATGGTATTCAATCTTTGAAAGTTGAATCCACGACAGCAGCTTCAGGTGTAGGATTCTTCCAGACTTCGACTGGGTATTTTGATGTTCTACCAGAAGAACTATATACCTTGTCTATGTTTATTAAAAATCCAATCGATCAAGCTGAATTAGAACTCTTAATTGGATTTGAATTTTTTGACTCATCAAATGATTCGTTAGGTGAAATTTGGTCGCCGCAAAATATTATTGTCCCAAATGACGGGAATTGGACGAGGATATCAATTGTAGGAGTTGAAGCTCCACTAGCTTCTTTAACTGGTTCTTTAAAGTTAAAGACCGTAACTCCAGTTCCTACTGGGAATCATTTTTTTATAGATGGAATATTAGTAGAGGAATCTGGAATTCTTCGAGAATATTTTGACGGATCTATTGTAGGTTCTAAAGCTGTTTGGGCTGGAACCGCTCATAATTCCACATCTGAAATAACAAGCAACATTGGTGACGTTTACCTGAGTGGTACTCTGACTATCGATGGTCTTGACGACAAGATCGATATAGGTGGCGCAGCAGCAGACATCAATGCCAACGTTACAACTATTAGTGGTGGTAAAATTACCACAGGATCAATTACCGCTTTACAGATTCAATCTGGGAGTATTACTGGTGATAAAATTAGCGCCGCGACAACCATTGTTGTTGGAACTGGTGCTAACACAATTAATATTGTTGGTACTGCTTCACCAACGACAACTAGGATATTCAGTGGTACTACAACTTATGGGACCGGGACTGGGTTCTATGTAGATGCCAGTGGTAGATTCTCTCTGGGTACAAGATTAACGTATGATGGTGCTGGTACACTTTCAATTTTAGGAAACGTCGCTGCTACCTCTTTTACGGCTATACCGTCCTTGGGTTTTGGAGATGGAATTCTCAATTTGGGCGCTTATGTTCCAGACATAAATGATATTATAGTCAGTGGCTCATTTGGTGAATATAGAATGGGACTAAATTATGAACATAATGCATGGACTAGAACTGAAACTGATGCTAGACTTCTTTTTGGTGGTGATGTATCAGGTACAAATGATATTTCAACAGTAGCATTGGAAAGTATAACAGGGCATACGAGTGCTGTTAGATCTAGAATTGAGACTAGATCAGAAGGTAGTAATACCACTGCCAGGCTCATAACTAGTGATCGAGACTATACTGGCCCTAGTCCTGGGACAGGATTATATACTACTACAAACTATAGAGAAGCTTTTGTAAATGTTTCTATTGGTGAGAGTACCGCTCCTAGTGTCAGCTTAGGCGTCTTTGGTGGATTACCTAGCCCAACCTTAAATACAGGTATTAGTTTGGGTACCAATATAGAGATGTCATCTCTTTCTGGTATTTATCTAAGTTCTGATTTCTTTCCACGGATTAACTTCATTGATGAAGATTTCAACTTAGAAACTGAAATGGGGATAATTGGTGGCATGGCTCGAACCGAAGATGCGGCTGGATCTACCGCTACAATTACAGCTACCTCAGAGGGTTCAGCTCTTTATCCGGCTGGACTTTCAATAACTACATTTTCTCCTAGAGGTGGGTACGCGATCGTATCTGTAACGGTTGACCTCGAAAGCGTTACTTCTGGTTGGGACTTAGTCTCTGCACACCTAAGAATAAATGGAACTATACAGCCTGGAGATATTATTTGGGGTGAGCAAACCGATACAGTTAACAGAGTGACCTTGAACAAGGCTTGGATAGTTTCTCTACCAGTATTTCCGGGTGGTGGTACATATACTATTGACGTAGGTATATGGAAGCTAACTAATGCAGGTAGTGTTAGGTATAATGCAACTCATACAGAAATTCAAATGTTGGTAATTAGATAATTTTAGATATAATGTTATAATGTCGAAAGGAATAATGTATGTCAGATATTGATATTAATCAGTTGATAGAATCTTTTAAAGCTAGATTAGCTCAACTAGAATATGATTTGATCATTAGTCAAACACTACTAAACCAGGCTAATGAGAAATTAAAAAAGTATGAAGAAAAAGCAACCACAGATGTAATGGAGACTAAAGAAGATCATGGCTGAGCAAGTTAATGGTAAAATTGAAATAACTATCACAGAAAATGAAAACGGCGCAAATGTAGACTTCTCTACAAATATGTCTTTAGTTGATCTAAATTATTGGATTGATCAAGTAAAGTATCTCATTGTTTCTGGGAACGCTAAAATATCTAGTTGATGGTTAAACCAAATCCCACATTTACTATATAATTAGTTTAATGTCTTAGGGAGATATATATGATCGTAAATTCGCTATATCCGTTTTCAGCGGCAGCGCCACAAATTAAACCTAATGCACTCGACACATTAGCTGCGCTTAATCCTAAAAACATATTCAGGATTAAGTCATTAGGTTTGTCATTCCAAAATAGTTCTTCATCTCTATTGACTACCAGGGGTAAAAGAACTCAATTCGAAGAGTCTCCTTATGATTTTGATACGATCATGAAGGCTATTGATACTGACTCATATATAAAAATGGGTTTTTCAAAGTATAAAGAACTATTTTGGAAAGAGGGCTGGGATATTATTAGTGAAAATCCTGCTGCCATTGATTATTTGTGGCAAAGGATAGATCTTTTCGAAGAAGTGATGGGAGTTTCTTTCACTAGTTTCTTATCCGAAGCTGCAGATCAGTATATAAAATTTGCAAACGCGTTTATTGTTAAGGCTAGAGGCGATATAAGACCCCTGTTTAGAGGCCAACTAGAAACACCTGAAGGTGTAGATCCAATTTCAGGCTTCTATATAATTCCTACGGAGACGGTTAGAATATATAGGGACAAGTATAATAGACCTGTTGCATATAAGCAGGCGCTTGACGATTATGAGCCTAAGAACGACGGCAACAATGAACCTAGATGGTCTGCTGATGAAGTGATCCATCTATATATGGATCGTAAGCCCGGTAGAGCTTTTGGTACGCCTTTCATCATAAACGTATTAGATGACGTTATTGCTTTGCGTCAAATTGAAGAAGACGTCCAAAATCTTGTCCATAGAGAACTTTTCCCCCTTTATTTATACAGGGTGGGAACCGAAGACCGGCCATCTACTCCTGAAGAATTAGAAAACGCCGCTGCTGAACTAAATAACCTACGTGTCGAAGGTGGACTTATCCTTCCAGAAAGACATGACGTTGATGTTATTGGCGCGGAAAATAATGCTTTAGATGTAACTGATTATATACAAGAATTCAAACATCGCGTTATTACAGGTATGGGCTTATCTCCTCATCATCTTGGTGTCATGAATGAAGGTGGTAACAGGGCTGTAACAGATACTCTGGATAAAGCTTTATACGATAGAGTAAAAATGTTCCAAGCTGATTTCGCAGATGCTGTCAGGGTTCACATCTTCAACCCGATATTGCGTGAAGGCGGCTTCGATCCGATGATTACACCTGCTGCGAATAGTTCATCTGACAGATGTTATTTTAAGTTTAGAGAAATTGATATTGATTCTCAGGTTAAAAAAGAAAACCACTTCTTAAGTTTGTTCACTGGAAATGCTATTTCTTGGGAAGAACTAAGATTGAAACTTGGTTTAGAGCCAGAGGCAGACATGAATCAACTTCTCATGACAATGCAGCATCAATTAAATGTTCACCTGGCAGCAGCTACAGCCACCCTGACTCCAACTCCTCCCGCTACAGTGGGAGCTGATGGTAAAAAGAAGCCAGCTCCTAAACCACCAGATCCGAAGAACATACCTAATCTACCCAACCTTGCTAAAGGGCCTGGTAATAAAGATAAACCACAAAATCAATTTGGTCAGAAAATGAGTCCAAATATTAGAAGAATGGATGATGATATCTTAACGGATATTGTCGAATCATTAAAAGAAGAAGAAAGTGAATAATGTTATGAGTAATTTTGTAATTAAACCAGAGAAGTTAAATAACAAGCATAGAGGATATGTATTAAATACGGATCTATTAGAGGGCTTTAAGACCGCTAGACGGAATAATCAACAGCTTCTTGCTTTAGAATACGCTGAGCTTATTTTTGATATCTTAAATGAAACGATGAACGATGTTAAAGAAGATGTTAAACCAACTCCTAAGAAAAGCGTATCAGCTAAAGGGGACGCTGCTAACACAGAAGAGGCTTAAATT
>JACCDG011612764.1_pt1 | contig 20015 bp, 12 predicted proteins | sample 7442471 | NCBI WGS metagenome assembly JACCDG01 (sample SAMN15323444, study PRJNA562643) | freshwater metagenome | isolation source: river surface water | place: USA:Blue River Watershed | collected 2017-08-17 | reverse complement strand
GACGCCGGGGTGTGGATGTTCATGTAGCACCTGTAGTGAATCAGGTCCCCGGTGCGCCGAATGTTCAGTTGACCAGAGCCACCGTTAGTCCAGTCGGCGTGAGGTGTGCCCAGCGGGGTGTATGTCCATGACCCGCCACTCCATGCGAGGACGCGCCGCCATCCGGTGTCGGCCTCGGGGCCCGCCTGCCACCCGGTGTTGCCGGTGCCGGTGGCCTTCACCCACCTGATCCAGCCCTTGACGTCGGTGGTGGCGTCTGTCTGCAACCATGTCGAGCCGGGGGCGGCGGTGACGACGCCTTCGGGGCTGCCGGTGCCGGACAGGTGAACCGCACCGTTGGTGGCGATGTGGGACTGGCCCGTGATCGGCAGGCCGGGGAGGGCGAAGGTGCCGCCCGCGCCACGGTGGAGGCTGAACTTGTCCAGGTAGAACACGGTTCCAGCGGGTGACCCGCCGTAGACGTAGAGGAACACCACAGCGCCAGTAGCAGCCGCCGGGGCCGTCGCCGTCACGGACTGGTATTCCCACGCGCTTGTGGATGTGGCGAACGTCGGGCCAGGGGTCAGCGTGGCAAGCCCGCCGCCCTCGATCCACTGGATGTAGACACGGGCGTACACCGACGCCGATGCCCTGACCGCGAATGACGCCGTGTAGGTGTCGCCACCCACCACCGAAGGTGCGGTCGCCTCCGGCGTCCCGGCGATCACTGCGCCGCTGCCCGTAGCGGTGGCCGCGAGTGAGCGCGACCCCGCCGCCGCATAGGCGGTACTGCTGGCGATGGTGCAGTCGTTGTACGCCGTGAACCCCGTCGTGTTCCCAAGCGTGTCCGTGCCCGACGCCTGGTTCGCGGTGAGCAGGTTGCCGATGCGGACATCACTGCCCAACTTCGCGCTGGTGACCGCACCGTCGGCGATGTCCCCGGTGGCGATGGTGCCGTCGGCGATCTTCGCGCTGGTGACCGCGCTGTCGGCGATGGCGGCGGTGTCCACCGCGTTGTCGGCCAACTCGCTGGCACCGACCGCGTTGGCGGCGATCTGCGTGGCAGTGATCGTGTCGTTGACGAGTTTCGCCCCGGTGATCGACGCGTTCTGAATCTCGTTCGCCGTGATCGTGCCGTCGAGAATCTTCGCCGCAGTCACCGAATCGTTCGCCAACTCAGACGTACCGACACTGTTCGCCGCCAACTCAGCGGCAGTGATCGTGTCGTTCGCGATCTTGTCGGCAGTCACCGCATCAGCAGCAATCGCCGCAGTGTCAACCGCATTGTCGGCCAACTCCGACGCGCCGACAGCGTTCGCAGCGATCTGAGCAGCGGTCACCGCATTGTCAGCGATCTTGTCGGACGTGACAGCATCATCAGCGATCTTCACCGTCGTCACAGCACCCGAAGCGATCTTCGCCTCGTTCACAGCGTTCGCCGCAAGGTTCCCGTTGTCGACAGCCCCCGCAGCGATCATCGTGCCAGTCACAGTTCCGGTGTCAGCAGCAGTGATCGCCGTACCCGCAACCTTCGTCTTCGCAATCGACCCTGCGAGCATCCCGTTCGTCACAGTCCCGGTGTCGGCCTGCGTCACCGCAGTCCCGGCAACCTTCGACGCGGCAATCGCAGCATCGGAAGCGACATGAGCGTTACTGACAGCACCATCAGCGATCTTGTCGGAAGTTACCGCATCGGTAGCCAACTCGCCGCTACCGACCGCACCCGTGGCGATCTGCGCCGAACCGACCGCATCAGCGGCGATCTTCCCCGAAGTGACAGAACCGTCAGCGATCACCGCAGGGGCGGACATGTCGTCGTAGATGTCGTCAATCGCCGCCTGCGCATCAGACGCAGTAATGAACCCCTCGTCGGGGTCACCGGGCTGTTTCGTGTAATGCGCCTTCGCGCTGTCCCTGCTCACCGACAGTCCTCCTTGATCGAATGCTACTCGCCGCTCGAAGCGGCAGAGGACACAATGTCCTGCACCACATCGACACTCAACCCGTGCTTACGGGCCAAGTCGAGAATCTTCACATCGTTTCCGCTGGCGGAAACCTTCTTCTTCGTCGCCATGTCTGTCACCTCCTACTGTGAGAGTACCGTTGCTTGCACCGCCGACAGGATCATTTGGTCGGTGATGACATCCTCGCGCTCACCAGGGTTCTCAACATTGCTGTCGAGAGCGAACTGGTATTCGGCCCCCCACTGGGCTGCGAGACGCCACATGTGAACGTCGGCCAGGGCGAGCGGCTGTTCCACCCCTGTTGTTTCCTGCGCGAAACAGGCCGCTATCCGAAGTTTCAAACCCCTGTCCTGAGCGGCTTTGGCTATTGCGTTGTACATGGTCATGTCCCTACAAGGTTGGCAACGAAACGGGCATAGGCAACGTTCTGTGATCCCGTGGAATCCTGAAAGACACTTACCGACATAACATCACTGGCCGAACAGGACATCAGGCCCGAGAGGCTGACTTGGTACGGGCCAGACGCCGTGCGGAGAGACGCAACAGTGGTCCCGGCCGTCTCGTTCAGAATCGAAGCGTGCTGCCAATTTGCAAAGTCGGTAGCCCAACTGATCTGAGCGGAGAACTCCCACAGGCCCGCGACAGGTAGAGTGACCTTACCCGTGCCAGTGTCGAGCATGTTGAAGCGATCAGTCTCCGCCGTGTATGTGATGACGGTCGATGTAATGTCCGAAACTGACTGGTTGCTGGTCCTGACACCTTGTACCCACACCCGTCCGTCAGGTGCCAGTAGCCACCCTGTATTTCCAGTCCCACTGTCCTTGACCCACCGGACATAGCCAAACGTCGCGTGGTCGGTCTGCCACCATTGTGACCCTGCTGGTGCCGTCACCGCACCTTCCGGTGAACCCGTCCCCACCATCATGCGCGGGCCACTGCTGCCGAACTCCAGACCAGCGGTGGTGCCGGCCGCGCCGATGGTGACGCGTCCCGTGGTCCGCTCTGCCGTCAGCACGTCGAAGGTGCCCGACTCGCTGCGCTGCAACCGCCACTGTGTCTGCGTTACCCGCAACTGGAAGCGTGTCGTTGTCGTCGGCGACTGCCAGGAGTCGTAAAGGTCGGAGCCGTCCTCGGCGCGGCGCACCAGATACGGGTTACCCGTCGATGCGATCACCCGCAGCGCCACATCGGACGAGTCGGTGATGTTGACGTTGTTGCTGTCGTCGATCGTCACGCCGCTGTTCTGTAGCGCCCCGCCTGTGCCGTCGAACCGGGCCACGGCGTTGTCAGTCGACGTGTCGGGGATGCGCAGCGACAACCCTTCGAGGTAGATGTTCACCTCCTCGACTGACTTAGCGGTCGGCTTTCTCATCAGTAGGCAACCGAGTCGGCGGCGGGCATAGGGCTACTCCTCTGGTGGCGTTGGGCTGGACTAGATTCCGATACGCACTGCGGTCAACCGCGCCAGCGCCACAGTTGTTGCACTGGAGGCGTTGACGATCTGCGCGTAGACGGTGGTGCTGCCAGACAGGTAGACGGTGGCGTTCAAGCCCACGGTCTGCCCGTAGCCGTAGTCGACTGTGCGACTGCCCGCGTACAGATAGTGAGAGTAGGAGTCGCCGCCTTGCACAGCGGAGAAGTACGACAGCGTCCATACCCCCGCGGTCAGCGACAGTTGCCCGGTGCCGGTGTTGGCGATGCTCGACGGGTCGGTTTCGGTGCTGTAGGTGACCGTCGTCGTACCGTTGGGGATCGACTGCGTACCCGAGGGCCGCTCCATCTCCGCGTAGGTGGCTACGACCTGCTCATACCTGACCGCGTCACCGTTGGCGCTGGCGGCGGCCAGCCCGGTGACCTTGTTGCCACCCATCGCAATCGCACCGGACATCGTGCCCCCGGCCTTCGGCAGCATCGTGTCCGCATACTGTTTCGTCGCTGCATGCAACGCCGACGAGGGATCGCCGTCCAGGGTGATCTTCCCTGTCATCGTCCCGCCAGACTTCGGCAGGGCCAAAGCATCTGCGGCATCGACGTACGATTTCGTTGTCGGATGCCCCGAGGCGGTGGGTGTCATCACCGTCTTGTTCGACAACAACTGCGCAGTGTTCTGGTCGACAAGGTCACCGTCAGACCCGTGCGCCTGCTTCGTACGCATGTGATCGTTCGCCAAGGATGCTTCGGTCGCAGACCAGCAATGCTCCACCACCGTACCTACCGGGGCGGAAGTCACCGGGGTGTTGTCGAACGTCTTGTCGGCGGAATCGACAACCAGTGTCGATCCGGCAGCCGACGAGGTGATCGTCTTCACAGCATACTTCGTTTCGTACGCCGTCCCCCTGCCGACAACGATCACAAGCCGCTGGCCCGCACCGAGTGACGGCCAACCCTTCGCGGCAGTCTCTTCGTTCACCGTCAACGTCAGATCGCCGCCACCATCGGACACGGCAGTCTTGAGGGTCAGCGCAACAGCGTTCCCCGCATACACATAGTCAGTGGGGTAGGGGGTTGCAGCCATTTACTTCACCTCTCTGAACACCAGGGTGAACACACCCTGCCAGCCTGATTTGGAATGGGAAGGTTCGGTCGGAGTCCAAATGAATCCGGTTGTGAACACACGCCACGACAAGTCCCCCTCACTGTAGGTGAACGGCCTACCTGACTGGTACAGGTCGATCAGGAACTCGTAGTCGTCGGTGACATCCCGCGACTCGACCTGCGAGTCGTACAGTTCCAGGGCGTCCCTGATTAGCAGCGGAACCCGCCACTCAGCGGCCTTACCCCGGATATAGGTCGAGCGGCCCTCGATCTCCTTCACAGTCGGGCCAGTCGTCGCAGTGCCCCGCATCAGCGTCACCGCCGCCTGCATCGTCGAGAACTGCTGCCCTGACATGTCGAACCTGTGCGTCACAGCGCCTTCTTGAGACGAGGCCCCAGCCACAACAGGGGAATCGTCGAGGTTCGCTGACACCTCAATCGAACCCTCAAGCGGCAGTGTTGTCGCCTGCACATAGAACGCCGTCTTCCGGTCGACAACACCGAACGTCCACTTCGAACACGACAGTGTGCCCGATTCGACGAAATCGTCGGTCTGCCGCCACACCCCCGAACCGTTCACCCCGAGCAGCATCCGCCCGTAGATGGAACCGATCCATTCGGTGTTTCCGCTGGCGGAAACCATCAGGTCGGAGGCGTAGGCGGGTTGCAGGTCAGCGACGAACTCCGACAGGTCGATGCGGCCAAGACCGGACATGCCGTCGTAGTCGGACCAGCCGAACCACACGAACCTGTCGTCGGCCTCGAAGCATTCCACAGGCCTGCCGATGTCGAGCAGCGGCCCGTACACCACCCTCGCCTCGTCCCCGGTCGCAAACCGGACGCCCCTCGACGTGCCGATCATCAAGTAGCCGAGATACGAGAACAGCGCCTTGCCACGCTCACCGACCGGAAGGTCAGCGGCCCGGAACGGTGCCGACAAGGTGGCGGTGGTTGTCGACGGGGTGATCGTCACCGCGTACACACCCCAGTTGTCGCTCCTGCCGCCGAGGAAGAACATTGAGTTCTTGCCGGAAGCAGCCCCAACCCAGTTCACGGCGGTGATCGTCTGACCGATCTTCCCCGACGCTGTTGTCCACGAACCGATAGCCATAGGTTCCGCAGCAGTGATCGGAGAAATGTCGTACAGCACACCGGCATCCCCGTCCACCCCGGCGACCATGTAGCCGTTCACGAACTCGATCATCGACGCCGTGATCGGCAGTGTGACAGTTGTGACAGTTGTCGCCCCATAGGTCGCTGCGACACGATACAGGGTTGTGCCGACAACGAAGAACGCGTACTTGCCGTCCGTTGCCGCGTCGACCGCATCACCTGACAGGGTGGTGGTCAGTTTGTAGGTGGCAGGGGAGATGGCCCCCACCTCCCACTGTTCGGCAAGGTCGAGGGGAGTGTCGCGGAACATGTACAGGTCGGCGCCCATCGCAACAATCGCAATGTTGTTCACCACCACGCCGACGATCTTGCCCGTGTCGGCCTGCGCCAGCGACGTTTCGTTCAGCAGCGTCAACTGGTACTTGTTCCACACGTTCACACCCTTAGACGTGTCGAACCTGTACGGGTCGGAATCCTTACGGTCTGCAACGTTCTGCCCGCAGCCGTGATGCCACGACACCTGCGACCTGCGCCACACCTCCGGGGGGAGCAGCGAAGCGCCTTCCTCCTGTGGATTCTGCTGAGAGTTCAACAGGTCGATGGACGAACGGTGCCACGTCTCGTTGTACGGGGTGTTCGACGCCGTGTCGGTGATGAACCCCCGCCCGTCAACAAGCACACCGAACGCGCCGATCTCAACAGCCTGCTCTTCGGCTGTCGAATACGGGGTGGTGTACGACGGGGAGAACGTCACGGCAACACCTGTTTCGTCACGCCGACACGCTGCTGAATCCTGACCGCCTCTTCGTTGATCCTGTCAGTGAACATGCGGCGCAACTCGCGGGCAGCGTTGGTCGCTCCCGTCATTGGCACCTGTTCGGCCCTGCGCGGATCGCCCTGCGCTTCCATGTGAACCCTGCGGGCCTCCTGGCCGTTCATCAGGATCGCTGCCGCACCGTACGGCGGGATGTCGAGCATCGTGTCGGTCAGCCCGCAGTAGGTGATCAGGTCAGAGTTGAAATCTGCCGGGGGGATGATCTTCACCGCTGCGACGAACTCGTGCATCAGGGCGTAGTTGTAGACCCGCACATATTCGGAGCCGGGAGACAGCGACACCGTGTAGGCACCGTCAATCGACCAGTCGTCCTCAGTGGTCTTCGACCGGACTTGCAGAATGCGGGTGATGTAGGGGAGTAGAGCGTCGGGAATCGGGTACATTTCGTCGTCCCGAACGTCCTGCCACTTCGCAATGCCGAACAGCCCGTTCGACGGTGACGACAGCGAACCGATCACACTCTTCAACACGGTGAACAGTTGATAGTCGGTGAAACGGGGAGACACCCGGACAACACTTCCGGCAGCAACATTGACATCCGGGTTGCCCTCATACCCGGCGATCACCGTGCATTGCGATGACACGTTCGCCAACACATAGAAGGTGGCGGCACCCGACGACAGGACAGTGCCAGGGCCGAGACGTTTCGGCACAGTCGACAGGGTGAGAGTTCCCGTCCCGGCAACATACGGTTCCGCCAGGGTCGTCAACTCGTCGGTCAGCGACGCCGAAAGCAGGCGGCGGGTGTCAGCGATCTGCCTCGCAACCGAGGTCGGGTCTGTTGCCAAAGAAGTCACGATGGGTCAGTCCATTCGCTCAAACGGAACCCTGCCGCCTCAAGTACCTGAGCCTGCCACGAGTCGGCTCTTGCAAGGAACAGGGTGCCTCCCATGACAACATCATCACAGTTGAGAATGTCAGGGTCGGTCAAAGTCGTCACCTGTTTCACCGTGCCGTCCTGCCACAGCAGAAGAGCAGCAGGGGCAACCGGGTAGGCGGTCTTACGCCACAACGGTTTCTTGGGCCGCTGCGTGCGGCGGAACGCCATGCTGGGAAGGTTCGGGTCGGACGTTGAGGTGAAGAACTCGTTCGAGAACGGCTGCCGCACCTCATCGAACCCGTAGCCGTAACTACCGGAGAACGCCTGCTGTGCGCCGAACTGTGCCGACATGCCGTAGCGGGCCATGTCGAAGAACACAAGATCGTCGCCCTGGTCGAACCCGAGCATTTCACGCAACACGACTGACCTCCTGACAGGGGAAACTCCCCCCTCCCCAAGTGCGGATCGGTTCACTGGGGAGGGGGGAGAGAGGATCAGCTAGCCGGGTTACCGGACAGCACAGCCTCCGCACGGAACCGTGCGTAGCCACCGAGCCAGTACCAGCCGACCGAGGTGAAGCGGCGCAGACGGTCAACCACCGGGGACACCTCGATCTGAGGCATCGCAGAGAAGCCGGGAGCAGCCGACACGCCCTTCGCCAGGGCGTCCTTCCCGAGGAACAGACCGCCGAGGCTCGACAGGCCGGTGATGTTGCTGACCACCACGTCGAAGCCCTCGTAGGTGCCGACGTAGCCGTTGCGGATCGCGTCGATCTGGTCCGAGTTGGCCTGCCAGTAGCGCCAACCCGCAGCGTCAGTCTCCTTGCGCAGAGCGTTCTCAGCAGCAGGGGACACGACAGCGAGGTAGCGACCGTTGGACAGCGGCTCCACGTTGTTCGTCTTGAACGACTGCAACGCGGCACGGAACGTGTCGGACGGCTTACCAGCCACGGTCACATCGGTGACAGCGCCACCAGCGGAACCGCTGTTCGTGATACCACCCGAGGCGACAAGCGCGTTGTAGGCCAGCCGCTCAATCGTCGCGGAGGCGTTGCGGGCAACGCGCTCGGCAGCGATCGGGTCGAACGCGATCATCGAGGTGCCACGGAACAGGGCGGTCTGGGTGACCACACGCCCGTACTCGTTGAGGACCACATTGGACGACCAGGAGGCCATCGGGGTCGGGATCACGTCGTAGTCCTCAAGGAGGGCTGCGGTCGACGGGTCATCGGTCAGGTCGCCGACAACGTTGAACTGCACGACGGCCCCGGCGTGTGACAGGCGGGTGGCCTGCACCGTCGAGATGGCGTCGAACACGATGTCGCGGCGAAGAACCTTGTGGGCAACAAGGTCGTAAGCCTTGGTGACCAGCGATTCGACACCACCGGAACCCGAAGGAAGACCCGAGGAGCGGGCACCGACGTGGACCAACTTGTTTGCGGCGTTCTGAGTGTCGTAGTCCACGGGGGACACGAAGTCAGAACCGGGGGCGGATGGATGAGCCATCTCACTACCTTTCTGAACGAAGGAACTGAATGAGGGTATTGCAAAGCAGCGTCAAGTAGACGGAGAGAAACCACGCGACTGCGTGTCAGGGGAGCAGGTACGGGTGGCTCCCACCCCGAATCAAACGGCTGCCTTCCGGCTCACCTAGGCACAACATAACAGTTTCCGCTAGCGGAAACAAGGAGAAGCCCCCCGGTCCTGCCGTCAGAACCGGGGGGCTTGGAACCCACACACGAAGGGTATCTCGATTATTGCACGTCGTTCACCGGGGCACCAGCCGCTTTCAGGGCCTGTACCAGCGAGTCAACACCGCCCTCGTTGAACGCGGCAACGACATCTTCCAGGTTGGTATCGACCGGGACTGCTCCACTCGCAGCGTCATCGATACGACCCTCCGTTTCGATGGGAGCCTGGTCAACCTCAGCGCCAGCGGGGGCAGCCCGGAGGAATCCTGCCTCTTCCGCTGCGGCACGGATCGCCTCCGCAGAAAGGTCACCTTCATACCCCTTGATGAAGTACGAAGCCGCCTTGTCCTCCGGGGAGATACCAGCCTTGTAGAAGGCAAGTTCCCGCTGCGCGTCCGCAGCCTTCTGCTCGGCCTGCTTCCGGGCCTTCTCAGTGCGCCGCAACTTAGCCCATTCCGCATCGCTGCGCGTCGAGTCGTCGTCTTCGTAGTCGTCGTCGTAGTCGTACTCACTCACCATGAACCTCCTATTCACACAGGCCGGAGTTGACCTGATAACTCAAACAGTACAGGTCACTTCGATGAGCGGAGGCCAGACACACCAGTCTGAGATTCCGCTGCCCCACCACTCTTGTTGAACGACCCCTGCCTGCTCGACAGCGACCTGCGCACCGACTGTTCAGACTGCGACGACATGCCAAGCGCCGCCTTCTTCGTGTCACTCTCCGTAGTTGTCTCCCCGTACCCGGAGGTGATGTTCTTCTGCATCGCCGCCTGAGCGAACGCCGCCTGAGCCTGATCGTTCTGAATGCCCTGAGCGACAACCTGCTCCGAGAAGCCCCAGTCCTGCTGTAGACCCTGCTGCCTCTGCCACGCCTGCATCTGGGCGGTGGCATGCTTACGTTCGATTTCCTTCGTCGCCTTGTCCGGGTTCAGGTAGAATGACACCAGATCGCCGGGGCCGATCCCCTCATGCTGCATCAGGGCGTCAGCAACCTCACGCGGCCCTGTCGTGGCCGCATACGCAGCGAGGGACACCCGCATCGCCGCCTCGTTCGCTGACACATCCCCAAGGATCAGGTTCGAGGCGGTGGTCTTCACGTCGTACCCATCAACCCCGTAGGAGGCAAGGGCGTTCCGCAGGGTCGCCTCATATTCGAGGACGGCACGGGGACTCATCACCTCACCCGCCCAGCCGTTCTTCTGCTTGTCGGCCTGAGCGGCGATAGACGGGAACCGGGCACGGAAGTCAGGCTGGTCGTACAGGTAGCCCATCAGTTCCACCTCTGACGGGTTGTCGCTGATCTTGTCCTCGATCAGCAGCCCTTTCAGGTAGCCGATCATGCCTGGGGTGTTCAGCCCGTACTGTTGCAGGATCGCTGCGACGGAACGCTGGAACGCTGTCACCTCGTCATCGCTGTACTTCGGAGGGCTGGTGTTCTGATTGTCACCACCGCCACCAGGGGTGTTTCCGCCAGCGGAAACAGGAGGCCTATACCCCTTCAGGCCATCCTCGATGCGCTTGTTCATGCGCTGCTTCTGCTTGTCGGTGGCGTACCTGTTCCACTCCCCCAAGTCCATGCCGTTCTCAAACTTGGGTGCCTTGTTGGCTTTCTTCACGCTCCCCGAGATCGGCTTCGCAGCAGACTTCTTCTGAGAAGCGTTCTTGACCTTGCCTTTCGGTGCCATCAGACCCTCCCAAATGCCGCTGCGAGCGATGCTGCCAGATTACGGCCCGTCTGAGCGCCCTTCTCGGAGTTCTCCCAGCCGTACCGCTTGTCTTCCCTGATCTTCCTACGCCACTCCCCCGACGACATCATGCGCTTCTGGTCGACGTTGTACACGTCCAGCCACTTGTCGTCCGACAGGTCAATCGTGTCAGCGTCCTGACCCAACTCCTGCGCCGCGCTGTTGACATACTGCGACAGGGCAGACCGCAGCGTGGTGCCCTCCAGGTCGAGGAACGGTGCCCTCTTCTGCGCCCAATCCCGCATCACGTCCTCGTAGCCGTCAGCGGTCGACTGGCCCGCAAGGTTCTCACGGGTCCACTGCGTCATGTCCGCTTCGCTGATCTTGTACCCGTACTGGTCGGCAAGGTCGTTGACCTGCTTCTGGAAGATCGCCACGTTGCCCTCTTCGGTGGCACGGGGACGGTACTTGCGGGACAGCAGCAGCGCGGTCATGTTCTCGTCCATGCCGTTGCGGGCGATGCGGAACGCAATGTTGCGCTTCTGTTTGTCGGTCAACTCGACACCCATGTTGCCTGCCAGCACGTCAAGGCTGATGCGGGTCTTCGCCAGCAGGTCGTCCCGGTCGGTCTGGTTCATCATGTCGAACTGACGCATCTTCTCGTTGCGGGTCTTGTACCACTCCGAGTTGCGAATCTTGTTCCGGAGGAAGTCAGGCGACCAGTCCTTGTCGACTGCCCGTTCGATGAGTTCTTTCAACTCGCCGTTGACGAGACGGCCCTTGGAGTCTTTGAGGTTGAGGAAGTCTTCGGTGATGCCGTACTGCTCCATCATCGCTTCCTGCGACGACTCGCCGTACCGTCCAGCCTTGTTGTTCGTGCGGAAATCGACACCATCGCCGGGGTTCTTCGCGGGACGGACTACAGCGACAATCGGCTTGGAGCCGTTGTACCAGAGTTGCCCGATCTGCGTTCCCTTCGACGGGGACGCAGCCTCGATGATCTTGCCCTTGCCGATGTAGATACCGACGTGGCCGTTAGAACCCGAGCCGTCAGTGCCGGGAGCGCGGTAGACCACGATGTCTCCGGGCTGCATGTTGCGGCCCTTCTTGTTCCAGCCCTTCACCGCGTCGTACTTGCCGATGAAGTTCTCCGAGAACGTCGGAGGGTTCTTGTAGCCTGCCTGACGCAACACCCAGCCTACGAACGAGGCGCAGTCCCATCCGGTCTTCGGGGATGCGCCAGGACCAAGCCCGCCGACGTACTTGACGCCAAGACCCTTGCGGGCGATCTTCACAAGGTCGGCACCCGTGATCCCGCCCTGCTCATCGCTTCCAGGCATGTCTCTGAACTCCTGCTTGTACTCTTTGGCGTACTGCTCCCGGTCGCCGTTGATCCCGGCCTTCTCGAAGTGGTCGTTGAAATAGCGGGCAGCCTCACGGGCGTTCCCCATGCGTTTGAACTCTTCGAGTTTGAACCCGAAGATGCCAGCCTTCATCTCCTTCAACATGAACTCGTACTGTGTGCGGAGGTCTTCGGGGTCTTTCCCGTTACGGTTGGCGAACGCCACCAACTGATCCCACCGCTCACCCTCAGACCACTGGGCGATCCCCCTGCCGGGGCCTCCGGGCTGATCGGCGTTCGGGTTCGTGCCCGACTCCTGTTTCAGGTTCCCGAGGATGCCGGATGCCGCCGCGTGCGAGAAGCCGTCCTGCCGCAGCCACTTGTACACCTTCTTGTCGCTCATAGCACACCATTCGCAATGTCATCGATCACCGACGCGAGGATGTTCGCCTTCTTGTACCGCTTCACAGCCTTCGGGTTCTTCTCTTCCGCGTAGGTGTCGAGAAGCCCCGCAGGGTCAGCCCCAGGCTCAGTCGTTGACACAGGATTGTCGACCCACATGTCGCCCTGCTGTTCAAACTTGTGCTCAGTAGTGGTGATGTTCGGGTTGGACTGTTCGAACTGGCGGAGGTCTTTGATGAAACCCCGCACCTCTTCGTCGGTCGGTGCCCGCCCCAGGTCTTCGGTCATCGCATCCCTGACAGCGGTCAGCGCGTCCCGCTTCGGCATCTTGTTGTACGAGGTGGTGACCTGCGTGTAGTCCTGCGGAGGCCCATCGGCACCACCAGGATTCTTGCCGACCCCGCCTCCGGGGCCAAGACCCTTCTTGATCTCCTCCTGATCGCTGACAACAATCGACCGCCACGACTTGAAGTTCTTGTTCCCGACAAGCATCAAGGCTTGCATCGCCTTGTCAGTGGCGTCACTCCATGTACCTGTGACCGACTGTTTCGTCAGCCAGCCAGCCTTCACAAGGTCGATCTGCAACGCCTTGATCTTCTGCTCCCCGGCGTTCCTCCACTTGTCGAGTTCAGCCCAGGTGTTGTCAGCGACAGGCATCGGCCTGCCTTCCTGATCAGTGGCCGCAGGGTTGCCGTTCGCGTCGGTGTATTCCTGAACGTACGGGGAGTAGCGGGAGTTGTAGTACGCCGAGTCCTGATCGACGCCGACGTAGGCTGAGCGTTCGCTGTTCTGCAACGGCAGCGGATGGCCCTTGTACGACCCGGACTTCTTCACCCTTCGAGGGGTGAATCCTCCCGGCGTGGTCTTGTTCAGGCCAGTACCCGCATAGTCGCTCGGGGCTGTCGGGTAGCCGCCAGGGGTTCGCTGGTTGCCCACATAGTCGATTGGCATTATCTCTGCGCCTCTCTCATCACATCAGCATTGTCACCGAACTCACGCTCCGCAAGCGACCAGAACCGTGCGAAACCCTTGTCCTGCTGCGCCAAAGTGTCACCCGCCATGAACAAGCCCTGAATCTTGCCCGAGTTCAACGCCGCCTCGCTGCTGAACGACATCGACCCGATGTCCGACTGGCCGAGCATCGTCTGAACATCGTTACGCATCAGCATGTACTGGCGGACGAAACGTGCCGACGGGGCGTTCGCTGCGATCCGTTCGAAATCGGCAGACAGCACCATCTCCTTGATCTTCGCCATCTGCTCTTCATCGAACGCGCCGAAGTCGCTCTTCAAACCCTTGCCCTGGAACTTCTCGCGGGCCAACTGCAACTCGTAGGTGCCGCCACCGTCAGCGACGATGCGTTCTTTCTCCGCACGGTACGCCGTGTCAAGCATGTACTGTTTCACGAAGTCCAACTGCTCGTACGCCTGCCTGCGCCGCGTCAACCCCAGGTTCATGTTGCGTGCCCGAAGGTACTGCTCCCGCTGGTTCCACTGCGTCTCGTAGTCGCCCTCGGGAAGCATCCACGACATCATGCCCTTCCAGGAGTCGTACATCTCCCGGTCGGTGTAGGCGTAGTCGGTGGACGGGCCGACGCCTTCCTGAATGTCGGTTTCCTTCTGCCCCAACGTGTCAAGGTCGATGAACTCGCCGTACAGGGAACGGAACGCCGCCTGCCGCTTCTTGTACTCTTCCCCGGTCGTTTCGGCGGTGAACTTGCGGTACTCCTTCACTACTTGAGACATGAGCACGTCACCGATAGGCATGTCGGTTGCCAGGGCGAGTTCTGAGTCATCAATGCGGCCCAGCGGTTCGAACTGCCACGTTCCCATCGTCGGGAACAGCACCTTCGCAAATGCCTCGAACTTCATCAGGTTGCCAACATCACGCTTCACGTCTTTGCGGTAGCGATCCCACTCAGGGTCACCCCATGTCGACGGATCGCCGTACTCTCCGGTCTGCATGCGCTGGGCCAACACCGACTGCACAAGGTCAACCTCACGCTGTTGAGTCATCAGCAGAGGACGCCACTTCGTCGGGACGAACGACTGCGCGAACCGTGTCACAGCATCGCCCTGCGGCAACTGGTACTTCTGCGTGAACCGTGCCACCTCACCGAGAATGTCCTCACGGGCCTGAACATCCGGTGCGATTGACGAGGCAAGGAACTGGATCATCGGGCCTGCCGACCCTGTAATCCCGTCTTGGAACAGGTCAACGCTGTTCGTGTTCGTTGTCGTCTCACCGTTGATCCCGGTCAGCAGACCGCCCAGCGTCCCGATCCCCGGATACACGAACCGCTCTTCACCGTAGCCGTCACGGTAGACGAACCCGTCTACACCCAGCCCCTCGTTGGCCTCCATGTCGAACCCGGTCAACTCGTACAGCGGGTCGAAGTCGCCGTTCTTGATGCCGTTCAGCGACCGGACAGTCCGGTACGCGTCGGGGGTGTTCGTCAGGAACGCCTTCCCCCATGTGTAGGTCGAGTTCGCTGCGACCTGAATGAACGGTGCCGCCCAACGTGTAGCGACCGCCCAGTTGCGGCGTTCCGCAGCATCGTAGAACCGTTCCTTCGCCACGTTGCGGGCATGCTTGTCGGCAAGCCGCTCAACATGGGCGATGTCGAGCATGCCCTCTTCCCCGGCGCTCTTCGTCCCGGCGATCTTGCGGGCCAGCGGATCGTCCCCGGCCAACTCAAGGTTCTTGATGATCTGCTGCTTGTCCTTCTCCGACGTGAACCGGATCAGGCGGGTCACCTCGTTGACGTACTCTTCGCGCATAAGCGGGTGCAGGGTGAGAATGTCACGGATGTTCCCCGCATGTTCGAAGAACGCGGTGGCGACAGAGTTCAGGTTGAACTTGCGGGACACCGACTCGACACCCCTGAGCATCATCGGTACGGCGTCACGGAACTGCTCGTTGTTCTCCAACTCGCTCTTGAGCAGCGACATGAACTCGTCGTTCTTCTTGTTCAACTTCTCGCCGTTCTTCACGGCGTTCATGAACGCTGATCGCACAGCCGGGGACGTGTTGCCGCCAAGGAACTTCCCGGCAGTCTCAATCTGCCAGACGATCAGGTTCCTGACCTGTTCCTTCGCCACGTTCTCTTCGATGTCCTGCATGCGAACAATGTCGGCAAGGCCAACCTCGTCACCGATGACAGGCTCCACCTTGCGGCCCTTCGCCGCCGCGACACGGGCAAGGTCAAGGCCAGCGTAGATGTCGGCCACCCGGTCGGGGTCACGGAAGATCGCATCGACCAACTCGTCAACCGACCCGACCCGCCCACCGTAGAAGTCCCTGACCTCCGGTGATTTCAGAAGGTCGCTGATGTTGTCGGCCAGCACCTCCGCATACGCCTTCGGGTCTTCCTCGTACACAACCTGCTCAAGGCCATCCTCAACGGCTTTCAGCGGACTCTCATCGAGCATGTTCTGGCCGTGGAACATGGTGGCCTGCCGTTCGATGTGCGACGGCAACCGTTCCTCACCGAACGCTGCGACCCGCTGAGACTTCTCGTACATCCCTTCGCCGTTGACGCGGGCAAGGTTGTGACGCCAGCCGGGGTTCATGAACCGCATCGCCTTGAGGAACCCGAGGTAGCCTTCGGTGGCTTCCTTCATGCGGCGCAACACGTCTTCGGTGTCACCGACCACCGAATCACCGAACAGGAACCGTGCGTTGACATCCCCGGCATCCCAGCCGTCAGGCAGGGCCACACCCTTCGGCTGCACCTCGACAGCCAGCCCTTCCTGGTGGGGTTGGCGGGGGCCGTCGATCAGGTCGAGGATGTCATCTACCCGCTGTTCGGCTTCCGCTTCCTTCGTGACGGTCTTCCGGTCGAGGCCGATCATCGACGGGTTGAACTCGCCGGGAACGTAGCCGTCCGCCTTGCGGGTGAAGTTCTCCGCTTCCTTCACGGCTGCCTCACCGTGCTCGCCCTTACCGGACGAGCGGACAACCTTCACGGGAATCCGGTTGTATCCGATGCGTTTCGCCGCTTCGAGACGGTGGTTGCCATCCCCGAGCCATGCCTTCCCGGTCTTCGGGTTGTAGTGGACGATCAGCGGGTCGTTGAACCCGTTCTCCGCGATGTCCGCTGCCAGGGCGTCGATGTCAACGTCGGGGCGCAGCGGCTGGAACCCGAGACGGTCGATCTGGTTGAGGTCTGCCCAGCCGATACTCTTCGACCCGTCAATCGGGTTGGTTTCGGCCCTGTCCCGCATCTTCGGAGGAATCCGGTAACCGGACACCGAACCTGTCGGGTTCTTGCGTCCCTGCACAGTGTTGACCTTGTATCCGACCGTCAGGTTGCCATCGGCGTCCTTCACGACAGGTCGGTAGCCGGGGCGCGGCTTGTCGACCATCTTCGCAGGATCACCTAGATCGGCCTCGCTCTTCACGAACCCGACCGTTGCCTCACCCGTCTCGATGTTCTTCCAGCCGTCGTCGGTCTTCGTGTAGATGCCGCCGCTGCTGTCAACGTAGTGGGGGGCGTCCTCCGGGGGTTTCGGACGCATCCGGGTGACAGTGTTTCCGCTGGCGGAAACATCGTCAATCACACCGGGGGACACCCTCACCGGGACAGGCATGTTGTGGCGGAGGGCGAGGATCGCCCGCTTCTGCCCGGACGCAATCGCATACCGTCCGGTGCCCGTGTCGTAGATGACATCAATCGGTTCGATGATGCCGTGCTTCGCAACATCCTTACCGACCCTGGCCGCTTTCCGCTTCCTGCCGTACGCGTCAAGCATCCTGGTGTTGTTGTCGATCTGGGTGGTGATCAGCGGCTCCAACGCCTTCGGGTCGACCAGCACCGTCCCCTTGTAGGTGTCAGGGGTGTACTTGATCGCCCTGCCCAACCCCAACGTCTTCCGGGCCAACTGCCCGTACTTGTAGAACCGTTTGAACAGCACCGCCCCGGCCTGAGCGTGGTACACGTTCGCCATCGTCGCCAGATACGACAGCGGGTGGGTGAGAAGGTTCTGGTTGCCGAACATCGACATGCGGAACGCCTCTTCCGCGATGTTGCGGAGGATGTACGGGCCGTTCATCAGGGTCAGTGACCGCCAGCCGTCGAGGAACGCCGACCCGGCCTTCATCACCGCGTCGATGGCGTCGTCCCCGCCCTTAGTTGCGGGGCCACGTTTACGCAGGGCACGGGCCAGGGCGTTCGTTTCCCGGCGCAGTTCACGCACCGAAGGCAACGCCAACGTTTGCCCAATCGACAGGATCGCGTAGGCGGAGAACTCGTCACCGATCTCCGACAGGAACGCGCCAGCCCCCAACTGCTGCCCCGCCGCCTTCGCCGCGTTGATCTTGTCGGTCGACACGGGAATCTGGTCGAGGTCGCCGCGCTCAACAGCATCCTCGAACAGTTGCAGACCCTTCTTGCGGACAGCGAGGGTGTGGGAGCGCATCTTCTTGAGGAACGCCTCACGGCGGGCCTTCTCAATCCCCAACTCTTTCAGCCGCTTGTCGAACACGCTGGGGAGGAACACGTCTTCCCAGTATTCGCGTTTCTCAAGCGACGACCCCTTCGAGGTCATCTCATCGAGATGCCTGTACATGTCGTCGGGGAGGATGTGCATTTCGGTGCCGATGCGGCTGATCTGATTCACGATGTCGTCATCGTCGTTCAGGTCGATCATGTTCGTGTTGTGCGCGTACTGCGTCAACCCGTATGTGGCGCGCTGGAAACGGTTACCCCCCGCCCACTTCATCTTCGCTGACGAAATCTTCGCGTTGATGCCTGAGAAGTTGCGGATCGCGGCAGGGTCGGAAATCTCCGGGCCGATCTTCGTGCCGAGAACACGGGTCAACTCGTCCATGTTCTCCGACTGGGCGATGAGTTTCGCCGTCTCCATGTCGATCTTCTTGTTCGACAGGAGGTGAATCTTCACAGGGCTTGTCTCTTTGATCATCGCCTGTGCGACATCCTGGCCGTGTTTCGTCTGCCACAGCCACTTCACCACCTCAGAGACGGCGAGGGTGTCGCGGGCGATGTCGATGTGTTCCAGTTGTGCCGCCTCGATGTCATCGAGGGATTCGAACGTCTTACCCCTGGCCGAGTAGGTGCCGTCGGCGTTCTTCGTCGCTGTGACCAGAGGCTCCCCGGTGTCCTCGTTGATCAGCGAGTGCATGTTGTACGTGTCTTCGCCGTAGGCTGCGGCCTTCGCGTCGTCGGCGTTGTCGTAGAACGTGGCCCTGCCGGCACCGTCGAACAGCCCGACCCGCTGACCTTTCGTGCCCCGGCCTGTCGCCCCGACATCTTTCAGGTATTGGCGGGCCTCACTGTTGGTGAGGAACTGCACCGCCGAGCCGTCCTCAGTGGAGACAGCCCAGCCCTTCCCCCGCTTGAACATGAATGAGCCGTCGCTGAACTCCCGGGTTTCCACCGTCTTCACGGTGGCGCCCTTCATCTTCACCTTCGTGTCGCCGTAGGTGGGTTTCAGGGTTCCGGCACCGTCGTCAACCCAGTCCAGGCCACGGGAGCCGCGTTCCCAATGCACCTTGGGGCGTAGCACGTTCGAGATGCCGAGTTCGTCAAGGATCGGTCGGAGTTGCTGCACAGCACCCTTGCGGGCCTTCGACATGAGCAGGTCGGCCTCGAACGCCTTGTTCGTGCCGAGAATCTTCGCTACGGGTTTCGACGCTGCCCGCGCACCGACCTTGACAGGCTTCGTGAACGCCGCACCGGGAAGGTAGGTTACGGGGTCGAAACCGATGGAGTCGGTGAAGTCGATGCCACCGGACACAATCGAGTAGGCGTGCGATTCGGGGTCGAGGTCGAGGGAACCTGCAAGCGCCCTTCCCTGCGTCCAAGGACGCGGGGTGTACATCTTGTCGACCTCTTCGGCGGTGATGTGTGCGCCCTGCCTGTTCATCTCCGCTGCACGCAGTTCGAGGTCTTTGCGAATCTTCTGCTCGTCGTCCCACGTGTTGATGTCGTAGACGGTTCCGGCGTACTCTTCCCTGCCGAGGATGCCGTCACGCACGGATGCTTCCCCGCCGAACCACGGCACCTGAAAGGACTTCTTGTCCTTGATGTTGATGCCGAGGTCGGAGGCGTTCATAAGCCCGCCGCCGTCGCTGTACACACCGGGCTTCTTCAACTCCGGGTCGCCGTACAGGTACTTGTGCCACTCTTCCTGCGCCTGCCTGATGGACGAAGGGGTGAACGCACCTTCCGGCACGGTCGTGTCGGTGTCCGCCACAGCAGCAATGTCCGGGTTCATCGACACACCGGACGGGCTACCGAACCACCAGTTGGGGGTCGCCCCCGTCTCGCCAACCCCGGTACGCGTGTACAGGGAACGGTTCTCTTTCCCGAACGCCTCAACCCACTGGTCTTCGGTGGTGATGCCGTAGCGGGTGGCGATCTCGCGGGTCTTGTCCTTGAACCCTGCCTGCTGCCTGCGGCCCGCCTGAATCGTTTGGATGGGGGCGAGCAGGCTGTTCATGGTGGTGCCGAAGAACACCCGTGGGGTGGCCTTCACGAAATCCCACGTGTTCGGGTCGGGGTCTTGTTCGGAGGGGGAGCCGAGCAGTTCGGTGAGTTTGTTCGCCAGATACGAGTCTGCGCCGAACAGGTTCGTCAGCCAGTTGTGGGACTGCTCCGGGTCTTCCTCCGGGTTGGGTACTTGT
>JACCDG010715981.1_pt1 | contig 20024 bp, 19 predicted proteins | sample 7442471 | NCBI WGS metagenome assembly JACCDG01 (sample SAMN15323444, study PRJNA562643) | freshwater metagenome | isolation source: river surface water | place: USA:Blue River Watershed | collected 2017-08-17 | reverse complement strand
GCTAAAGGGGGCAGACTGTAAATCTGCTGGCTTTTGTCTACGTAGGTTCGAATCCTACCCTCTCCACCACTTCGATATTTAGTCACAAAAGCTCCGGATAAAGCCAGTATTGCGATATTGGTTTTTGGGTGCAAAAGGTAAAGCGGGAGTAGCTCAATTGGCTAGAGTATCAGCCTTCCAAGCTGAGGGTTGCGGGTTCGAGACCCGTCTCCCGCTCCAAACTAACTTCAGTGTTCAGTTTGGCCTTATATATGCGCCCATGTGGCTCAGTGGTAGAGCACACCCTTGGTAAGGGTGAGGTCGCGGGTTCGATTCTCGCCATGGGCTCCATTGTTTTGGCGTGTTTCATTTTGAATTTAGTTTTGGTTTAGAAAAAAATTAGCTTAAGTATAATAATAGCTCTTTTCAGGAGGACATAATGTCAAAAGAAAAATTTAACCGTTCAAAGCCGCATGTGAACATCGGCACTATCGGTCACGTTGACCATGGTAAAACAACTCTTACTGCTGCAATCACTACAACTCTTGCGTCAGAAGGAAAAGCTCAAGCTATGTCCTATGACCAAATCGATAAGTCTCCTGAAGAGCGCGAGCGTGGTATTACAATTTCTACAACTCACGTTGAGTACGAAACAGAAAATCGTCACTACGCGCACGTTGACTGCCCAGGGCATGCTGACTACGTAAAAAACATGATCACTGGTGCCGCTCAAATGGACGGAGCAATCTTGGTTGTTTCTGCTGCTGACGGTCCTATGCCACAAACTCGTGAGCATATCCTTCTTGCACGTCAAGTAGGTGTTCCTGCTCTTGTTGTGTTCATGAATAAAGTTGACATGGTTGATGACAAAGATTTGTTGGACCTTGTTGAACTTGAAATCCGTGAACTTCTTTCTAAATACGAATTCCCTGGCGATCAAATTCCAATAGTAAAAGGTTCTGCATTGAAAGCTTTGGAAGGTGATACTTCTGAGCTTGGTCGTCCTTCTATTAAACGATTGATGGCAGAAGTTGATGCTTACATCCCAACTCCAGCACGTGCTGTTGATAAAACATTCTTGATGCCAATCGAGGACGTTTTCTCAATTTCTGGTCGTGGAACTGTTGTTACTGGTCGTGTTGAGCGCGGTATCGTAAAAGTGAATGATGAAGTTGAAATCGTTGGAATCCGTCCAACTCAAAAAACTACAATCACTGGTATCGAAATGTTCCGTAAACTTCTTGATGAAGGTCAAGCTGGTGATAACTGCGGTTGTTTGTTACGCGGTACTAAAAAAGAAGATGTTGAGCGTGGTCAAGTTCTTGCGAAACCAGGAACAATCAAGCCTCATAAAAAATTCAAAGCTGAAGCATATATCCTTACAAAAGAAGAGGGTGGACGTCATACTCCATTCTTCAATGGATACCGTCCTCAGTTCTATTTCCGTACAACAGACGTAACTGGTGTTGTTACTTTGAAAACTGGAACTGAAATGGTTATGCCTGGTGACCGCATTGAAATTAACGTTGAGTTGATTGCTCCAATCGCGATGGAAAAAGAATTGCGTTTTGCCATCCGTGAGGGTGGTCGTACAGTTGGAGCCGGTGTTGTTACTGAAATCCTTGAGTAATCATCGCTTCGAGATCTAAATGATCCACCATATGGGGACAGCTTGTATAAGCATGTCCCTATTGGTGTTTGTGCTAATTGATGAAGTTTTTAGGAGTCGCAGGGCAGTAGCTCTAATTGGTAGAGCGAAGGACTCCAAATCCTTAGGTTGTGGGTTCGAGCCCCTCCTGCCCTGCCAATTTTTTAAAGTTAAGAGGAGACCATGGAAAAGGTAAATTCGAAAATCTTAACAGTAAGTTTTGCAAGCTTCGGCGCTTTATGCGGAGTTACTCTTAGCATCTTATTGCGTTCTTTCTCAGGTGCCTTTGCTGTTGTAGCAAGAGCTCTTGAAAGTGATCTTGTTCGTCATGGTTTGCCTGTCCTTGTTGGTTTCGTTGTTTTTGCAGTTTTGCAATTCAACCCCAAGGTAATGGTTTGGGGCGAAGAAGTTGTTACAGAAGTACGTAAGGTTGTGTGGCCAAGTCGAAAAGATACATTGGCAATGACTATCGCGGTGTGTATTATGGTCCTCATTTCGAGTGTGATCATTGGTGTTTTTGACCTATTTTCAGGTTATTTGATCAATTTTTTAGTGAAATAGGGTGGGGACGTGGATAAGAAGTGGTATGTAATTAATGTGCAAACTGGCTGTGAAAATACAGCTAAGAATGCAATTGAAGAAAGAATTCGTTCTCACAAAATGGAGGACATGTTTGGCGAGATTTTAATCCCCGCCGAAAGTGTTGTTCAGCTCGTGAAGGGGCAAAAGCAAACGAAAAGTCGTAAGTTTTTCCCTGGATATATTTTTGTGCAGATGGTTTTAAATGATAAATCCTGGCATTTGGTGCGCCATTCGTCAAAAGTCTCTGGTTTTGTTGGTGGAAAAACTCGTCCTCCTGAAATTCCAGAAAATGAAGTTTTGCGAGTCACACAACAGATGGTTGCGGGTGCTGAGAAACCTAAGGCAAAAATTAATTTTGCATTGGGTGAAAGTGTCACAGTTGTTGATGGTCCTTTCAGTAACTTTAATGGAACTGTTGAGGAGATCAATGAGGAGAAAGGGAAAGTCAAAGTGCTTGTAAGTATCTTTGGTCGCCCAACTCCTGTGGAATTGGATTTTGTTCAAGTTGAAAAGAATTAACATCCGGCAATCATAGGGATTGTTTGGGTGATCATTAACCTCGTTGTAGGAGTGGGCCATGGCTAAAAAAGTCACAGGTATGATTAAGTTGCAGATACCGGCAGGGAAGGCAAATCCAGCGCCTCCCGTTGGACCGGCGCTCGGGCAGCATGGGGTAAACATTATGGAATTCTGTAAACAGTTTAATGCTCGCACTCAGAGCTTGGGTGATTCTATCATTCCAATTATTATCACTGTTTATCAGGATCGTTCGTTTACTTTCATCACAAAAACGCCGCCAGTGTCGAATCTGTTGAAAAAGGCAACTAAGATCCAAAGTGGATCGAAAATGCCTCAGAAGGATAAAGTCGGAAAAGTTAAAATGGCCGACGTGAAGCAGATTGCACAAACAAAGATTCCAGATCTCAACTGCCTTAAAGTTGAATCTGCGATGTCTCAAGTCGTTGGGACCGCTCGCAGCATGGGTCTTGAAGTGATTGATTAGGGTGGTGAAGTATGTCTGAAGGAAAACGTTTAAAAAACGCTAGAAAAAATATTGATTCAGCAAAAAAGTACACAACGGATGATGCATTTAAAACAGTAGTTACAAATGCAACTGCTAAATTCGACGAAACTGTCGATGTTGCTGTTCGTTTGGGTATCGATCCTAAGCAATCAGATCAGCAAGTTCGTGGAGCGATTGCATTGCCTCATGGTTTGGGTAAAAACGTACGTGTTATCGTTTTTGCAAAAGGACCAAAGGAAGCAGAAGCAAAAGCTGCTGGTGCTGACTATGTAGGTGCTGATGACCTCGTTGCTAAAATTCAAGAAGGATGGCTTGATTTTGATAAAGCTATTGCGACTCCAGATATGATGGCGACTGTTTCTAAAGTTGCTAAAATTCTTGGGCCTCGTGGTTTGATGCCAAATCCAAAAATTGGTACAGTAACTATGAATGTTACTGATGCTGTAACAGCTGAGAAAAAAGGTAAGTTGGATTTCCGTGTTGATAAAGCAGGAATCTTGCATGCTGGAATTGGTAAAAAATCTATGGGCGATCAAAAACTTAAAGAAAACTTTATGGCTTTGATGGGTTCTGTGATGAAAGCGAAGCCTGCGGCAAGTAAAGGTATCTACCTTCGCTCAATCACTGTGTCTTCAACAATGGGTGTTGGGGTCAAGATTGATGCTATGGAGATTCAAAACAGTTTAACATAATATAATAGTTTGCGGTCAGAGACAGTAGGTGCGGTAACGTCTAATTCCCTTACGGGGGCCTACCGAGACAGGCAAGGGTTGCATTAAGGATGAGATAACCTCCAGCCGTAACTGATTCGCAGAATTACTAATGAAAGGAGGTTGGCCTATGATGACTCGAGCCGATAAGGAACAAGAGATTAAGATCATCGCTGATAAGTTGATGAAATCGAAGGCTGCATTTCTTATTGATTTTAAGGGGATGAAAGTCAGTCAAGTGACGGAACTTCGCAAGAAGTTGCACCCTGCGGAATCTGAAATGCAAGTCGTACGTAATACTCTTGCTAAACGAGCGCTAAAAGACTTCCCTGAAATGGAAAAAGCATTGTCTTCTTCATTCAAGGGAACGAATGCCATCATATTTGCCTACGGAGACATTAGTGCCTCTGCAAAAACACTCAGCTTATTCGCGAAGGACGTTGAAGTTCTTCAGTTGAAGTCAGGTGTTATGGAAGGCCGAGTATTGGATCAAAGTAAAATCCAATATTTGTCGACTTTACCGTCGAAAGATGTTCTTCGTGCGCAATTACTTGGTGTATTAGCAGCTCCAGCATCGAAGTTCGTACGTACTTTGAATGCAGTTCCAAGTGGTTTTGTGCGGGTTCTTGCCGCTTATCAAGAAAAACAAGGTGCTTAATTTTTTATAAACTTTTAGGAGGTTTTTATGTCATTGAATCGTGAAGATGTTATCAGTTACTTGTCAAACATGCCCGTTATTGAACTTGCTGAGCTAATCAAAGCTTTGGAAGATAAATGGGGCGTTACTGCGGCTGCTCCAGTAGCGGTTGCTGTTGGTGGCGCTGCGGCAGCAGCTCCTGTTGAAGAAAAAACTGCATTTGATGTAGTTCTTCAAGATGGCGGAGCCAATAAAATCAACGTTATTAAAGAAGTTCGTGCATTGACTGGTCTTGGCTTGAAAGAAGCAAAAGATCTAGTTGAAGGTGCGCCTAAAACTGTTAAAGAAGGCGTAACTAAGGACGAAGCAGCGAAAATGAAAGATGTGCTTGAAAAAGCAGGCGCAAAAGTACAAGTTAAGTAATTGAGCGTTTTTTAAATTTTTAGCCTCTCTCAATTTTATTGGGAGGGGCTTTTGTTGCTTGTTTTAAAATTTTTATTTAGGGAGACGGAATGGGAACAACTCCGATTACAGCTTCTAACCTTCGAATTCGAAAAACCTTTTCAAAAAACAATCAGGTTATTGATATTCCAAACTTGATTGAGCTCCAAAAAAGTTCTTACGAGGCTTTTTTGCAGAAGGACGTAGATCCTGACCGCCGAGGGGATGTTGGTTTGAACGGTGTTTTCAAATCTGTTTTTCCAATCACTGATTTTAACAATACCTCTAGTCTTGAATTTGTAGGTTACACTCTTGAGCCTGCAAAGTATGACGTTGAAGAATGCCGTCAGCGAGGTATGACATTTGCGGCTCCGATCAAAGTAACTCTTCGTCTTATCGTTTTCGATGTTGATGAAGAAACTGAAGCTCGTAGTATTCGCGATGTGAAAGAGCAAGAAGTCTATTTGGGTGAAATTCCTCTGATGACCCAGAATGGATCTTTTATTATCAATGGAACTGAACGCGTTGTCGTCAGTCAATTGCATCGTTCTCCAGGTGTTTTCTTTGATCACGATGGTGGTAAGAATAACGCAAGTGGAAAACTTATCTATTCGGCACGTGTGATTCCATACCGTGGAAGTTGGTTGGATGTTGAGTTTGATCAAAAAGATCTTATTCATGTGCGTATCGATCGCCGACGTAAGTTTCCTGTGACTATTTTATTAAAATCTTTGGGCTACTCAACTGAGCAGCTTCTTGAGCATTTCTATGATCTAGACGAAGTAACTATCCAAAATGGTAAATTCTTCCGTAATCTTGATATCGAACGTATGTCTGGTCAACGTGCCATCGTTGACATTATTGACCCTACAAATGGTGAAGCTCTTGTCAAAGCAGGTCGTCGTATTACACGCGCTGTCGTTAAGAAAGTAAAATCATTAAATATTAATGAAATTGAAATCAGTGCTTCCGATCTTGAGGGTAAAGTTCTTGCAAAACCTTTGATTGATGAATCAACCGGTGAAATCATCGCAGATGCGAATGATGAACTTGGAAAAGATCAATTGAAGAAGGCCATTGCAGCTGGCATCTCTAAAGTCTACGTAATTTTCTTTGATGGTCTTTCTGTAGGCCCTTACCTTAGAAATACTCTTCTTGTAGATAAGGTTTTGAATAAAGAGGAAGCTTTGTTGAAAATTTATCAACATTTGCGCCCTGGTGAGCCTCCAACAATCGAAGCGGCAACTGCCTTCTTTGAACGTTTGTTCTTTGATCCAGAATCTTATGATCTTAGCGAAGTCGGTCGTATTAAAATCAATCACCGTTTTGGAATTTCAATGGAGGATTGCCCTCCAAGTCATCGAATTCTGACTCATAAAGATATTCTTTCGACTGTGAAAACTCTGATCGATTTGAAAAATGGTCGTGGTCATGTTGATGATATTGATCACTTAGGTAATCGTCGTGTTCGTTCTGTTGGAGAATTGTTAGAGAACCAATATCGTATCGGTTTGGTTCGTATGGAGCGTGCAATTCGTGAAAGAATGAGTTTGCAAGACGTTGAAACAATGATGCCCCATGATCTTGTGAACGCAAAACCTGTCAATGCAGTTGTGAAAGAGTTTTTCGGATCAAGCCAATTATCTCAATTCATGGATCAAACGAACCCACTGTCTGAGATTACTCATAAACGTCGTCTTTCAGCTCTTGGGCCTGGTGGTTTGACTCGTGATCGTGCGGGATTTGAAGTTCGTGACGTTCATCCTACGCATTATGGTCGTATTTGCCCGATTGAAACTCCAGAGGGACCGAACATCGGTTTGATTGCCTCTTTGGCGACCTATGCTCGTATCAATCATTATGGTTTTATTGAAACTCCTTATCGCAAGGTTGAAGAAGGTCAGATTTCTAAAGATATCTCCTACCTTTCAGCTCTTGAAGAGGCTGGTCATCGTATTGCCCAGGCGTCTCGAGATGGAAATGCGGAAACTGTTCAAGGAGAAAACGTCACTTGCCGTATTGATGGTGAGTACGAAATCGTTGATAAAGATAAAGTTTCTTTGATGGACGTCTCTCCAAGTCAGTTGGTCTCGATTGCTGCTAGCTTGATTCCTTTCCTAGAGCATGACGATGCCAATCGTGCGTTGATGGGGTCGAACATGCAACGTCAAGCTGTACCTTTGTTGCGCTCTCGTGCTCCTTTGATAGGAACTGGTGTTGAACGTTTGGTTGCTCGCGATTCTGGAACTTCAGTTGTTGCAACGAATGATGGCATCGTTGAAGAAGTCGATGCAGCTCGTATCGTTGTTCGTCGTTTAGCAAAAGGCGGAGAACTTGGTGCGAACGTGGACATTTACAATCTGATCAAGTACCAACGTACAAATCAAAATACATGTTTCAATCAAAAACCAATTGTGAAAGTTGGCGACAAAGTTTCTCGCGGTGACATCATTGCAGATGGTCCTTCAACTGAGTTAGGTGAATTGGCGTTAGGTCAAAATATCCTCGTCGCCTTCACTCCTTGGATGGGATACAACTTTGAGGATTCTATCTTGATCAGTGAACGTCTTTTAAAAGACGATGTTTATACATCTATTCACATTGAAGAATTTGAATGTATTGCTCGTGATACAAAACTTGGAAAAGAAGAAATCACTCGTGATATTGCCAATGTGGGCGAAGAAGCGCTCAAAGATCTGGATATGAGTGGTATCATCCGTATCGGTGCCGAAGTTAAACCTGGTTGCATCCTTGTAGGGAAGGTAACTCCTAAGGGTGAGACTCAGTTGTCTCCAGAAGAAAAACTTCTGCGAGCCATCTTCGGTGAAAAAGCTGGGGATGTTCGTGATACTTCTCTTCGTGTACCATCAGGCGTTTACGGAACTGTTATCGATGCTCAAGTTTATTCTCGTGAGGGTGCTGATCGCGATGAGCGTTTATCATCCATCATTGAGGAAAAACGTCGCAAACTTGAAAAAGATTTGTCTGTAGAGCAGAACGTTATCCGTAATAATGCTTTAGAAAAATTGAAGGGCATGTTGATCGGTAAGAAAACCACAGGTGTTTTATTGAACGAAGATGGAAGCCAAAAACTTCTTTCTAAAGGACAGGAAATCACATCTGCGGACTTAGAGACCATTCCTTTTGAATTATTGACATATATTCCATTGGAATCTGAACTTGAGTTCCAAGTAACTAAGATTTTAGATGGCGCTCGTAATCAATTGGAAGCAGTTAAATTAGTTTTCAATGAAAAAATCGATCGTTTGCGCAAAGGGGATGAACTTCCTCCTGGCGTGATCAAAATGGTTAAAGTTTACGTAGCAATTAAGCGTAAGCTTCAAGTTGGTGATAAGTTCGCCGGCCGCCATGGAAATAAAGGGGTTGTTTCCAAAGTTCTTCCTGTTGAAGATATGCCATACCTTGCAGATGGTACTCCCGTCGATATGGTTTTAAATCCATTGGGCGTTCCTTCTCGTATGAATATTGGTCAAATTTTGGAAGTGCATTTGGGATGGGCAGCACACAATCTTGGAAAACAGATTGGGTCGATGTTAGATTCATTTAAAGCAGATGAAGCTCGCCAAAAGTTGAAATCCATTTTTGATGATAAAGAAATCAGCAAAAAAGTTGATATGTCCGATGATGATTCGATCAAGAGAATGATGGATCGCATGAAGAATGGTATCCATGTTGGCACACCAGTGTTCGACGGAGCCCGTGAGTCCGATGTGAAGGGTCTTTTGACAAAGGCAAATCTTCCTACTCGTGGTCAAACAATTTTGTTTGACGGTCGTACAGGAGAGCCATTCCAGAATCCAGTGACAGTTGGAATCATGTACATGCTGAAGCTTCACCATCTTGTCGAAGAAAAGATCCATGCTCGTTCTATTGGACCTTATTCTCTCGTGTCTCAACAGCCTTTGGGCGGTAAAGCTCAATTCGGAGGTCAAAGACTTGGAGAGATGGAGGTTTGGGCGATCGAGGCCTATGGTGCTGCTTACTCACTACAAGAGTTCCTTACTGTTAAGTCCGATGACGTTGCAGGAAGAACACGTATGTATGAGAGCATCGTGAAGGGTGAAAATATTCTTGAACCAGGCTTGCCAGAGTCTTTCAACGTTTTGGTGAAAGAGCTTCAAAGTTTGGCCTTGAATGTAGAGCTAAAAGAGTCTGATATTTTGACAGATAAAGTTGAAGAAGATTCAACAGAGTCTACTGAGGTTGAGCAGTTAGCTGCACCAACTGATGGAAGTCAAAATACTCACTAATTGCGAATATAAACCAACAAGAACAGGAGTGTCCCTTGAAAGACTTGTTGAATTTTTTTGATAAACCTAAAGATCCATTGTCATTTGATGCCGTGAGAGTTTCTCTGGCATCTCCTGAAATGATTCGCGAATGGTCCTTTGGCGAAGTAAAAAAGCCAGAGACCATCAACTACCGTACGTTTAAACCAGAGCGTGATGGTCTTTTTTGTGCCAAAATTTTTGGTCCCATCAAAGATTACGAATGCTTGTGCGGTAAATATAAACGAATGAAATATCGTGGCGTCGTCTGTGAAAAGTGCGGCGTTGAAGTTACTCAGTCCAAGGTTCGTCGTGAACGGTTGGGACATATCGAATTAGCGACTCCTGTTGCTCATATTTGGTTTTTGAGATCCCTTCCTAGTCGTATTGGTAACCTCCTCAATCTTTCCTTGAAAGAAGTTGAAAAGGTCCTTTACTGTGAAGCGTATGTGGTTATTGATCCTATGGAGACGCCTCTTCAAGAAGGCCAAGTTTTGACAGAAGAAGCCTATCAGGCTGCTCTGAACGAATATGGTCCTAACTTTAAAGCAGGTATGGGCGGAGAGTCCGTTCGCGATTTATTGAGAAAAATTGATTGCGAATATTTATCTCGTAAACTTCGCTTAGAGCTTAAAGATACAAAATCTGATGCTCAAATTAAAAAACTTTCAAAACGCTTGAAGGTTGTTGAGGCATTTAAAAACTCCATCAATAAGCCTGAATGGATGATGTTGGAAGCACTTCCGGTTCTTCCGCCAGACTTGCGTCCATTGGTTCCATTAGATGGTGGCCGTTTTGCGACTTCCGATTTAAATGATCTTTATCGTCGAGTGATTAATCGTAATAATCGCCTCAAACGCCTTCAGGAATTGAATGCTCCAGATATCATTATCCGCAATGAAAAGCGTATGTTGCAGGAATCTGTGGATGCTCTTCTTGATAATGGCCGTCGTGGAAAAACATTCACAGGTCCAAATAAGCGTCCTTTGCGTTCTTTGAGCGATATGCTTAAAGGGAAACAAGGTCGCTTCCGTCAAAATCTACTTGGTAAGCGTGTTGACTACTCTGGTCGTAGCGTTATCGTCGTTGGTCCAACGCTGAAGTTGCATCAGTGCGGTCTTCCAAAAAAGATGGCATTAGAGCTCTTTAAGCCGTTTGTCTATAATAAGTTGGAAGAAAAAGGTTTTGCGACAACCATTAAACAAGCTAAAAAACTTGTTGATCAAGAAACTGTTGAAGTTTGGGATATCCTTTCTGAGGTTGTGAAAGAGCATCCTGTTCTGTTGAATCGTGCCCCTACATTGCATAGACTCGGTATCCAAGGTTTCGAACCAGTACTTCATGAAGGTAAAGCAATTCAATTGCATCCTCTTGTTTGTACGGCATTCAATGCCGACTTTGATGGTGACCAAATGGCAGTTCACGTTCCGTTGTCTGTGGAAGCACAGGTCGAGGCACGTGTTTTGATGATGTCGACAAATAATATTCTAAGTCCAGCGAATGGACGTCCTATTATCAATCCTTCTCAAGATATCGTTTTGGGAATGTATTGGTTGACTCGTATCCGTCCTGCAGCCAAAGGAACTGGTAAGATTTTTTCGAATGTTCGTGAAGCTCAGTACGCCTTTGAGGCTGGTCTTGTAAGTTTGCAAGCAGCTTGTAAAGTTCGTATTGGTGGAAAACTTCGAGAAACTTCCGTTGGACGCGCAATCCTGAGTGATATTGTCCCCCTAGAAGTTCCTTTTGATGAAGTCAATACCGTCATGAACAAGAAGCAACTTGCAGTTTTGATCGACAAAACTTTCCGTGTTGCTGGTGCTAAAGCAACTTGCATTCTTGCTGATAAAATCATGGAGTTAGGATTTAAATATTCAACTCAAGCTGGTATGTCGATTTGTATCGATGATATGGTTATTCCAGAGTCAAAATCGAAACTTTTGGGTGAAGCAGAATCTCAGGTTTCTGAAATTCAGCAACAGTACGATGAAGGTTTGATTACAGATGGGGAACGCTACAATAAAGTGGTGGACATTTGGGCTCAAACCTCTGACCGTGTTGCCAAAGAGATGATGGGTCAGATTGAAAAGCAAAAGTTTATTATCGATGGAAAAGAATCTTGGGGACCAAGCTTTAATCCAATCTACATCATGGCTGACTCTGGAGCGCGGGGTTCTGCAGCTCAGTTGAAACAGTTGGGTGGTATGCGTGGATTGATGGCGAAACCTTCAGGTGAGATCATCGAAAACCCAATCACAGCGAACTTCCGTGAAGGTCTTTCTGTATTGGAATACTTTATCTCGACTCATGGAGCTCGTAAAGGTTTGGCCGATACAGCTCTTAAAACTGCAAACTCGGGTTATTTGACTCGTCGTTTGGTTGACGTTGCTCAAGATGTGATTGTCAGTGAAAACGATTGTGGAACGGATGATGGTCTTGAAGTCACAGCTTTGATGGAGGGTGGAGAAATCATTCAACCTCTTGGTGAGCGTCTTCTTGGTCGTACAACTTTGACTGAGGTTCTTGATCCATTGACTCAACAAGTAGTGATCGGTGCCGGAGTCGAGATTACCGAAGCAGATTTAGCAAAAATTGATAAAGCAGGGATTGAAAAAGTTGCCATTCGTTCTGCTCTGACTTGTAAAGCAGGTCGCGGAGTTTGTGTGAAGTGCTACGGTCGTGATTTGGCTCGTGGTGCGACAGCAAGCATGGGAGAGGCCGTTGGAATTATCGCTGCCCAATCTATCGGTGAGCCAGGTACTCAGTTGACCATGAGGACATTCCACTTGGGTGGAGCTGCATCTCGTGCTGTTGAGCAATCTGTTCATACTTCTCGTTTTGAGGGTATTTTGAAATTGTCCAACATCCATGCCGTTACAAATCGACAAGGTAAGTTGACTGTCATGAACAGGAATGGTGAGGCGATCGTTCTTGATGAATCAGGTCGTGAGCGCGAAAGATTTAAAATTGTTTATGGCTCCGTTCTTCATTTTAAAGATGGTGACCGTATTGCAAAAGGTGCTGCGATTGCTGAGTGGGATCCATATTCAAATCCAATCATTGCAGAACTTTCAGCTAAGATTGTCTTCCAAGATATCGAGGAAGGCGTTTCAATGACAGAGCAAGTGGATTCAGTGACTGGATTCGCGACCAAAGTTATTATGGAAACAAAATCATCTGAGACCAAACCAACGGTATTGCTTGTTGATCCAAATGGTAAGCAGTTGATGCTTCCAGGTCGTGATATTCCAGCTCGTTATTTGATTCCAGTTGGAGCACAACTTTTGATCAGCGATGGTCAAGATGTGCATTCTGGTGATGTGATTGCAAAGATCCATAGGGAAGCATCAAAAACAAAAGATATCACTGGGGGTCTTCCTCGGGTTGCTGAGTTGTTTGAAGCTCGTAAACCAAAAGAAGCCGCGATCATTTCAGAGGTTGATGGATACGTTACATTCGGTAAAGATGTGAAGGGTAAACAACGTGTTATCGTGACACCTGAAATTGGTGAACAACGTGAGTACTTGATTCCAAAAGGTAAGCACGTGGCCGTTCGCGAGGGTGAATTTGTTAAAGCCGGAGAGGCTTTGATGGATGGTCCAACAAATCCTCATGATATCTTGGCTGTTTTGGGTGATAAAGCTTTGTCGTCTTATCTTGTGAATGAAATTCAAGAAGTTTACCGCCTTCAAGGGGTAAGTATTAATGATAAGCACATTGAGGTTATTGTTCGTCAAATGTTGCGTAAGGTTCAAGTTGTTAACCCAGGAGATACTCGTTTCCTAGCTGGTGAACAAGTCGAGCGTTATGCATTTGATGACGAAAACAATAGAGTGGCACAAGAAGGTGGATTGTTAGCGACTTCTGTTCCTTTACTTCTTGGTATCACAAAGGTTTCTTTGAGCACTGACAGCTGGATTTCTGCAGCTTCATTCCAAGAAACAACCAAGGTACTTACAGATGCTGCGATTAATTCAAAAGTTGATCAGTTACGTGGTTTGAAAGAAAATATTATTATGGGTCGCTTGGTTCCAGCGGGTACGGGATTAACCTCCTACAAACGTTGGAAAGCCGTTATGAATGATTCCGATGATATTACTTTTAATGCGCTACCAGGTGGAAGCCCAGTATCAACGCATCAGCCATAAGAAGGAAAATGCTGATTTTCAATAATTCTTTGAAAATCAGCATAAACTTGCTTGACCTAGATGTTTCAGAAAGATAGTTTTCACAATCCATAAAAAAAATGATTTGGAAAGGGTATTATGCCAACAATTAATCAGCTCATTCGAAAAGAGCGGGTCGTCCAAAAAAACCAGACAAAGTCTCCGGCTTTGACAAATTGCCCTCAACGTCGTGGTGTTTGTACGCGTGTTTATACAACAACTCCTAAGAAGCCAAACTCTGCTTTGCGTAAAGTTGCTCGTGTTCGCTTATCAAATGGTTACGAAGTAACTTCGTATATTCCTGGTATTGGCCATAACTTGCAAGAGCATAGCGTTGTTTTGATTCGCGGTGGTCGTGTGAAGGATTTGCCAGGGGTTCGTTACCATATCGTCCGTGGGGTCTTGGATCTTCAGGGTGTAAATGGTCGTCTTCGTAGTCGTTCGAAATATGGCGCTAAAAGGCCTAAAAAATAGAAGGTGAATTATGTCTCGTAGAAAAAGAGTATTTAAAAGAGAAGTTTTGCCAGATCCAGTTTTTAAAGACGTTGTTGTTGCTAAGTTCATCAATAAAATGATGTATCAAGGTAAAAAAAGTATCGCTCAAGGTCTTTTTTATGGTGCTTTGGATGAAATTAAAGGGAAAGTTCAAGGAGAAGATCCTGTGAACGTTCTTAAAAAAGCTATTGAAAATACAAAGCCTTCATTGGAAGTGCGTTCACGCCGTGTTGGTGGAGCGACATATCAAGTTCCAGTGGATGTTCGTCCATCACGCCGTTTAGCTTTGGCTATGCGTTGGTTGGTAACTTATGCTCGTGAGCGTGGAGAGAAAGATTTCTCAAAACGTTTGGCTGGTGAAATCATTGATGCTTTCAATAATCGTGGAAATGCGATTAAGAAACGTGAAGATGTTCATCGTATGGCAGAAGCAAATAAAGCATTTTCTCATTACAATTGGTAATTTTAGGATTTTCATATGTCCTACATGGATCCTCAGGATTTATCTGAGTTGAGGTTTACTCGAAATATCGGCATCATGGCACATATTGATGCTGGCAAAACCACAACAACCGAGAGGATCCTTTTCTACACAGGTAAAAGCCATAAAATTGGTGAAGTTCATGATGGTGATACTGTCATGGACTGGATGGAGCAAGAGCAGGAACGTGGAATCACGATCACTACTGCTGCGACAACCTGTTTTTGGAAAAATCATCGAATTAGTATCATTGATACTCCCGGGCATGTCGACTTCACAATTGAGGTTGAGAGATCATTACGAGTTTTGGATGGAGCAGTCGCTGTCTTTGACGGAGTGAGTGGTGTTGAGCCACAGTCGGAAACGGTCTGGCGCCAGGCAAATAAGTTCAAAGTGCCTCGCATTTGCTTTATCAATAAACTTGATCGCGTGGGTGCTGATTTTGTTGCAAGTATTGAGAGTATACGCACAAAGCTGGATGCGAACCCTATTCCTGTTCAAGTACCTATTGGTATTGAAGATTCGCTTTCTGGCTTTGTTGATTTGATTTCAATGAAGGCTTTTCGTTGGGATGGTACTGAAGCTGCTGATAATTTTTCAGAATGCGAAATTCCATCAGATATGCTCAGTCGTGTTCAGTCGCTCCGTTCAGAAGTGATCGAAAAAATTGTTGAATTCGAGGATGCCTTACTTGAAAAATATTTGAGCGGCGAAGAAATTTCTGTCGATGAACTGAAAAAGGCTCTTCGAAAAGGAACTTTGCAGTTAAGTGCCTGTCCTGTCTTTTGCGGAGCTGCTTTTAAAAATAAGGGCGTTCAGCAAGTATTGGATGGTGTTTTAGATTATCTTCCATCCCCTCTGGATGTTCCGCCTGTAACGGGTTTTGATCCCAAAAAAGAAGTTGAAATTCCTTGCGAGCTTTCCTTTGATGGCTCTGTTGTGGCCTTAGCTTTTAAGATTGCGAATGATCCATTTGCTGGAAGCCTCACCTATATTCGCGTTTATGCTGGTACAGTTCAGTCTGGAAGTCAGCTCTTAAACCCCCGCACAGAAAAAAAAGAACGCATCCAAAAACTTGTCAAGATGCATGCGAATCAGCGGGAAGAAGTTGCTTGCTTAAAGGCTGGTGATATTGGAGCTGTTGTTGGTTTGAAATTCACAGGGACTGGGGATACATTGTGTTCGACTTCTCATCCTATAGTTTTGGAGTCAATCCGACCTCCTGAGCCCGTCATCGCAGTTGTTGTTGAAGCGAAATCCTCTGCTGATCAGGAAAAGATGTTAGCAGGTCTAAAGCGTCTTGAAATGGAAGATCCTTCATGCCGTATCCGTGCGGATGTCGAGACAGGACAGACTTTGTTGTCAGGAATGGGTGAGCTCCATTTAGATATCCTTGTTGACAGATTGTTTCGTGAGTTTAAAGTTCAGGCAAATGTTGGTCGCCCGCAGGTGTCTTATCGGGAAGCTCTCTCTTCAGGTGCCGTTGGCCAATGTTTATTTGAGCGACTCCTCGGTGGAGATCAGCAATTTGCCTTTGTACGACTAGAGATCCAACCTTTAGCTCGAGGAGCTGGATTTCAATTTCAAAATAAGGTTGTTCCAGGCAAAACACCTCCAGAATTTTTTAGAGCTATTGAGCAAGGCGTTCGAGAAGCTTCAGAGGTTGGCCCTATCGCTGGTTTTCCATTGATAGATTTGAAAGTAGCTTTAGAGTCCATTGAGGTCAAAGAAGGCGCCTCTTCGGAGATCGCATTCAAGGCGGCTGGAGCCCTGGCTTTTCGAGATGCTTTGAGTAAGTGCACTGTTGATATGTTGGAGCCAATTTTTAAACTTGAAATTATTTCTCCTGATGAATTTTTAGGAAATGTTATTGGTGATATTAACGCACGTCGAGGAAGAATTTGTTCCTTGGGTAGTCAGCGTGGAGCGCAGGTTGTTGAGGCGGAAGTTCCGCTAGGTAATCTTTTTGGATATGCTACGAATATTCGTAGCTTAACTCAAGGACGCGCAAGTTTTAGTATGAATTTTTTGGAGTATGCAGTTGTTCCTCAAAGAGTGAAAGACGAAGTTCTTCAAAAAATGGGGCGATGATAATTATTTTTTTTGACAAGCTCTTAGAAAATAATGCATAGTCGCGCTCTTGAAGTATAAAAAATAAATGAACAGCGGGATTGTGGCCTGTTTCCGGGTAGGACGACGATTTCTAGCATTCAAATAGTTTAAATAGATTGAAAAGGTAGTGTAATATGCAAAGTCAAAAAATCAGAATCCGTTTAAGAGCATTTGATTCAAAACTTCTAGATCAATCAACTAAAGAAATCGTTGATACAGCTAAGCGTACAGGTGCGCGAGTTGCGGGGCCAATCCCATTGCCAACTCGTATCAATCGTTACACAGTTTTGCGCTCTCCACATGTGGATAAAAAGTCGCGCGAACAATTTGAAATTAGAACACATAAAAGAATGTTGGATATTTTGGAACCCACACAGCAGACTGTCGATCAGCTCATGAAACTCGACCTCTCAGCTGGTGTGGATGTAGAAATCAAGTTATCAGCTGTATAAGCTAACCGATAGGGGTAAGTCGTGAGCGCAGAAACTACAAAAAAAGCGAAAGTTGGCGGAATCTTCTTGTTTAAAGAAGGAATGTCGACTGTATATAATGAAAATGGAGTTGCTGTTCCTGTAACAGTTCTTCGTTATGAACCTTGGGTTGTTACTCAAGTTAAAACTATCCAGAATGATGGATACAATGCGATTCAGTTTGCTTCTGGAAAGAAGCCGTTGGTTGCTTCAAATAAAGCTGAAGTTGGCCATATGAAGAAGGCTGGTTTGGAAACAGGCGCAAAGTTAGTACGTGAACTACGCGTTGATGATGTTTCTGGTATTGAGCTTGGATCTGTTTTGTCTCTTGATTCAATTGCAGCAGGTGATTCTGTTTGTTTGGTGGCGACATCAAAAGGAAAAGGGTTTGCTGGTTCTGTAAGAAGATTTGGTTTTGCTGGTGGTCCAGCGTCTCATGGTTCGAAATTTCACCGTCGTCCTGGTTCTAGTGGTAATAGAACTTGGCCAGGTCGTGTAATGCCAGGGAAGCGATTTCCAGGTCATTTGGGTGCAAAGCGTGTTTCATTGAAAAATGTCTCTGTTGTGCATGTCAATCCTGAAGAAGGCGTTGTTTTTGTTAAAGGTGGTGTTCCTGGAGCACGCAATTCATTAGTAACGTTGGTGAAAGAGTAGATTATGTCGACTGTAAATGTAGTAAACTGGAAAAACGAAAAAGTAGGTACAGTAGAACTTCCTAAGGAAGTTTTTGGTGTAGCTGTGAATGATGGTGTTCTTCATACAGTGGTTCAATGGCAGTTGGCTTGCCGACGTCAGGGAACACATATGGTTAAAACTCGCGCCCTTGTGAGCGGTGGTGGTAAGAAGCCATTCAAACAAAAGGGAACTGGTGGTGCTCGTCAGGGTACAAATCGTTCTCCATTGATGCCTGGTGGTGCTAAGTTATTTGGTCCTGAGCCACGAAGTTATGCTTATGCTCTTCCTAAGAAGATTCGTCGTTTAGGTTTGTCTATGGCTTTATCTTACTTGCATGAAAATGGACGTTTGATTGTTGTAGATACTGTTGCTTCTAAAACAGGTAAAACCAAAGAGATGGCAGCCTCGTTAAATTCATTAGGTTTGGAAAAAGCTGTATTGGTAAGTCCAGAAGTCAATGATTTAACAAAACGAGCAGCAAAAAATTTGGCTAAATTTAAATATCTTCCTGTTGAAGGGGTCAATGTTTTTGATCTTTTGAAGTATGACACTCTTGTGTTGTCTTCAGACTCTGTGAAGTCATTAACTGACAGATGTTTGTTGGGGTAATCTATGAAATTTGTAATTAAAAAGCCTCTGGTAACAGAAAAAAATACGATCCTAAATGCAGCTGGAACATATGTATTTGAAGTAGATAGTACTGCAACAAAAACAGATGTAAAAAAGGCCGTAGAAACTGGATTTGATGTAAAAGTTGCGAGTGTAAATACAGTTATTTGTCGGAAGCAATCTCGTGCAAACAAGTATGGTGCACGTAAAACGATCTATTGGAAAAAGGCTCTTGTTAAATTGGTGCCTGGTGAAAAGATCGCATTGTTTGAGGGAGCATAGTTTATGGGTATCAAGACATATTCAGCAAGATCCCATGGATCTCGCGGTGCAAACGGATTCAGTTTTGAAGAAATCACAAAGTTTAAACCAGAAAAGTCATTGACTGTTGCTCTTCGTAAAACAGCAGCAAGAAATAATCATGGTCAAGTAACCATGAGACACATTGGTGGTGGTCATAAGCGCCGTTACCGTTTGGTTGATTTTAAGCGTACTAAGTTAGATGTTCCAGCTATTGTTACTGCTATTGAGTATGATCCAAATCGTACATGCCGTATCGCCTTATTGTCTTATAAAGATGGTGAAAAGGCATACATCGTTGCGCCTATTGGTTTGAATGTTGGTGATACTGTTGTGTCAGGTGCTGGCGCTGATATTAAGCCTGGTAACTCTTTGATGTTGAAAGATATTCCAGTTGGAACAACATTGCATAACATTGAGTTACGTCCAGGCAAAGGTGGGCAAATCGCTCGCGGAGCGGGTGTTGGTGCTGTCCTTGTTGCAAAAGATGGAGATTACTGCCAAGTTCGTTTCCCGTCAGGTGAACTTAAGCGTGTCTTGAGTGTCTGCCGTGCATCCATTGGGCAAGTTGGAAATACTGACAATGAAAACCTCAAGCTAGGAAAAGCAGGTCGATCTCGTTGGAGAGGTATTCGTCCAGGAGTTCGTGGTATGGCAATGAACCCAGTTGATCATCCATTAGGTGGTGGTGAAGGTGTCGGTAAAGGTCATCATCCAGTAACTCCATGGGGACAACCATGTAAAGGTTACAAAACACGTAATAATAAACGTACAAACTTCTCAATTATTAAGAGACGTAAATAGGGGTTATTGTGGCACGTTCAGTAAAAAAAGGTCCGTTTATCGATAATCATCTGGCAAAAAAAATCGAAACGGCATTAAAAAATGGTGATAAAAAAGTAATTAAAACATGGTCACGTCGTTCAACAATTTTTCCTGAGTCTGTGGGGTTGACCTTTGCAGTACATAATGGCAAAAAGTTCGTTCCTGTTTATGTTACTGAAAATATGATTGGTCACAAGTTGGGTGAATTTGCTCCAACACGTACTTTCCATGGGCATGCTGAGAAAAAAGCAGCGCCTGTGTCGGGTGCAGCAGGTAAGAAGTAGGTGGTTGATATGGAAGCTGTTGCAAAATTAAGATTCGCAAGAATTGGAGCTCAAAAAGCACGCCTTGTTGCGGATGTTGTTCGTGGGAAAAATGTTGATGAGGCGATTAAGTCTCTAACATTTATGGATAAAAAAGCTGCAGGTTTGATTAAAAAATTGATCGAATCAGCAGTAGCAAATGCCGATGATCGCAAGCTTATGAGTTTGGATCGTTTGTATGTAAAGACCATTTCTGTGGATCAGGGGCCAACCTTAAAACGCTTTAGGCCTCGTGCTCAGGGTAGAGCGTCTGGAGTTCGT